>Ga0315270_10000361_pt1 | contig 25513 bp, 23 predicted proteins | sample C1_bottom_MG_FD_204932 | JGI IMG/M metagenome (GOLD analysis project Ga0315270, IMG submission 204932) | Sediment microbial communities from Yellowstone Lake, YNP, Wyoming, USA - C1_bottom | ecosystem: Environmental > Aquatic > Freshwater > Lake > Sediment | place: USA: Wyoming | collected...
CCAACAGTGTTGTGATTAGAGCTGAACGTATCATGATTAAATTCCTATTTGGAAAAGTTATGGAAATGCCTAAATATTTTATTGTCATCGAAGTAAGAACTCCAAAAGACCAAGCATTCTAACCATAAATTTTAAAAAATCCAGTGGATAAGCCGCTTTTGATAAAATATATTCATCAAAGCGTAAATATTGCAGTAGAAGAGCTAGGGGCAGAAGCTTCCCACATTTCATTGAAGCGAGACTGAAGCTGTCGGGAGCATGCTCCATCGTTCAATCCCAGAATCCCACGTGCGTCATTAAAGTGAAAGCGGCGTACAAAATTGGATAAGTCAGCGATTGCAAATGGATCGGTCACACGATGTAACGGCTTAGAAGTTTGATATATATGCATGTTATGGCCAAATTGTCGAAATAGCGTGATTATCCTTGGGTTGTATTGAGACAGAGGACCTGTGTTGTGTGCCAATAATTGCAGCTGGTTGTTGGGATTTCTCAGCAAAAAATTGCGCAATAAGGAATATCGGCTATCGTTATTAAAGCCAATATTTACAAAATCATGTTCAAAAACACAGAGGCTGTGTTTAGCTAGTCCACAGAGTAAGTCAAGCGCTGCAATATATTCAGATTGACCAACAAAGTTAATATGTTGAAATTCGTAATTTTTTCCAAAATTTATATTCACATCAGGCATTATTCGGAACTATGTAACCATCCTGATACCATTGATACAGTATATCTAATGTTTCAGTCGAGATTTTTTTGCTGGTGATGAGTTGTCTATAATCAGCCAGTTCTCTAAGAATCATATAACTCTCCCGGTTTACGAAATGCGCTTCACCATTCATATAAAGACAATTGCGGTAGCAAAGCATTTGCGTTTTAAGATCAAGAGAGATCCCTTTTTGTTGGAACATCATCATAAAGCGCTGACGTGTGACAGGTTTTTTGGGTGGGTCAAAAAAAACATGAGGCTTGGGTTCGCTAAGGTAGCATCCAAGAAAAGTTGAAATATCTTTATTGTTACATTTGATCTGGCTAATAATGTCTATGACCTTTTTTAGCATTACTTCACTAATTTCTGATGGATGTGATTGATAACTGAGCTCAGGGTCAGCGTACATGCCTTCTAGTTTAAGATTATCTTGCTGGAATATTAAAAATTGTTCTCCTAACTCTTGATAAGAGGGGGTTCGGAAACCAACTGAGTACGTCATGCAATCATCTAATGCCACACCGTTGTGCGCCCAATGTGGCGGTAAATAAAGCATATCACCCGGGTTAAGTATCCATTCCTGTTCGGCTACAAAATTTTGCAAAATTCGAAGAGGGGAATTTTCAATTAACGAGTGGTCATCTTGAGAGGAAATTTGCCAGCGCCGATGACCCATCCCCTGAAGTAGAAAAACATCGTAGGAGTCAAAGTGTGGGCCAACCCCGCCTCCCTCTTGCGCGTAACTCACCATAAGATCATCAAGTCGTGTATGGGGTATAAAATTAAATCGTTGGAGCAATTCAGTTGCTTGAGGTAGAGTGTGATTTACACCTTGTACCAATATAGTCCACTTAAATTTGCTCAGTTTTTGAAAGTCATTGGGATTAAACGGACCTTGAGTTAGGTACCATTTGCGATTTTTATGAGTGACAAGTCGAGCTTGCGCTTCCGTGGTATATGTCAATTCCAAGAGTTGGTTAGGCGTTAACAGGCCAGTAAAACCTGGAATGGCATTTCGAATGAGTAATGGTTTTTTTTGCCAATAATCGTTTAAAAATTGTTTGACACTCAAGTTTCCAAGTAATGCATTTATTTTATCCATGTGCGGAATTATAACTTAGGCATTGATTGAAATTGTAGCCAAAAACAAATTCAGCTAGAATTAAAAAAGGGGGGATTGATATGCAATTAATTGCCGGTGTAGATGCACCACTATTTCAGTTGGCTGATGCTGACATGGAAACTTTTAGTCTTGCCGCCTATAGGGGAAAAAGAAATATCGTGTTGTATTTTTACCCCAAGGACGATACACCAGGTTGTACGATAGAGGCAAATGAATTCAGTGCGCTGGATGATGATTTCGCTTTACTGGACACCACAATAGTAGGTATTAGTCGCGATGATTGTCTAAGTCATGCTTCATTTAGAGATAAATATGGTTTGTCTGTTTTGTTATTAGCCGATACAGAAGCAACAGTGTGTAAAAAATACGGAGTTTTGTACGATAAAGAAGTGGATGGTCAGAAAAAAGTGTCAATTCAACGATCAACTTTTGTGATAGATAAGCACGGTAAATTGCGTCAGGCATTATATGGTGTTCACGTACATGGTCATGCTGACGAGGTACTTAAATTAATAAAGGAAATGAAATGAAAATAGCCAAAGATACTGTGGTCTCCCTTAGCTATGAGTTAATCGATTTAAGTGATAACGCATTACTCGAAAAATCCAACGATCCCATTAGTTATCTTCATGGCGGGTATGATGGAATCTTCCCAACCGTTGAAGAATCGTTGCATGGAAAAAAAATTGGGGACAAAGTGTCTGTCAAAATGGAACCAGACGATGCATTTGGTGAATATGATCATGATTTGGTTCGTGTTGAATCCCGTGAGTTGTTTCCAAAAGATATTGAGGTAGGTATGCAATTGGAAGGTGGCGCGGAAGGCGACGATGATGAAGATTATATGCTTTTCACAGTAGTTGAGATAACAGACAAAGAAGTGACGGTTGATGGCAACCATCCTTTGGCAGGAAAAACGCTCAACTTTAATGCCACCGTAACAAACGTACGTGACTCAACCAAGGAAGAACTGGATCATGGCCATGTGCATGGAGCAAATGGCCATCAACATTAAGTTGATTTTTTTAAGAGTGTCTTTCTAACCACCGATTTAATTCGTATTATTTGAAAATGAGATGCGAAGAACCTTCCCAGCTAATCGTTGGGCGGGTTTTTTTATCAATATCGTTAGCCTAAATACATTCAACAATTGTGTAGAAATCAAATTTGATTTAGAGTTGGTTTACCCGTTGAGCGATCGGTAGTTGATATATTTTTGTTATAGAGAGAGTTGCATAATATTTTTTCGGTTATGACGAGTGAGTTAATCAGGAGCAGAAAAATTATGGATCTTAAAATATTCAAATTAATATTATCGTTTTCGATAATTATTTCTCCTTTGGTAATTGCTGCTGAGGTAGTTGGAACCGGAAGCATGATACCCGTGCCTCTGATTAAAACATGGAGCGACGCATATTCGATACATACACCTTCGGCTTCAATAAAATACAAGGGTAGTAATCCAGCTGATGGTATTAAGCGACTGGTTAATCGAGAGGTGGATTTTAGTAGTATTGATATGCCATTAAGCGTCACTGAATTGAAAAAAAATGGGCTGATACAATTCCCGTTTGCTTTGGGATCGGTTGCTCCCGTCATTAATTTACCCTATGTTTATCCTGGTCAATTTAGGTTGGATGGAAATACCCTTGGGGAAATTTTTTTGGGTAACATAAAAAAATGGAATGACCCTGCGATAGTCTCTCTCAATCCAAATATTCGGTTACCCGATGCGGATATAATTATTATTCACCGCGTTTCTCCTCCTGGTATTAGCACCATAATCGGGGACTATCTGGCCAAGACCAACCCACGCTGGAAAGCTATTAAGGGTGACGGTATGGCAGGTACATGGCCAGCATCCGCAATTGAAGTTAAAAATCCCAATGAGAATATTGATATGATTAAAAAAACTCAATATTCAATTGGCTATGGCCCAGTTTCTCATATTATGAAAGCGGGGTTGTCTTACGTACAATTGAAAAATAAAGCAGGAAATTATGTCAGCCCTAGCGATGAGAATGTGAGCTCAGCTGCTTCGAATGCCAAGTGGGATGAGAGCAATGGTTTTGGTGTTGTATTGACGGATCAATCTGGCCCATCAAGCTGGCCATTATCAATGGCGTCATTCGCCTTATTTCATAAGGTAGCCGACAATCCAGAACGTACCAGGGAAGCAATTAAATATTTTAAATACAGTTTGCGTTATGGTGGATTAAAGGCCGTGCAGTACGATTATGTACCACTCCCTGATTCTGTTCGAGCAGTTGTGAGACCAAGTTGGGGTAGCATTGTAGATGATAAAGGGACAAAGATTATTAAGGAGTAAATCAGAAATTGGCTAAAAACTACTCTACGAAAGCAGCTTTTTAAGCTGATACAATATTTCCAATGCCTCCTTGGGGCTGGTTTTATCTGGTTCTATTCCTTTCAATAGATTCAGTACAGACGATGTTGATGGATTATGGTTTTGATTTGATTCCTGTTTAGTTGTTGCGTCTGCGAATAAATCACCTTGTGGATTTTGCTTCGCACTTTGTTGTTCAAGTGTTGATAGTTGTTTTCTTGCAATTTTAATAACTTCATTTGGTACGCCAGCTAATGCTGCAACCTGCAAACCATAACTTTGACTGGCAGCTCCTTCGCATACGCTGTGTAAAAAAATAATACTGTGTTGATGCTCTATTGCCTTTAAATGAACATTGGCAAGTTGAGTAAATTGTTCGCTCAGACGGGTTAGTTCAAAGTAATGCGTTGAGAATAATGTGAAACTGCGATTTCTTTCAAGAAGATGTCTAGCAATCGAATAGGCGAGTGCAAGACCGTCAAAAGTAGACGTCCCACGTCCAATTTCATCGACTAACACTAAACTTTTTTCTGTAGCATGATGTAGTATATTAGCTGCCTCTGTCATTTCCACCATAAACGTGGAACGACCACTGGCCAAGTCATCTGAGGAACCTATGCGGGTAAATATTTGGTCTATTTCGCCTAATATTACTTCGTCAGCGGGTACAAATGATCCACAATATCCAAGTACAGAAATCAGGGCCACCTGACGCATATATGTTGATTTGCCGCCCATGTTGGGTCCTGTTATTAATAACATCTGACGATTGTTATTGAGATTTGTGTCGTTGGCTATAAAGTGTTCAACCTGTGCTTCAACAACTGGATGTCTTCCATTACGGATGTTGATCGTATTCGTGTCAGTGAAAGTTGGTGAGCAAAAATTTAACGTAGTGGCGCGCTCCGCAAATGAGGCTAGTACGTCTATTTCAGCAATCGCTGTAGCGATTCGTTGTAGGGGAACAACATGAGAAAGGAGTTCATCGAGCACTTTTTCATAGAGAATTTTTTCACGTGCTAATGCTCTGTCATTGGCAGAAAGTGCTTTATCCTCGAACGCTTTTAATTCAGGTGTAATATAACGTTCGGCATTTTTCAAAGTTTGGCGTCGTCGGTAATCTTCAGGAACATTGGCAGACTGAGCCTGGGTGACTTCAATGTAAAAACCATGAACACGGTTGTATTCAACTTTTAGTGTTGGAATAGCGCTTCGTATTCGTTCACGTGTTTCTAGAGCAAGCAGAAAATCACCGCAATTGTTTTGTATTCCTCTTAATTCATCAAGTTCTGTGTCAAAACCATCGGCTATGACACCTCCATCACGTAGCACGTTGGATGGCTCCTCACGAATGCTCTGTAACAACAATGAAATCAGCTCCTGCTCGGGCATCAAAACAGCTTTTAATTTAATCAATAACGATGAGGAGCAGCTATCCAACTGATTGTGTAATTTGGGTAATTGAATAAGTGTATCGCGCAAACCTGATAAATCTCTGGGACGAGCACTTCTCAGTGCTATACGTGCGCTGATACGTTCTATATCGACGAGGGGTTTGATATGTGTTTGGATATCGACATATATTCTTGTCAAATTTTCTACCGCTGAATGTCTTTCTAGTAGAACTGAGCGATTTCGAAGCGGATGATTCAGCCAATTGTTGAGTAGGCGGCTTCCCATGTTGCTCGCACATGTGTCCAGTAAAGATAATAGAGTGGGGGAAGTTTCTCCTCGTAAAGTTTGGGAAATTTCCAGATTTCTCCGGGTGGCAGCATCCATACGTACGAAATCATCAGCGGTATATACTTTGATGATGTTTATGTGCGCAATGGTTTGACCTTGGGTTAGTTTTGCGTACCCTAGTAAAGCTCCCGCTGCTTCTAGGCCAAGTGTAAATTCATCACAGCCAAAACCCGCTAAATCTTTTGTTGTAAATTGCTGACAAAGCTGTCGTCGTGCATTTTGTAAATCAAAGTGCCATGCCGGCAATGACTTAATTACGGATTTGTCTTGTGTTGGCAGTAAATGGTTTTCTGAAATTAATATTTCTGAAGGTTGTAAACGCTCCAATTCAGCACCCATATTTTGCGAATCTGTTTCACTGACAAAAAATTGCCCCGAAGCCAGATTCATCCAAGCCATACCCGCTTTGCCATTTTTTTCAATAATTGATAGCAGCAGGCTGTCGCGTTTATCATCCAGTAATACCGAATCAGTGAGGGTGCCAGGTGTGACGATACGAGTTACTTTACGTTCAACTGGCCCCTTGGACGTTGCCGGATCACCGATCTGTTCACAGATAGCAACCGATTCGCCCAATTTGACCAACTTGGCTAGATAGGGTTCGGCTGAGTGGTAAGGGAAGCCTGCCATTTTGATAGGCTGGCCATTGGATGAGCCTCGTTGTGTTAATGTTATATCAAGTAATTTGGCAGCGCGTATCGCATCCTCATGGAATAATTCATAAAAATCACCCATCCGGTAAAACAACAATATATCGGAATATTGTGACTTGATTTCTAAATACTGAGCCATCATCGGGGTATGTCCAGATTTTACTGGTGACTTTTCCAGATTGCTGGCAAGTGGCGCAAGTTTGTTCATAGGTAAATTAATTCACGAATATTGATATTATCCTAAAAATATCAATGATTGCTACGGGTAACATGTTGGCTACAATTTGTGTTCCACACGTCAGACCATTCTGGTATGAAATAAATTTTTGAATAGTCGATTAATATTGAAAATAGCTGATAACGCGTAGATAGATTTGATGATTTTTATCTTGATGCCAACACGGGGTGTATTGGGGTTTTTAAAATCGAAATTGGAAATGCTTCAGGTCGCTTTGATTCATGCTTCGTCACTAACTGATTTAAAGTGATGCTTTCTAGATAGGCCGATATGGTTTTGTTTAAACCCATCCATAAATCGTGCGTGATGCATTGCTGGTTATCATGACAATTACCCATGCCATGACATTGTGATGCATCAAGAGATTCATCAACGGCTACGATTATGTCTGATATCGAAATTTCATTGGCAGGTCTGGAGAGACAATATCCACCACCTGGACCTCGTACACTTGCCACTACATTGTGTTTACGTAACTTGCCAAATAATTGTTCCAGATAAGAGAGAGAAATTTTTTGTCTTTCGCTGATACTGGCCAAAGTAACGGGCCCTTCACCGCCGTTTCTTGCAAGATCAACCATAGCCGTTACTGCAAAGCGTCCTTTCGTAGTCAATCGCATTCTTTCCCCCGGTAATAAATATTTTTGTGGTCTGATACTAAAATACCTGATTTTCTTAGTCAACTATTTTATTCAGATAGTTGGGATCAAATTTATCCGCTGTTGCTCGTTCTTCTTCAACACGCACGCCCATTTTTTCCAATTGTTGCAAGATCAACTCGATACGTTGATCGACCACCATACTATGTCCAAGCAGGCCATGTATCGCCTTGGAAAATGGGTCATTTTGATCGTTGCCAATTCCATAAGCATTAAAGCCCCCAACTTTCTTCGCTTCGTCCAGAATTCGAGCAGGAATTCCTGCTGCAGTGGCACCTGAAGGCACATCCTTTACGACAACAGCGTTACTACCAATTTTTGCACCCGCACCAATATATATTGGGCCTAGAATTTTTGCACCTGCACCGACCACGACGCCATTTCCCAATGTTGGATGTCGTTTGCCTTCTTTCCACGAAGTTCCACCCAGTGTGACGCCGTGATATAGGGTGACATCATCACCGATCTCTGCCGTTTCACCGATGACGACACCCATTCCGTGGTCGATAAAGAAGCGTCGTCCTATAGTGGCGCCGGGGTGAATTTCAATGCCGGTCAGGCTTCTGCCAACGTAAGCAAGAAGACGTGCCAGCCATTTGAGTTTGATTTTCCAAAGTGTGTGTGCGAGGCGGTGAAATAGCCGTGCATGAAACCCGGGATAGACGGTAATGACTTCTAGAATATTTCGCGCGGCAGGGTCACGTGCAAAAACACTTTCAATATCTTCTTTTATTGCTCTGAACATGTGATAAATCCTTTTATTGATTTATTTTTCGATTTTGTTTGGTGTGGTATTCAGAAGTGAGCGTCAATATTCCTCGAAGAATATTGACCTCGTCTTGTTCTAATCTTGCTCGGGAATACAATCGGCGCAATTTAAACATTAACTTGGTGGTTTGTTGAGTTCGTAAAAAACCAATGTCGCCCAGCGTGGTTTCAAGGTGTACAAAAAATCTTTCTAATTGTTCAGCTGGAGCAGGAACCAATTCTGGGGCAGATACGTTTCCTAGTCCCGCTGCCAATCGTAATTCATAACTGATTAGCTGAACAGCTGAGGCTAAGTTGAGTGACGAATATTCAGGATTCGCGGGAATGCTTACCATAAACTGGCATCGTACCAATTCGTCATTGGTCAGGCCGGACATTTCAGTGCCGAACAATAAAGCGACAGGTAACTGTATTGCATGTTGAATAAGTTGAGGCATCGCCTCGCGTGGCGTTAAAACTTCCTGTGATACATCGCGCACTCGGGCTGAAATACCCGCCACCAGCACGGCGCCCTGCAGAGCTTCGTCAAGTGAGCTGCATATAACAGCATTTCTCAGAACATCTACTGCACTTACAGCCATGATGTCTGCCTGTTTATCAGGGAATTTCACGGGATTGATCAGGTAAAGCTGCTCAAGACCCATCGTTTTCATTGCCCTCGCAGCCGCACCGATATTGCCTGGATGGCTGGTATGACTTAAAACCACCCTTACATTGGACAGGCTATTCATAACATCTTGTTTATTCAAAACGTGTTTCCCGTTAAAATGTCGAACTGGTTGTTACACAGTGTAGCAACTAGATCAACCGCTCATTAAAAAAGTTAGGTATTTCATGCATCCCATGCTAAACATCGCGGTGAAAGCCGCGCGTCGTGCCGGTAATTTAATTCACCGAGCCGCAGACAATCTAGATCATCTCACAGTGACTAAAAAATCCAATGCAGATTACGTAAGTGAGGTCGATAAGGCGGCGGAACGTACTATTATCGAGACCATTCTGGATGTTCATCCAACACATGCAATTTTAGCAGAAGAGAGCGGCTCTCAAGGTGAATCCGACTATCTTTGGATTATCGACCCATTGGATGGTACGACTAATTTCTTGCATGGTTATCAGCAATATTCAGTGTCTATCGCACTGCAACACAATGGTGTGCTGACCCAAGCCGTGATTTATGATCCCACCAAAAATGACCTGTTTACCGCTACTCGCGGCCGTGGCGCTTTCCTTAATGATCGCCGTATCCGCGTTAGCAAGCGCGCCGAATTAGCGGACAGCCTGATTGGAACGGGGTTTCCCTATTCAAAATTTGATCATTTAGATGCTTACATGGGCATCCTTCGCGACATGATGCAAAAGACCGCCGGCCTTCGTCGCCCAGGTTCGGCTGCGCTCGATCTGGCATACACCGCGGCGGGTCGTTATGATGGTTTTTTTGAAACGGGTTTAAAACCATGGGATATCGCTGCTGGCTGTTTGTTGATTACCGAAGCAGGCGGCCTGGTGAGTGATCTGCAGGGGAATGATAGTTACCTCAAAAGTGGGCACCTATGTGCCGGAAATCCCAAAGTGTATGCGCAGATGTTGCAGGTAATCGCACCTCACTTGACGAATTCTTTGAAAACTATGGGTGTCTGATTACCAGTAATCAATTTAATTATTTTGAGCGACGACGTGCAGAAGTAGTTGAGTAAGGAACGCCGGTAAGGACAGATACAAGTTGCAAGATAGGAAGGGAAACAGGCTCCAATTTTTTTCTCATCAGAGTGCCGCTAGCGGTTGTCTGTGACATGATGGGCGTTGCAATACTTGCATCTATGCTTGAAAGCACCATCATTGCGTTGATCTCATTTTCTAGTTCTGGTGCTACCAGCATGAGATGACCTAAATTGGATGTTGGAGATTGGCTTGAAATAAACATTTTGACTTGTTCCATGATTGACTCAATTGTTTCTCCGCTACAAGTGTGTTGTGAGCGTAGCGTGTCGAAATAGGAAGAGAGTGCTTCAAGCAAAACAAGTATGACATCCTGATTGGCCGGGAAACGTAATACTTCATCAAAGGCGCGAAGGAAAGTTTGCCCGGGACCGGATATTAGTCGTTGTAATTGCTGGGTAAAAATATTTCCATTTGCGCTCAGGGTGTCTAATTTGTGCTTAATCAACTCATAATCTTCTCGGGCAGGTGATTGCTCCGGAATGGCATCTGGTAAGCGTGCAAGAAATCCGACGTGGTATGCATTATCAATTTCACCTTTGCGCCACAGAGAAAGTCGTGTTTGTTCATCAGTCAAACCGGGTTGCAATAAAATCCGAATAGTATCGATAATTATGTGGGCTTCATTTTCGAATGGCAAATGTTCAACCAAATAATCCGCTAACACTTTTCCCATATCGCCCTGTACCACGCACTCTCTTTCCAACATGCGCCGTGCATGGTCGGCAATTGGCATGGCCCACCAGGCACGCCGTGCCAGTTCGTCAGTCAATCCATTCGAATACGCGACAGAAGTTATTGCTTCCGGTTCACCCAGCAATAGCAAACGATCCAGACCCTTGTCGCGAGCTTGGCCCATCCTGGTCCATCGTTGCAGGTACACAGGATAGCCACCCGGTGAACCAATCGCGAAGCCCGCCAGCAATTCACGAGCAGTACGAAGATATTGATCAGTGCGTCCAACAGGATGTAGTTTGACGCTGGCTGTGCCACGAGGCGATAAACCATAAATTGTCAAGTTGGTGGCATCGATGCGTATCGCCTGGATTTCTCCAGCAAGCATGACGTTAAGACGCAGTGAATCTTCGGGTGTGAGATCGGCCATATTTTAATTGAGTTGTATACGTTGTCCCCACGGTACAGCACCTTTTCCTTTTACCAGCCAGATCACCGGGTAGTGAGGTTCGATGCTGGGGAATTGTCCAGCGGCATCGGTAAAATATAACAGCATATCCGGTGAGTTGCCGTGTAATTTGAGCCATTCAAATATGGGGCGAAAATCGGTACCACCGCCACCATGAAATGTCTGTGGCATTTTAAACTCTTCCCATGCCTCAAATATCCAGGGGCCCGCCGGGGAAAGCTCGGTGTCACATGCATGCAGAGTTATGCTCGCGCGCAATTGAGATTTTAGGGTGTTTATTTCTGAAAGAAATTCATTCAATTCAGAGTTGTTCACTGAGCCGCTGGTATCTAGTACCACGACAATATTAGCCTGGCTACTGCGTAAAGACGGCATAATCATTTCACCTTCGCGGCGAGAAGGGCGCGAATAACTGTAATCATCTCGCGCAATTTGTGTCATATAGCGGGCCAACAACATCCTCCATGGCAATTTGGGTTGAAGCATTTCACCCACCAATCGTGCAAGCATGCCCCCCAGTTTTCCGGCTTGTTGAGCTTGAAGTGCCGCACCCGCCATGCGTTGTTGCCACTGGGTAGAAAGGGCTTCCAGTTCGCTGGCGGAGTGCGGTTGAGGTTGTGCGGCGCCTTGGACGTTCGCCAGTTCTTCTTGTAATTCTGTCTCACTATTACCGCTAGATTGTGGCTGATTTTGTGGTGGTGTTTTACTTTCACCATCTTTACGCTGTTCACCTCCTTGTTGTGAGCCACTTTTATCCGGATTAACATCTGAATCAGCCTGGGCATTTTCTTCTTTGGGATCGTCAGTATCATCCACAATATATGGATAGATCTCTTCTGCGGTCATTCCTTCGTAACCTGCAATTACAATTGTGGCTGGTGGGGGCATCAGGCCATCTTTGACCAATACCGGATTAATAGAATATTCGCAGGCAATATCCCAGCGGGATTTGACACGATGTTGGCGTCTGGCGAAATGGGAAAGCGCGCAGTGTAGCGCCTCGCGTGCCAATACAAATTGGGTTTGTTCAAGACTCAATTTATCGATGTAGTCTGGGTTGTAATATAGGCTGACAGCATCTGTCACGCTGGTGGGGCACCACTTCGGATCTGCTGCGATCAGCGGCAAACGCAACGCCAGTGCGCCAAGAAAAGGTTTATCCAGTATTAATCGGGTTCGAGCCGCTGCCAACTTCGTTTCAATTTCAGGTTTTGCCATGATGCATTAGCGTTGTAATCGATCAAGCTTCATACAACATTAAATCTGCCACAGCATTGGCCCAGCTTGAAAATTGCGGCACAGAAAACAGGCTTTGACCAACCGCTCGGTGCATGTCAGAAACGAGCATAATGCCCATTTCACGAAGTGGAAATCGACTCGCATATTCGAGAATATGACCATGCAATATTTTTGCATCCGCCGTGCCCTTGGCCCGTATGGCTCTGCCCACAAGTGCCGAAGCTACGGCATATTGCAGGTCGACTTCACGAGGTACTGCAACAGACTCGCCACGTAAAATGGCATCAAGGTCGGGCATATTGTCGAGGTTTTCTATAAAAGCATGGAGTTCCAAACCAGCTGCAGGACCAACACAAGCTTGGAGAGTCGGTAAAAGAAGGTCGGGATTTTCGCCGAATTTTTGTAAAGTTCGGTGTGCAAATTCCCATGATCGCGGGCTGGGGAAAGCTACGGGATTATGTGCTGGATTAAAGTCGAATAAAAGCTCGGGCTTAAATCGTAAAAATCCGATTAATCTGTCATCCAAATTGTTGGCGTAGGCCCAGCTTACCCAGTCATCGATATTGGTATCAACTTCAAAATGTGAGAAACGGTTGGCCAATGGAGCGGGCATAGTGTAAGTAACGCCCCGGTCACCTTGTCGATTTCCCGCAGCAAAGATGGCCCAGCCAGCCGGCACTTCATATTCTCCAAGACGGCGGTCCAGTATTAGCTGATAAGCAGCGGCAGAAACACTAGGTGGGGCTGAAGTAATTTCGTCTAAAAATAATATTCCGTAAGGGCCGTGCCTTTCTGCATCGGGTAACATCGATGGCACAGCCCATTCAACGCGATTTTCAATGCGAAATGGTATTCCGCGTAGATCGGTAGGTTCCATTTGAGAAAGGCGTATATCAATAACTGGTGCAGTATGGCATGCAGCTACCTGAGTAATAATTTGAGATTTACCAATACCAGGTGGGCCCCATAACATTACAGGTGTGTGATGACCTTCACGAGCGCTTATGAACTCTCGATCGAGAACGGCTAAAAGCTGAGCGGGACGCATGGATACTCCAGAAAAATTTTTTGGTGGATGTTTAAACGATGCAATTATAACAATAGTAAAACAGTAGCGGATTCTAATTCTTCTTTAAGAGTGCTTGGAAATTTGAATGTTTTCACTATTTGTGAATTATTTGATACTCGAATAAATAAAAAACCCCGCCTAGGCGAGGTCATATTGCCAATTAGAACAAAATTGAAAATACCTTGTCCGATTGCGGAAACTTCATCGAGTCCCACAATATTTTCACTGACCATTTTTAGTTTTAAGCATTCAATATGGTTATATTCCCAGCTCGCTATGCGAGGCTATTTTTTACATGAATGACTATTTTACTTTTACTTTCTTTTTATTCGGTTTGATGGTTGTGGGCACTGGTGGAGTGGTGTTTAACTTGATTAGCTTGGCCAAATTTCCACCACTAGCATTCCCAAGATCCAAAATAATTAAAGGGGTTGAATAGGGACCCGTGACACGTACCGGTATAGTGACGCCCCTTAAATCAGAAAATTCACCACTCGTGCTTCGCTTCAAGTTGGAAGCGAATATTGCATTCATCCGATAGGATATCTGACCCGAATTTATAAGAATGTCCCCTTCACCCGTGACGTTATAAAGGGGAGACTTCATCAATAAATCACTGCTGTGTAAATTACCATCGCCTATTTCAAACGTGGATTTCAACTCTGAGAACATCGTTGAATCCGTAAATTTTACAGTTTCAGTGTGCTCATTTCCTTTGATGCCCAATTGTGATTTTTCAGCGAGTAGTGTCGTACCCAGATTTAGACCTGATAATGAACCACGACCAACCGAAAGTGCTATATGTCCATTGATGGATTGACGCAGGCTGACAACGTTGCTACCCGTAGCATTTAATTCAAAAGAGAGATCCCCTTTGCCGACAAGCTTGGCTCCTCCTGGAAAAACGTCGTTCATAAGTGTACCGATCTGCACCCCGCTCATATTTTGTTTTAAGCTGATTTTCAGTGGATCATCAAATGCAATATTAAGTGATCCTACTGAGTTACCTTTATATAAGCGTCCACTAAGTTGCTCGACGGATAAAATGGATTGTTCAATTTTAAAATCCGAATTGAAATTTTGTGTCTTGAATTTGGCGAATTTCAAATCACCGCAGTGAATTTTCCCGCGTAAAGTAATATTTTTCAAACCACTCAATTTGAAAGGTAACGTTTCATCTTGCAAATGTTTAGAGTAATCCAATGCCAAATATCGATCCAGATCCAACGCATTGACGTTTAAGTCTAAACGATAGGCGGGTTGGGTAAAATCCTGCATACCCAGGTTGACGATTAATTTGCTGTCGTCAATTTTTGTATTGAGGTCTAATTTTGCTATTTTCTCGCTTATATCAACTTGCAATTTTCCTGAGATTACAGAATTAATTTTATTTTTAATAATTGGATGAGAAATATTTAAGCTACTTGTAATCGTAGGCATCTGAAGCTTCATGGATTCAAAATCCATTTTGAGAGAAGAATTGAGTTTGCCCTGGAGGGCGGAGCCTGATTTTAATAAATCAAAATTGGCAGACATGTTTTCTGAATTGAATTTTCTATCACTCATTTCAAAAATTGGGATTTCAATAGTAGTGTTCAAATTTTCATCTTCTTGTAGTAGCGAGATGTTGAATGTAAGTGCATCTCCATTCACCTTGTTGTTAATTTTTTGAATCTTGGAAAGCTCAATCTTTGAGTCAAGTTTTCGATTTTCAAATTTACCTTTCACACTGGCAGAAAATTTTTCCAATGTGGTACGTCCCATGGCAGGGTAACTATTGATGTTACCCTGGAAATTAAATGCAAGGTTGGCTAGCCCTGCAGCTTCACCTTCCATAATCCCCTCAAAGTTGGCAAATTCAAAATGTCCAGCCTTTAGCTCAAATACCACGTGGCTATTAAGTTTAACCCTGGTATCAATGTGCGGCTTGTTTGACTCCAGCCTGAATGTAGCGCTCAGTTTTCCGGGCGTTGAATCTGATAATTTCCCAGTTTCAATATTTAAATCGTGCAAAGAAAGTAAAATTCCGGATGCTTCATCTTGAAAATTTGCGGATGAATTTTTCACTTTAATGCTGTCAATTTCAAACTTAATATCACTGAGTCCGTTGTCTATGAATAATAAGTCATCAAAATTTGACCCCCCATTTTTATAGCGAATAATGTTTGCATGTACGCCGTCTAAAGTAACGCCTTCGATTCGTAATTGTTTGCTTATTAAAGGCCACCAGGCAATATTAAAGCGTGCATTTTCAATAGACGCGAAGCCTTTGTTGCTATTTCTTTGATTTATTGTCATTTTTCCAGAATTCAAACCTAACTGAGGAAAAAAAGTAACCTTAATGTCGCCCTCCAGGGTCAGGTCACGCTGGTTGTGGATTTTGACATAATCGACTATTTGCGACTTAAAGTAGTTTGCGTCAAACAAATAAAGCGCAAGACTGATAATGCCGCCCAGCATGATTAAAATCATCAGGATCCAAGCTAGGGCATGACGCCAATAATCCTTTGCATGGGACTCTGCAAAAGGAATTTTAAATGGCCCAAAAATTGAAACGGTAATGCCGATGATTCCATACAAGCCAAGAAGCGCTTGTTTTAATGAGCTTGCCGGTGGCGGAGGCTGCTTGCTTGGTTTCATTTGAAATCCTGTTAAATTTTTAACGTTCAATCATCACAGTCTAAGTAAACGTGAGTGTATATGAATATTGCTCATATTCTCGCAATGATTTAATTGAAATCATCATTGGAAATGTTATTGGATTTTATAGTTTACTGCTATCTATACTTTCGCTTTTCAGTTTAGTATTTGACATGGACCAATGTATTATAGAATTTCGTACAACCCTTGATCTATCTGATTTATTAAAGAATGCTGGATTTTATGTCGAAAGGCCTGTATGCAATACCTTAAATATATTTTTATGATCTGCGTACTACTCAATTTGGCTTCATGTCAGACGTCTGCCAATACGCACATTTCGCCCTTCACAACGGATGGGTGCAGCGATTTTCCGGATGGAACGCCAGCGCACAGAGATTTATGGCAAAAGTGCTGCATTGCCCACGATGTTAAATACTGGGCTGGTGGAAACTATGAAGAGCGATTGAATGCGGATCTTGAGTTGCGGGCCTGTGTTCGATCTGTCGGTGAGCCTGCAATAGCAGATTTAATGCTGGCGGGGGTAAGAGTTGGCGGCTCACCCTGGTGGCCAACGCGTTTTCGTTGGGGCTATGGTTGGCCGTATACACGCGGTTATGCTCCTTTAACAAGTGAAGAATTGGAACAAGTACGTAAACAAAAAGGTATACAAGGTGTGAATTAGACATTGTCAGCATGTCTAGCTGGCGTTACAGTACGACAACTACAAATGGAGTGAACAATGATGACAGTTCTGATGGTTCTGACCGTATTGGCTGTAATGTTGGTTTTGACTTTCTTTCGTGCTTCGATTTGGGGATGGTTGCTTTCAACCATAGTGGTGGTAGCCGGGGTGGCCGTTTTTAACAGTATGTCAGGTGATATCTTAACTGTCATACTTGTTGCATTGAGCATACATATCATACTTTTTGGGGTACCCGCTGTTCGACGCTTAGTCATTAGTGGTTTTGTGCTTAATATATTTCGCAAAATATTGCCCCAGGTTTCACAGACTGAACAAGAAGCTTTGGATGCAGGCACAGTATGGTGGGATGGTGAGTTGTTTAGTGGACAGCCTGATTGGAAAAAGCTCTTGGCCTATGCGAAGCCCACCCTGAGTGCTGAAGAACAATCCTTTGTCGATAACGAAACGGATCAGCTGTGTGCCATGATCGATGACTGGGATGTAACCCATGTACGTCAAGACCTGCCTCCAGAAGTGTGGCAGTTCATAAAAGAGAAAGGTTTCTTTGGAATGATTATCCCCAAGGAATATGGCGGGCTGCAATTTTCCGCACTAGCGCATTCGGCTGTCGTTACAAAATTGGCTTCTCGCAGCGCAACAGCCGCAGTAACCGTAATGGTTCCAAATTCATTAGGACCGGCAGAATTATTGCTGCATTACGGGACCAAGGAGCAAAAAGACAAATATTTAAATCGTCTTGCGAAGGGACTTGAGGTGCCTTGTTTTGCTTTAACCGGCCCCTTTGCAGGTTCAGATGCAGGCTCAATTCCGGATTCCGGCATCGTATGTAAAGGTGTGTTTAACGGGCAAAAAGATGTACTCGGTTTACGCATGAACTGGGAAAAACGATATATCACCCTGTCACCTGTATCAACTCTGCTCGGCATTGCGTTTAAGTTATATGATCCCGATCATTTGTTGAGCGCTGTTGAGGCGCGTGGCATAACGCTTGCATTGATTCCAACTAATACACCTGGTGTGGTAACGGGTCGCCGCCACTTTCCACTTAATTCGGCGTTTCAAAACGGCCCAACATCCGGTAAGGATGTGTTTATTCCGTTGGAATACATTATCGGCGGTGCTGAACGCATTGGACAAGGCTGGCGCATGTTGATGGAGTGTCTTGCTGCTGGCCGTTCAATTTCTTTGCCTGCAAGCGCGACCGGTGCAGCGAAATTATCCGCCCGTGCAAGTGGAGCATATTGCCGAGTCCGCAAACAATTCAAAATGCCTGTGGGTCAATTCGAAGGAGTGGAAGAGGCTCTCGCTCGCATCGGTGGTAATGTATATATGATGGAGGCAACCCGAGTATTGACGGCTTCCGCCGTAGATATGGGTGAAAAGCCTTCTGTCATTTCTGCGATAGCCAAATTTCATTGCACTGAACGGAGCCGTTCCGTCATCAACGACGCAATGGATGTGCATGGTGGAAAAGGTATTTGCATGGGGCCGGACAATTATATGGCTCGAACATATCAGCAGATTCCAATCGGTATTACCGTTGAAGGTGCAAATATTTTAACACGCAGCCTGATTGTATTTGGCCAGGGAGCGGTTCGTGCCCATCCCTATGTGCTCAAAGAAATTAAAGCGGCACATGAAACAGACAAGAAAAAAGCTTCACTTGATTTTGATGCGGCATTATGGGGTCACGTCAGCTTTAGTATGAGTAATGCGGTTCGAGCGTTGGTTTTTGGATTGACTGGCGGACATGGTATTGATGTGCCGACTGAGGCACCTACACGGCGTTATTATCAGAAACTGACACGTTATTCATCGGCATTTGCATTTTCTGCTGATGTGGCTATGTTGGTCTTGGGGGGTAGCTTGAAACGCAAGGAAAAAATTTCAGCAAGACTGGGTGACGTGTTAAGTCAGATGTATCTTTGTTCTGCCACCCTCAAACGATTTGAAGATGATGGTCGACCTGAAACTGATTTGCCCTTGTTACATTGGTCTATCCAGGATTCGCTATACAAAATCCAGGAAGCGTTTGACGGCGTGTTTCAAAATTTCCCTAGCAGGATAGCTGCCTGGTTATTACGCAGGCTTGTTTTTCCGTTGGGAAAATGTGAAATGCCACCTTCAGACATGATCGGGCATGGGGTTGCGTCAGTGTTGATGCAGCCAGGAAAGGCACGTGACCGGCTTACAATTGGTATGCATATTCCCAAGAACGAAAAAGATGCAGTAGGTGCTTTGGAAGCGGCACTACTCAGTACCTTCCAGTGTGAGCCAATCCAGGCAACAATTGCGAAGGCTCGCAAGGAAGGCCGGGTAAAAACGCGTGATGAACTGGAACAAATTGCTGAAGCTTCGTTACTCGGTATTATAACGAGCGAACAAGTTCAAATGCTGGAACGAGATTATGCACTCAGGCGAAAAATCATTATGGTTGACGATTTTGCGCCTTCACAATTGGCAGCGGGTTAGGTATTTTGCAATACAAGTGCCGCGTTGCGGCAAAACGCCTTTTTAAACCTGCTTGTGGTCTAGATCCATGAATATACTGCAAGATAAAACGATCTTCATTACGGGAGCCAGCCGCGGTATAGGACGCGCAGTAGCATTGCGCTGTGCCAGGGAGGGAGCGAATGTGGTCATTATTGGTAAAACTGTAAGTGCTCATCCCAAATTGCCGGGTACGATACACAGTGTTGCAATTGAAGTTGAAAGCGCCGGTGGGAACGCGTTGGCAATTCAACTCGATGTACGGGACGAGCAGGCATTGCACAATGCTGTTGAACAGTCGGCTAACCATTTTGGTGGTATAGATTTTTTGCTAAATAATGCAAGCGCTATTTTTTTGACTGATACACTCAATACCCCGGCAAAGCGACTTGATTTAATGTGGGACGTGAATATGCGAGGCACTTTTCTTGCATCGCAGGCATGTATACCCTATCTGAAAAAATCATCCAATCCGCACATTTTAAACATGTCTCCACCGCTTAGTTTCGATGCAAAATGGTATGCACCACATGTTGCATATAGTATTTCAAAATTTGGCATGAGTTTGTGTGCTTTAGGTATGGCGCGCGAGTTAGCGGGGGATGGCGTAGCGGTGAACTGTTTGTGGCCTCGAACTACAATTGCAACTGCTGCGATAGAATTTAATTTCCCGGAACATATTTTGTGTGCTTCACGAAGCCCTGACATTGTTGCGGAGGCGGCATATCGAATTTTCCAGCGTAATAGTAGAGAATGTACAGGAAATTTTTTTATAGACGAAGATATATTGAGAAGCGAGGGGGTGTCTGATTTTGAGCAGTATGCAATTACGCCCGGTACCTCCTTGCACAAAGATTTATTTCTGGATGAACGGAGTTTAAATGAATAGTCGCACAGAGCACATTATTACACCAGAAGAAGCAGGTACCCTGCATGGTTTGTTTTTAGCCCGTGTAAAACGCACACCGGATGCGATCGCTTATCGATACTTTGATGTATCAAAAAATATCTGGCAGAGCTTTACGTGGTCGCAAATGCGCGAATATATCGCTCGCTGGCAATTGGCACTGTTAGGCGTCGGTTTGGTTTCTGGCGATCGGGTTGCGGTAATGTTACGTAACTGCCCTCAATGGGTAATGTTTGACCAGGCAGCGATGTCGCTGGGCCTTGTTGTAGTACCCCTATATACGGTAGATCGGCCCGACAACGTAGCCTATATTGTGAATGATGCCTCAGCCAAGGTTCTACTGTTTGAAACAAAAGATCAATGGACTGCCTTACGCGAAGTGCGTGAAAAAATGAACTGTGTACAGAGGTTTATTAGCCTTGACCTTGTGAAGGATAGTGAAGAGCCTCGCTTGCAATCGGCTGACAATTGGTTACCTCCCAATGCGCAACTTCAAAACTGCATTTCTAGCACTGAACAACTCGCCACAATTATCTATACCTCGGGTACGACAGGTAAACCAAAGGGTGTGATGCTGAGTCATGCCAATATACTGAGCAATGCGTTTAACACCTTGAATACTTTTCCAATATATTCCGAAGACTTGTTACTTTCTTTCTTGCCACTCTCCCATACCTTTGAACGTACCTTGGGCTATTACCTGACCGTAATGACAGGTTCAACTGTTGCATTTGCCCGTTCAGTTGCTTTGTTGGGAGAGGACTTGCAACTCATCAAACCCACTGTATTGATATCCGTCCCCAGAATTTATGAGCGTGTGTATGCCGCAATAAATTCGAAACTCGATGAAGGATCAAATCTCAAACGTAAATTGTTTAACCTGGCAGTCAACGTGGGTTGGGATCGATTCCTGTTACAACAATCACGCGGCCCCTGGAAATTGTCATTCTTGTTGTGGCCGATATTGAATTTGCTTGTCGCCAATAAAATACGATTAAAATTGGGTGGGCGTTTGCGAACTGCAATCAGTGGCGGTGCCGCCTTATCGCCAGAAATATCACGCATGTTTGTCGGCCTGGGTATTCCAGTCGTACAAGGTTACGGATTAACAGAAACCAGCCCCGTGATTAGTGCCAGCCCGCTACATAACAATTACCCGGATAGTGCCGGTCAACCAATCCGTGAAATGGATGTGCGAATTGGTGAACAGAATGCTTTATTGGTAAAAGGCCCGAACGTCATGCTGGGTTATTGGAATAATCCAGAGGCAACAAAAAGTATGATAGATGCGGAGGGTTGGCTTAATACGGGTGACACGGCACGCATCAGTGAAACGGGGCACATATATATAACCGGGCGTTTGAAAGAAATAATAGTGTTGTCGAATGGGGAAAAAGTTCCTCCTACCGACATGGAAATTGCAATTTTACGGGAGCACTTGTTTGATCAAGTCATGGTATTCGGAGAAAGTCAGCCATATCTTGTGGCACTGGCCGTGGTAAATCCGGATATCTGGAAACACTTTGCTGATCAACTGGGATTAGATCCAGAAAATCCCCGGTCATTGTGTGATACACGTGTGGAGGAGCAAGTAATCGAACGAATAGCGGTACAAATTAAAGAGTTTCCTGGATATGCAAAAATCCACAAGGTGTTATTGTTGAACGAAGCCTGGAGTATCGAAAATGGAATGTTAACCCCAACCCTGAAAATCAAGCGGGCTCAAGTTGTGGCTAAATTTTCAAAGGAAATAAAAGCGATGTATGCAGGGCATTAGATGACCAACCCCGTAACGTTACCCAAAAAAGAACCCACTATACGCTTGGCTGCAATGCCTTCGGATGCCAACTATACGGGTGATATGTTTGGCGGATGGATTATGGGCCAGGTTGATATTGCCGGTAGTTTGCCCGCTTTGCACCGCGCAAAGGGAAGAGTTGTCACCGTGGCAGTAAATTCTTTTGTGTTTAAAGAACCCATCTATATCGGCGACATAGTGAGTTTTTATGCGGAAATTGTTAAGGTTGGCACTACTTCGATTACGGTAGATGTGCAAGTATATGCACAACGTGACCCCAGAAAACCGGTTTGCGTCAAAGTGACTGAAGCCACGTTGACTTACGTTGCGGTAGGGGAAGACAGAAAGCCACGCGTCATACCTTTAGCAGATTGAGACTGATATGTGCAACATGGGTGAGTTTTTATTCACAGTCAATTAACCTCGGGAGTGCGTATGAATAATAATTTTTATATCCGCAAAGTGGCGGTGCTGGGTGCGGGTGTGATGGGTGCACAGATAGCGGCTCATCTTACTAATGCCAATGTTGAAACGATTTTATTTGAGTTGCCAGCCAAGGAAGGTGATCCAAATGGCAATGTAAAACGCGCGCTCGACGGTTTGAAAAAACTCGAACCCAATCCCCTGGCTTCACCTTCCAAACTTAGCTATATACAACCTGCCAATTATGAGAAAGATCTCGAATTGCTGCGTGGTTGTGATCTTGTGATAGAGGCAATAGCGGAGCGTGTTGACTGGAAATCTGATTTGTACCGAAAAGTGGCGCCCTATCTGGGCGAACAAACTATTTTTGCCACCAATACTTCCGGCCTTTCTATTAATAGCTTAGCGGATGCATTTCCCGAAGCATTGCGTCATCGCTTTTGTGGCATACATTTCTTTAATCCACCACGGTATATGTATCTGGTAGAACTTATACCATGCAAGGGTACCGATGCAGCTTTGCTTGATCAGCTTGAAGCTTTTATGGTTTCTACTGTAGGTAAAGGTGTTGTTCGTGCAAAAGATACACCAAATTTTATTGCCAATCGTATCGGTGTGTTTTCTATGCTGGCTACCAAACATCATGCCCAGGCATTTGGCCTGGGATTTGATACTGTGGATGCACTGACGGGACGCTATCTGGGGCGTCCCAAGAGCGCAACTTTCCGCACCCTGGATGTAGTTGGTCTGGATGTGTACTCCCATGTGGTCAACACCATGCGTGACAAGCTTACTGATGACGCTTGGCATGGGTATTTCGCCTTGCCTGTTTGGTTTAACAAGCTCATTGAGGAGGGCTCACTGGGACAAAAAACCAAGCGGGGTGTTTATAAGAAAGTGGGCAAAGAAATCCATGTACTGGATATCGCAACACATACTTATCGTGTGTCTGATGGAAAAGCCGATGATGATGTGAAAAATATTTTGCGTGAGCGCGACTGGGCAAAAAAGCTCGCAGCTTTGCGTGACAGCAACAATCCACAAGCTCAATTTTTGTGGTGCATGTTGCGCGATACCTTTCACTATTGCGCGCTACAACTGGAAAGCATTGCAGACAATGCGCGCGACCTCGATTTGGCCGTGCGTTGGGGTTTTGGTTGGGACACCGGCCCGTTTGAGATATGGCAGGCAGCTGGCTGGCAACAAGTCGCGGGTTGGATTAGTACTGATATTGCAGTTGGTAAGGCCATGGCTAAGGTACCTTTGCCAGCTTGGGTAACGGAAGCTACTCGTAACGGTGTACATGAAGAAAAGGGCTCCTACTCACCTTTGCGTAAGACTAGCCAACCACGTTCAACCCTGCCCGTTTATCGTCGTCAACTCTATCCGGATCGTCTTTTGGTTGAGAAGGCGCACTATGGGGAAACGGTATTTGAGAATGAAGATCTACGCATGTGGCACACGGGAGACTCAATTGCCATTCTGAGTTTTAATACCAAAATGCATGCGGTCAGCAATGAGGTACTGGATGGAATATTACGTGCTGTAAGCGAAGCAGAAGCAAACTTCAAGGCTCTGATTCTGTGGCAAACCGAGCCACCATTTTCTGCGGGCGCACATTTATTGCAATTGATGCAAGGCGTCAAGGATGTCACTGGCGAACAGAAGGGTAGTATGTTTGACAAACTGAAAGGTGCTGCACAACGTGTAAAGTTCACCGTGGCAGGCGGTGGCGGAATGGGTCAAATTCTGAATGCGGCGACGGGTAATGTGCCACGTGTAGAAGAAGTTGTAGCAAAATTCCAGCAAGTGTCGCAGCGACTCAAATATTCTAGCGTGCCAACAATAGCGGCGGTGGATGGACTCGCACTGGGCGGGGGGTGCGAATTTTCCATGCATTGCACGCGTATCGTTGCCAGCCTTGAAAGTTATATAGGGCTGGTGGAAGTTGGTGTCGGCTTGCTTCCCGCTGGTGGCGGGTGCAAGGAGCTTGCACAACGTGCAGCGGCAGAAGCGAGGGGAGGCGATATTTTCCCTTTTCTACGGCGATACTTCCAGCAGGTGGCAATGGGCGAGGTAGCAAAAAGTGCTGAGTTGGCCCGAGAAATGGGTTATCTACGTAATTCTGACCGTATCGTGCTGAATCGTTTTGAGCTCTTGCATATTGCCAAACAGGAAGCCATGGCACTCCATGCAACTGATTATCGCCCACCTTTGCATCAGCACCAGATACCGGTTTCTGGCAGGGTTGGAATTGCTACATTCAAGGCTTCGATGGTTAATATGCTGGAAGGCAGATTTATTTCTGAACATGATTACAACATAGGTTGTCGTGTGGCGGAGACAATGTGTGGGGGTGACGTGGATGCAGGGAGCCTGGTGGATGAAGACTGGCTACTTGATCTTGAGCGTCGACATTTCATGGAATTACTGGCCACTGAAAAGACACAAGCACGTATAGAACATATGCTAAAAAATGGGAAGCCGTTAAGAAACTAGTTTTCATTTTGATTAATGCGTATACCCACTACTGGAGGATATTATGAGTAAACAAATACAAGAGGCTTATATCGTTGCTGCGACACGTACCCCAGTTGGAAAAGCACCACGAGGCATGTTTCGCAATACCCGTCCAGATGATTTATTGGCTCACGTTATCAAAAGCGTCATGGCACAAGCACCGGGTCTTGATCCAGCGTCTATAGGTGATGTTATCGTGGGATGTGCTATGCCAGAAGCCGAGCAGGGTACAAACGTAGCGCGTATCTCTCTATTGCTGGCAGGCTTGCCCAATACTGTTCCCGGTGTCACCATCAACCGTTTTTGTTCCTCAGGTGTGCAGGCAGTTGCCATGGCAGCAGATCGCATACGTCTAGGAGAGGCTGATGTGATGCTGGCAGCAGGTGTGGAGAGCATGAGTATGGTGCCCATGATGGGAAACAAAATCGCGATAAATTCGGCAATTTTTGATAAAGATGAAAATATTGCAATCGCTTTCGGTATGGGGTTGACAGCTGAGAAAGTGGCCGAGAGATGGAAAGTGACACGAGAAGCACAGGATGCTTTTGCTTATCAAAGTCACCAGCGTGCAATACAAGCGATTGCAAAGGGTGAATTTAAAGATGAAATCTAAGA
>Ga0315270_10000362_pt1 | contig 25464 bp, 35 predicted proteins | sample C1_bottom_MG_FD_204932 | JGI IMG/M metagenome (GOLD analysis project Ga0315270, IMG submission 204932) | Sediment microbial communities from Yellowstone Lake, YNP, Wyoming, USA - C1_bottom | ecosystem: Environmental > Aquatic > Freshwater > Lake > Sediment | place: USA: Wyoming | collected...
TTTAACCAAAAGTTCACTCTCTCGCTGACGCGCATATGCCTTTGACATCTCCTCGACGTGGTCCCACGCGACGCGGCAGGCCGGTTCATCCTCGTGGCCGTAGCAGATATTCTGGGCCTGCTGGATCGCAACCTTTACATTTTTGATAGTGACTTTCGCCCGACAGGCCTTCCCGGACCCCTCGGCCCGGACGGAAAAAACAGGTCGTGCGAGAGCCATTACGAGCATTTTGCTATATAGAGACACCACCTTTTATATAGCAAAATGAAGATCACACTCAAGGCGAGCGAAGTTGCCGCGATCCTCGGTCGCAATCCATACAAGCCTCGCAAGGAGGTCCTGGACGAACTCTGGAAGAAGTACAGTCCGGACACGTTCACGGGCAAGACCAAGAGGGATCGCGCCGAGGAGGCTCTGGGCGCGTCGGACGAGGCCCGGAAGGTCCTGGCTGGTGCCCTCGCAGTCAATGCCAAGGACTCGGCCGAGGCGGCCCGGACGTTCGAGGAGGCCAAGGCGGCTGTGAATTCGGATTCGAAATTGAGCGCCGAGCAGAAGGCCGAGGTCATCGAGCACGTCCGGTCCAAGGTTTACACGACTCATGGGACGCGCTCAGAGGACAAGACGTCCGACAAGGTCGAGACTGATACCGGTGTCAAGCTCGTCAAGGATAATTCATTCTACAATTTGAACGTGGCCGAGATCCGAGGACACAAGTTTGTCGTCTGTGGTAAGATTGACCGGATCGAGGAGCGCCCGGACGGGTCTCGCGTCCTGGTCGAGATCAAGAATCGTACGAACCGCCTGTTCCGGCGCGTCGTCGATTACGAGATGGTCCAGGTCCAGGTCTATTTGCAAATGCTGGGTCTTGTACGGGCTCGGCTTGTGGAGCAGTACAACAACCAGGTTCTGAGTCACGACATAGATCGCGACGAGGAGTTTTGGGACAACGTGGCCGTCCCCGGCCTCACGGCCTTCTGTGAAGAACTAGCCGGGTGCCTAGGCGAACAGAGCAACTAGGACAAAGTACAGGAACGTGATGACAAGCGCCTTGGTGCGATCCATGGTCGCACCGAAGGAAACCAGAAGCAGCAGGAAGCCGTTCTTTATCGAGGGGAACTTGGGGCGACGCTCCTTACGCAGCTCAATGTCCGCGACAGAGTCTTCCATTTTAATATTACACAATAAATTTAATTCTTCGACACCCACACCCGGCCCTCCACAAAGTCCTCAAAGGTCACCATGTAAACCTCGTCCTCGTCGTCCGCCTTGAGCTCCCAGCCCTCACCCTGAGTGAACTCGACCACGACGCAGTCCACGAAGCGCGTCTTCTTCTTGTGCTTGACGGCCAGGGTCACCTCCTTGCCGACCAGGGACTCGAACCAGGACTCGTAAGTCTCCAGGTCGTTCGCCAGCTCATCACGCTCCTTCGCCAGATCCAGAACAGCCTCGATAGCTTCCATTGTACTTTCTAGACGGGCCGAGCTTTTATCTGGGTACATCTTAGAATGATTCACTTGCGCCTGGCGGCAGCGATGGCCCTCGTCGGCCTCATCTTCACGAGCCGGCCCTGGTTGACTTTCCTTAAAAAATTCGGACCCGAAACTGGTCTACTCGTCAAGTACGTTTCGATAGTCTTGGCGATTTTCATTCTCAAAACATCGGATCCGTCTCTCAAGGTCGGAACCCTCCATCAAGCGTTAGGGGCCGTACTCATCGCGATAGCATTCTTGATGATTTTCAATTACCAGTCTGAATGGGTCGAGGAGGCTGGCGCCGAGAAAGTCGAGATCCAGACGCCCGATGGGGCCGTGTACCACAGGGCTCGCAATACCCTCGGTCTCACACCCGGCGCGGCCCGACTCGTGACGTTTGTCCTAATCCCATTCCTCCTCGTTCTTTTTGGTTCGAAATTCATTCGTAACGGCCAGAAAATAAATCTGGACTAGAATTAAATGGGAAAGTACAAGTCGATTTTTTTAGAGAGCTTTGCAGGCACTGGCGGCGCGCTTGGCGCACTGGCGACCTCGCTCCTGATTGGCCTCGCGTTCGGGATTCCAGGTCTGATTTTGGTGACCAAGGAAAACAAAAAGCCCAAGTCTAGCCGCAACATGGGCCTACTCGTGCTAGGGTTCATTCTGATGGCGATGGGGGTCGTGTTCGGACTAGGGTTCAATGCGGAAGGATTAGTGAATGGTATTAAAAATCAATTATGAGTGTGAAAGTCGCCCAGGGGTCCTGGCGAGCTCTTGCGCGCTTGCCGCAGCGGGCGCCGCCGCGATCTGCGCGGCGCGGGGCCAAGTCCTTCGGCGGCTCGTCGATGTACGAGCACTTGTCGAGGTGGCGGTCCGAGTAGTAGTCCTCGTAGTAGAACGCGTCGTCGATTTCCTCTGGATCGGCGCCGTAGTTCATCAGGACGCGATATGTCCGCTCGAGATCCTTGACGTCCTCAATGATCCCGCGCAGGATCATGGGCCGCCAGCGCTTAGGGAAAGCCTCGGCGTATTCGAAGGCCTGTGTGATGCACGCGTTGATGGCCTCACCGAAGACCTCGGTGCACTTGTTATCGTGCGCCTCTTCGTTCCACTGGTCGCGCACCTTGTGGAAGCCCTTGAAGTAGATGGGCGCGCGGCACATAGGGCACGTCGTATTGTCGCCCGAGCCCTTGAGGTACCAGGTTTTTACGCACCCCGTGCAGAAGTCGTGACCGCAGCACAACTTCTGGAAAGGGCCAGTCTCACCATAGCAGACGGAGCACTCCATGTTACTAGATGGCGCGATTTTTAGGGTGACTTGAAGGTCTGTACCGGGACCCTGGGCCGCACAAGACACGTTTTTTGTTAAAGACTCTCGGCCCATACTAAACAAGATGGCTGCGATATCAACCCCACCGGCACGTCCCCGTGTATCCATGCGTACGAATCAGAAGCCGCGCTACTATTACACGATCCATTCGAATCGCAACAATGCATTTACTCTCAAAATTAACGACGATCTCCGGACGGCCGTCGTGGGCTTCCGGGAAATTGAAGACGCCGTGACTATAAGTTCTATGATCGAGACTCATTATATAGAGAAAAAGGAGTGGCCCGATATGAGCCAGATTGAGACGCTCATTTTGCCCGAGGCCCGTCTCGAAAATCTCGCGCACGTTTTCATTCGTCAATGGGAATTTGACGATCTCAAACTGGAGTGCACGAGGAATATCCTCGATATGATTTCGGTCGATCAAATTTTGAAGAAGAAATCGAGTTATTCATTCTCGGGCAACGTGTTTCAGTTCAGTGCTCCACCGGAATTTTACCAGAATAGATTCAACGAACTTTTTGAGTCGGAGTGAAGGCCTTGCCCTTCATGACCGCCTTGGCGTACGTCGCCAACAGGACAAAGTGGATGTTCGGCCAGTCGAGCGCATCACGCTGCTCGAGCTTCATATTCATAGGGTTCATATTGACCTTTTCGACGAGGGAAATATGAGCCTTGGGGTCGCCCATCTTCTCGGCCATGTCATTCATGTCCGAGAGCCACGCGACGTGCACCTCCGACTTGGGATCAAAAGCCTTGATAAACTTGGACGTAATCGACATTTAATTAACAGGATATATTCTCTTTATCCGGCTATGGCGCAGGCGCACCCCTCCGACTTGCGCACAAAGAGCAGCCAAAGGGCGACAACTAATAAGATCCAGAAAATAGGACCGGTCTTCATCTTACTCTTCACCGAGACTTTCTTCTGACTCGGCCTCGGACTCGATGTCGTCCTCGTCCTCAAAGTCGTCGTCCTCGTCCTCGGCTTCATCGTCGTCCGACGTCTCGTCATCTTCGGACGACGGGACGTAGTCCTCATCCGAGTCCATCTTGACGAAGCCGTCCCCGAACTGCCTGAACCCTATGTCCTCTTCAGTGGATGTACCGAGGTTCTCGGCGATCGAGTCATCGTCGATCTCGTACGTATCTTCTTCGTAGCGCCAAATTTTATCATCAGATTCGGTCAGGTATCTGATGGTGAAAATGACCCCGTCACGCTCGACAATCTTGGCGAGGAGCGCGACGGGTTTGCGGGCGCCGACATCGGTCCAGACTCGGACCAGGTCCATATATTTGACTGTGTCATAATTGTTTTTATCTAAATCTACGCAGTCTTGCGAGCCTTGCGGACTGGCTTGCCACCGAACAGGGCCGCCAGACCCATGTTCGGGCCCGGGCTCACCTTGTGCTTGCGCGGGCGGCCGACCGGGCGCTTGGGCGCGTAGCCCTCGAACATCGCACCGATGTAAGCCTTGCGCTTGACGTGGTGGACGCGAACGCCCGGCACGCGCGCGGCGTACTTGCCACGGGGCTCGCCATAGTTCTTACGCATCTTGCGGATCAGCTTGGGGCGGATCGGGCTGGGGATGGCGACGTTCGCGTGGGCGTACTTGACGTTCACGGTCGAGCCGGCCGGGTTGCGGTAGTACTTGGCCTTCGGGGCGTACTTGACGCCCTTCTCGGTCCGGACGATGTACTTTCCTGACGCGGTCTTCATGATGACGCGACGCTTCACGTTCATGAAGTTGGTGGCCTTGGGCGAGGACGCGGGGACCTTGCGACCCTTGCGGCCGACACGGGCGCGGTAAGCACGCTTCACGGGACCGTTCATTTTGTACTATAAGTTGCGATTTTTTTTTGACGTGCGTGAATCTCAAATAAAAATATTGGTCTCTTTCAGGAGAGGATGTCGGTGTATAAAATCACAAACACCGTAAATGGAAAATCTTATATAGGGCAGACGGTAAATTCTATTCATGACCGGTTCAGAACTCATTGTGCCGCTTACTCTGAGGGCAAGTGCCCCGCCTTGTGGGCTGCCATACAGAATTACGGAAAGGATAATTTTACTATAGAACTTTTGTGGTCTGAACCTGGTTGCAGTGGAGAAGTTCTGGACGCGAAGGAGATTGAAATGATCTCCGAACACGCCACCATCTCTCCTAAAGGTTACAACTTAATGGACGGCGGTCATAGCGCCCGTCATAACATCGAATCCCGCAATAAAATTTCAGAGGCTAAAAAGAGATTGTGGAAGGAAAGGGGTGACGAGATTAGGGTCAAAATCAAAGAGCGTGGTGTTTCAGAAGAGACGCGCAAGAGGATGTCGGAAGGGTGTATACGAAAATATCAAGAGAGACCAGAACTCAAAGAATATTCTAAAAATCGCGAGGGGGCCATTCACACTGAAGAAACGCGCGCCAAAATGGTAGAGGCGTGGAAACTTCGCAAACAAAACCCGGATCATCGTCAATGTTTTGTAAAAGCCGCTGAACGATTAATGAAAACTGTATATATATTTGACGCTTCACGCAGTTTAATAAAAGTAGAGGAATCTCTTATAAAAGCCTCCGAATTCATGAACGCGTCTAAAAGTACTATAGGTTCTGTTATAAAAAATGGTTCATTATATAAAAAGAAATACTACGCATCTTACGACAATAACCCCCCTAAACCGAAATCGGAAAAAACAATTTACTGTTTTGATGCGGGACGTAAACTAGTAGACACGTGCAGATCTCTTGTCGAGATGCGTGAAAAGACTGGATTCAGTATGTCCGGTGTGCTTAAAAATGCCATCAAGGGCGGTAATCTGTATAAAAATCAATTCTATTTCTCATACTCTTCAACCCTTCCACCTGTTCCCGCATGCTAGGCACGTAATGAACGCCGTCATTGGTTCGTCCGCGCTCCGCGTCTGTAACAAATAAAACGTCGTGCGCTTTGATTTGCAACGTCCACATGTAAACATCCCGGAGTAGTCCTCTTCCATAGCCTTGCGCGCCTCCATCGCTAGGTCCCGCTCGCGGTGCTTGAAGATGGCGGCGGCCATAGGGCCTTCGGGCCAGAGCACCTCGGCTGGATAGCGCGCCAGGTTCTTGGACTCGAGCTCTTTGCGGCGCAGGCGATGCACGAGCTGAGGTGCAACCGCCACGTTGGCCGTGACGCGCCCGTCCTTGACCTCGAGGGTCAGGCCGGCCATAGGGCCGCGCTCCAGTTCTCGGAGGAGGCCAAAGACCTTTTGCCGGTACTGCGAGCGAAACATGCGGTTTTCCCAGCTCGACCCTTCGCCCCGCTCACGCGTCGTCTGTACGGCCCAGTTGTATACTGACCGTTCGACGTTTCGCGCGATAGGACCGGCGCCGAGGGCCTCCTCGAAGTGCGTGCGGGCGTAGTCGCGAAGGGGGTGCTCCATGCTTTGCTTTGCTTGCCACCTGAAGGCAAGACCCCCTGACCCGGGCATGACACGTTTTTTAAAGACCTAGGTCGACCTGGTAGGCATCCGGCCCGGCCATTCTCTTTTCAAATTGAGCCTCGGCTTTTTGTTTGCAATCAGACCCGCATGCCGTCAGAACGTCCCGGGTCTCCTTGTGGTGATCGGACCACCCGGCCGAATCGTCCTGGAATTTTCCGTAATTCTTTGCTCTTTTAAGTGTCTCGTCGATATTGCAGCTGGGATAATGTAGCACCTTGAGTTCAGTATCGGGCACCTCGACGACCCGAGATCCCTTGAAGTTGTGCGGACCGTGCGGCATGGACTGACCGACGACGCCGGCACCCTTGCCGTTCCCGTACGCTATGAACTTGGTGGGGTCTCCATGGAACCATGTACCTTCCATGAAGCAGTTTTTGTAATCTTTGCGGTCCGGGGCGAGCTCTGAATTCTTCATGTGAAATGCATCAGCCGGATAACTCGAGAATACATCGGCAGCCGGTCTGGGTCCGTACAGAAGTTCGTCCGAATCTATGTGGACCAGGTACTTTATGCCGTCCTTTTCGGCCAGACGAGCCCCTTCCTCGGTCACGAGCTGCTGCTTGACCCGGACGTTTGCCGGCTCATCAATTTTGTCATCAAATTCAAAACCCAGACGACCCTTCCAATCCCTATGGACCTCGAGTGCCGGGTCATCAAAGTTAAGGACCTCCTTTTCATCATCAAGGAATACATAAAATTTATCAATCTTCATCTTTTCTTTGTGATATGTGACCCACGTCTCGAATGCATGGGGGTCCTTGACGAGCGACACGATCGCCGTCTTATGCCTGGCCTGGCGGAAGATGACGACTCCGATGATGATCAAGAGGATCAGGATGGCGCCGAGGAGAACCAACTCCATATAAGAAGGACCAACGTTTTTTCGTCAAATGATGATGACGTGCAGCACCAGCCGTTGCCCGGTAGTATGTGGGTAACTCGTGCACGTGTTGCGCCGAACGTCGGCTCCTGAAAGAGCTCCATCTTCAGGCCCGGCGACAGGGCGTCCATCCGCCATGTCTCGCTCACTGGATCCATCGGAAGTTTGGCGACCTGGTCGTGAGTCGGGTCAGACAGGATGGCGGTATCGGAACGTCCCTGCCTTGTGTAATTTGTCGTAAAATTTTAGACAGAAATTCAATCCAGTGGAGAGCTCATATAGGGCCCGTCTGGGTCAGGAGCACCGACCCGGACGTCCCCAAGTCCAAACCAACAAACAAGCAAAAACATAAACTTGGGTTTAAGTAAATGAATAAGTGGATTGGCCGGCTCACCCTCGGCCTGATTTTTGCTCTGGCGATACTATTGTTAATTCCCGTCGTATCAGGGTTCGCGCCGGCACCGGCCCCAGAGCCTTCCGTCGCGGACGAGGCCCTTAAAGAACCTCAGATGGCACAACCCCCGGCGACGTACGAGGCTTCATCGCCTGAATCGGTCGCGGACATCGTCCTCATGAATCCCAGTGCACCGGCGCCAACTCCAGTCACGTCCGCGACGCCCTTGCCGCCGATGCCCGATTTCCGTCCGGTGATTCAGCAGCCACCGGTCATTCCTCAGATCGACCCCACAGAGACGGACGTCGGTATGCCCCAGCCCCCGGCCATCATCGCGACTCCCAATATGACTCAGGGACTCGAGGCCGTCTCCATGACCTCGGTGGTGGGAATGGAAGTTTAATTTTATGTTGTAATATATCAGAATGAAGCTGGCTATCAGTATCCTGGTGGGCCTCCTGATCGCCCTGTTGATTCTGAAATTCACGAACCTCGAGTCGTACGTGCTCGCGCCCGTCGTGTATGATCGCGCAATGGAATTCAATCCAGGCGACGAAGAGTCTCGGATCATCCGCGCTGTCGCCGCGGCGGCCGGTACGAATATCAGCGAGGACCAGGCCCGTGCCGCTCTCGCAGCGTCTGCTCCGCCGGTCGGTCCGCCGCCCATCATGCCAATTCCTGGAACAGTGACTCCCATGGTGGCTCCTTCTCCAACGGCCGCGCAGCAAATCATGGCGCAGCCTCCTGCCGTGGTCCAGGCGGCCCAGGCTGCGCAGGCGGCCCAGGCTGCGCAGGCGGCCCAGGCGGCGCAGGCGGCGCAGGCCGATGCGGCCGGCGGCGCGACCGGTGGTGCCTTTACGGGCGGTGGTGGCATCGGCTCGATCACCCAGATTACAGGCGGCGGGGCGCCTTTGATAGCCGGTGCCGCTATCCAACCCGTTACCGCGGGTGCTGCAGGGTTTGGAGTGCCCTCCCCGGCGCCCTCGCCGCACCATCGTCGTTCTCACGCCCCCGCACCCAGTGCCGCCTCGCCTCTGTCGGGTGCCCCCGCCCCGGCGCCCTCGCCGCACCATCGTCGTTCTCGCGCCACGGCACCGGGCGGCCCCAAGACGCGCCGTGAAATATTGCTCGATGAGATTGATGAAATCATCGACAAACTTCACGGCTAAGCCTGCGCCTTGCGTGTGATCCCGAGGACGTTCTCGAGTTTGCTCTTCGTCCTCTCGAGTGGCTTGTTGCGCTTTAGTTTGAGTGTATCACCCTGAGACGTCGCCGAGTCGATAGCGGCTAATTTACCTCTAGAATTCATTGGCGCTGCCGTTACTGATCCTTCAGTCTGTTTAATCAATTGAACCCCGACCGTCTGTATGAGCTGTTTCTCATCCGGAAAGCACACCATAGGCGGTTCGACCAGCCCGCCAAAACTGCGAAACTCGTCGATCGTCAAAGTACCGCCGAAAATTTTGAGCGCCTCGCGTTTTGGCGCCGGCCACAAAGGTGTGTACTTCCCGAACGCCCGTCGGCGCATCATCATCAAAATCATCTGAATCTCTCCGGATCTCGACGTGTTCATGTCAAGAGCGTACGCTTTCGCGCATTGCCAAGAACAGAAATTCCCTTTCGTAATAAATTTATTCGTCTTCTCGTCATGTTTCACGGGAAGATGAATACACGGCAGACATGGCAAAGAGTGCACGCACCACCAACAGATGAGCTGTTCAGCCATTTTACTTAAAAACCTAATAATCTTTAACAATAGTTATGATCTTGTCTATCGACTGTGGAATTAAGAATCTGGCAATGTGCCTAATTAATCCGGTTGATCGTCGGATTCACCACTGGGACGTGTCGGGGGTTCCACCGCTCCACGCCGACGGCATCTTTCCGTGTATGGTCCGGCACCTCGACGCGAAACCGTGGATCCTTGAGGCCCGGACGGTCGTGATTGAAAAGCAACCCGACAAGAATCGGGGCATGAAGGGCATCGAGAACCTTCTGCATACCTACTTCTTAGTGAAGCAAAAAGAGGTCGTCATCTGGGACGCGCGCCACAAGATCCCCGACTTTGCCGGACCGGGTCGCGAGATGTACGCAAAGCGCAAGAAGGCTTCGATCGAACGCGCCCGGGCGTTCATCGCGGCGACCGGAACAAACAGTGAGTGGGTCCCTTTCTTCGACAAGCACACGAAGAAGGACGACCTGGCCGATACGGTCATGCAGGCCCTGAGCTTTATCGATAAACGACCCGCCCCAGACCCTGCGAAGCCTGTGAAAGCCAAGCGCGTCGCTCCGCGCAAGCCGACAGAAAATCAGACCAGGACAAAGTACTCCAAGGCGAATCTTGCTTGGATCGTCAAGACGGGAGCCAAGCAGGATGCACGATTTAGAAAGGACCTGGCGCGGTACTACCAGAATATTGATGAATTAAAAAACGAGTTTAAGGTATAAATGAGCGACGACAACACGGGTATGATTTTGGCCCTCTTGGCTGTGTGTTGCTGCTGTATGTTGTCGTCTTCTTTGGCGGCGGGTCTTGCTTCTTCATCCAGCACAACGACCCCAGCGGCTCCTGCTGCTGGTGCAGCGGCTCCTTCTGCGGGCGCAGGTCCTGGCGCGGATGCGGCCTCTGTACCTGCCGGTATGATCACTGGAAAGACCGTTCAGGTGGCCCGTGCCGATAATAAGGCCGAGTGGATCAACCTCCTCGGCATTGATGTGTTTGACGCGAGTGGTGCCAGAATCACAACGGGGATTACTCCAACCATCTCACCGGCAGTCTATGCAAGCGATCCTAATCAATTTGGTCCCCAGTACCTGATTGACGGGATTCACGCGGAAAGTGGAGCTTCTGGAATGCGCCTCCCACACTCGACCAATGATCCAAATGCAGCAATGACCCTCGATCTGGGGGCCGACAAGGTCATCTCCAAGATTGTCATCTATAACCGGACGGCTTGCTGCTCGGACCGCATCAACGGGTGTAACCTGGTTGTGAAAAAGGCGGATGGTACGGCCGTTTTAACAATTCCATTGACGGGCGCAAAGGCCATTTATACTTTTAGTGCACCCCTCACAAACACGTCTACGAGTTCAACATACACCCCAGAGCCTTACAATTTGTAGTAACTAAGGAAGTAAGAGACCGACCTGATCCTGTTTCAGTACTTCGGGGATTTTCCAATTAAACAAATAATAGTGCAAATCACCGGTGCCCGGTTTGAACTTTCGATCCCATAGAATCTGTGGCGCGTGATCCATGATATCTAGGATATTGAAAACGTCACAGCCGTCTTTGGCCGCCCATCCGACGGTCTCATCAATGAGCTGTCGCATCGTCAATCGTCCGGGGATGTAATAATAACCCCACGCACCTCGAATCTCGGTGTGTTCTGCATTTCCGATGATAGTGCTAGGCAAATAATAGTAACTACAAAAATCGCCGTCTTCCGTGACGAAGCTCTGGACGATGTCCTTGCGTCCCAAGAACATATGAGCCACCTCCTCTTCACTGAAAACCTGGACCAATTTATATTTAGTCGAATTGTCATTGAGAAGCTTCGTGACGCGCGGGACGTCATCAGACGTCATAGGCCGCGTCTCATGGACGTCGAGAGTTTTGTAAAAATGGAGAGCGCCCGCAGGCGTCATAGAAGGTTCGGGCCAAAAATCAACCTCGACGAGTTTCTTGATATCGATCGGGCGGTGCCAATACCGAGCGGACGCGATCGACTCCGGGCGCAGTACGGCCCCGGTGTACACGGCCTGCCAAATCCCGTGAAGATTGATTCGGCGCGTCACCTCGCGAATCATTAGAGGCGCGAGCTTCTTGTGACGCAGTTTGGGGTGGACGCATAGAAAATTCACCTCGCCCATCTGAATGACGTCATCATTCACTCGGACATTCATCTCCACACCGGAAATGAAAGCGAGTAATTTGCCCGTTTCGGCTGCACGGACCCCGAAAATCCAATCGGCATGTGAACCGGACCCACTAAGGGCCCACTGAATAGACTCTTTTGTATAACTCAGACGAAATGTCGCATTTGGATCTTCGACGTAATAGTCGGAAAGGAGCTTCTGCACCTCACCGATCGTCTTTTCGTCCGAAATGTCACACGTCGACCAGGCGAATCCTGGAGGAAGAGGGTAAGGGTCCGGCGGCACGGACATTTATTATCAAATGAATTTATTCCTTAAATTATCAGACTCTTCTGGTGACCGACGCGGATCGTCGTGTCGATATGGACCTGGTGACCGGCCGCATTGAGCGACCGGCAGAACGCCACGTCCTCGGAATTCATGTCGACCAGAGGGCCGATCGTCTGGAGCTCGCTCCAGAACCACGGATACTTTAGGTCCTCGACGGCGCCCTTCTTGATCGCCATCCAGCCCATGCCGGCGTACGCAACGGGCATGTACTTGGGTGCCCCCTGGATGTCGTCGGGGCGCAGGAACTTGAACGTGCCGGACTTTACAAAGTCCTCCTCGTTCCACTCGCGGACGACCGCAAACTCCTGCATGTTCTCCATCATGTACAGACCGGCCGTGACGTCGTGCGGACTCTCGATGATGTTGAAAAAGTCCTCGGGCTTGAAGACGATGTCCGAATCGATCCAGACCATGACGTCATACTCAACCTGGCCCTGGAAAGGCTTCTGGTCCGGGCCCTTCAGGACATCGCCACCGAGGCACTTGGCCCGGGCAAAATGGACGACGCTCGAGTACTGCTGGGAAATCATAATCTGATGACCCTTGGCGCTCGCCTGCATGAGGAGATCCGACCAGCTCAGGAGAAATTCGCGCGAGTACGCCTTGCCGGGCAAGCAGAAGATGACCTTCATTGTACGGGAACATGGGGTCAGTTCTTAAAGCCGATAAATTTCTCGGTACATATCAAATGAAGTTCTCGAAGCGCAATCTTCTGATCGCGGTCATGATCGCTGTGATCCTGTTCCTGCTCGTCCGTCGCGGCGTCAGCCTGGCGAGCGATATGGTATTTAACCCGCCGGCTAATATGTCGTGTGCTACACCGGCCGTGGCCGCCACGGCCACGTGCGAGGCGCCCTACCCTAACGTCGGCACCATTTCCAAGGACGGCACGCTCAAGTACTGCTGCAAATAAATTTCATGACCCATAGTAAATGGGTGGTAACTCTTCCAAGACGTCTGTGCAGCAGACGAATGAATTTATGAATCAAATTACAAATTCATTCGTGTCCGAGAATTCCCAGAAGGTTTCGGCCCAGTCCAACAACATCAACGCGGCCAGCTTCCGTGGGGCCAAGATCAAGGGATGCGGTGTCCGTATCAACCAGAGCATCACGTCCGATACGGTCGCGACAGGTAAGATGACGGTTCAGAATGTCCAGGACCTGACGGCCAAGCTCAAGAGCGAGTCGGCCGCAAAAATCGATCAGGCCGCGGCGACCAAGACGGGGTTTCTGGCGCCGGCATTTGGGAACAGCTCTACGTCCGCGACGGACATCAAGAACAAGGTCAGTACGGTCATCGACAATACTATGAAGTCGAGCACGGTCCAGGACATTTTCGCCCGCGCCAACAACAGGAACGACGCCGACTTTTCGGGCGTCGAGTACGAGTGTTTCGCGTGGCAGAGTCCCGAGGACCGCCAGATCGTCGTCGATCAGAACATCAAGGCGACGGTCGTCGCCAAGGGCGTCGCGGACGCCATCACACAGGCGCTCGTAAAGGAAGATGTGACAGGCACGCTCGTTACGGATGTGAAACAGACCGCAACGACCGAGAGTAAGGGTGTCGATGATCTTGTAAGTGCTATTTTCGCTGGACTTGCTGGATTGTACGGCGTGTACGCAATTATATTGATTTGCTGCTGCTGTATTTGCTGCTGCGGCCTTGTCGGCGTCTTGGCTATGGGTGCGGGCGGCGGCGGTGGCAACGCAAACATTCCCACGCCTTCGGCCATGCCGGGCGGTGTGACGCTTTCGGCCGCGCCTCCAATCGGAGGAGCCTAGGCCGTCTTGACTCCCTTCTTCTTCATAATGAAGAATATGGCTATTAAAATGCAAATAAGAAATAAACACGCCCCACCGAAACCCAGGCCCATAATAAGCCCCTTTTTGGAATCGGGAGATGCCGAAGTCGCAACCATGACTCCGGCAGATCCACCACCCGAAGCAGGAGCCGCACCACCACTCGGAGGAGGAGGCGGGGTTGATCCACCACCACTCGGAGGAGGCGGGGGGGGTGATCCACCACCCGAAGGGGGAGGCGGGGGAGGCGGGGGAGGCGGGGGAGGCGGGGGAGGCGGGGGTTTGCTCGGCACGCCCGTGATGGTGTTTTGACAGACTGCGGAAACAGGCGAGCCCGTAAGATTGGCGTTGCGGAAATCATTCACGCATTGTGCGATATTCATCGGGCAGGTTGGCGGATTCGGGCCCGGGAGCAGAGACTCGTCCGAGGCTTTGGCGTTCGCACACTCGTTCGAGGCGCAGAACATGTTCATAGTACCGATCTGGGCCGCGGCTGGGAGATCCGCCATGGCGGCGGCGAGCTCTTTGCAGCCCGGGTACGTCTTGACCGTCGCGTCATTCAGGCAACGGTTACCGAACTTGGTGACGTTGTAACACCCACACTTGGGGTCCATAGGATTGCCGTCGCAGTTCTTCTGGACGAGCGTCTGGGCCTTCTGTTGGTCGGCCACGGCCGAATTCGTCTGCTTGAGTTTACTATTGACGTAGCCCATGAGGGGAGCGTTACCCGACCACCCTGCGATGGCGTCAATTCTTTTCAAAAGTTCATTATCGACGGAGCCGCCGTAAAATTGCTGGCACTCGGAACTCTGACTCAGGCCCATATAGTCGAGACCGGCACATCTATCATTTGAGATTTTTGTAGCAGTTTCTGGGCTAAAATACTTGGAGAGTTCGTTGATCGGCAGGTTGGCGTTTACACTGGAATAATTGCAGACGACCTGCTGACCGGACCAGTCAGTCTGGGTCAATGGCCCGATAGTTGGGCACATATCGGCAAAAGGAAGGGCATTGGCGCAGATGGCCCCGTTCGAGCCGGCGCAAGGGCACCCCTTGCCACTCCACCTGTACTCACCGCCCGTGCAATTGTACGTGACGCCTGCATTACCACATCCCGTGTCGCGGGTCGGCACGCCGTACGCAGGATTGAGCGCCTTCGTCTGGTACTGGCCACCATTTCTGGGTGGCGCCGGTTTGTTCGATGGGTTTACAGACCCGCTGCCACCTCTCGTGCACGGATTGCCGCCACCACCTCCCATTACTACTGGACGCGAAAAAATTTAAAGACTTTATTGGATGTCATATAAAAATGCACCGCCCTGAGCTTCATGACATACCGGACGGGTGGGAGACTATGCGGGACGAGATGAAGTCCATCAAGGCTGTGTTCCCGGACGTCCGGCGATATAAGACGGCGGACTATGATGACCTTCACAAGAATCTCTACGACGCGGTCGTGGCGTGCGAGGGGTGGTCTGGGGTTTTCGACATGGACGACAAGTGGTGGAACTTCCCACTCTTCACATATGGCGAGCCGACCAACCCGGCACGAAAGCTCGCGCCCAAAACGATCGAAATCCTCGAGAAGGTCGGGGGCGTCTCATTTGCGGCCTTTTCTCTCCTGCTCCCCATGGGTATCCTAGTTCCCCACTGGGACAAACCCGCATCGGACCTACCGGCCGGGTCTTTGACGTACCACCTCGGCCTGGATTGCCCTGAATTTTGTTATTTAATTCAAGGAGACAAAGCAATTTCGGAACAGAATGGCAAGTTTTTTAGTTTTACGTGTAGTGAAATTCACTCGGCCGTCAACCTCTCGGATCAGGTCCGCGTCATCATGTACATGACTTTCACCCAATAGAAACTAAACTCGCATTTTAATAAATGAAAGCGACGATCGCCCGTCCGTTCTATGATTGGGACGGGCGCAAGTACATGGAGCTACGCATGGAAGACTCGGGGACGACTCTGAGGGTCAAGGTTCCCTGGAGGTACAACCGGGTCATGTGCCATGTAGAAGGGATTCGCCCGATCCAGGAATTTGGATCGGGTGAATCTGTCGAAGTTTTATTGGATAAAAAAGTGTGGGATGGTGAGACTTTCTGGGTTCTTATTTCGATCAGACCTGCTTAGCCATGTACAGGACGAACAGGATCAAGAGGATGGCAAACAGAATCCGGACCAACACGCCGGTACGCGTCATGAGAGGGGCCGATGCGTACGGAGCGCCTTCGAGCGCGTACGTCTCCTCACCCTCGCCCTCGTAGGTCTCGACGCCCTCCTCCTCGTACGTCTCCTCACCCTCGGCCTCGTACGTCTCCTCGCCCTCGGCCTCGTAGGTCTCCTCACCCTCGGCCTCGTACGTCTCCTCACCCTCGTCGGCATTGTAAGCCTCGATCTCGTAGTTGGACTTGCCCGACTTGGGCGGAGGCGCCGGGGCTTTGGAGCGGCGGGACGCGGGTGCCCGAGCCTTGGCGTCCGAGGCGTTCGCGACACACGACCGGAGAGTCTTCAGACACTTCTCGACGTGCGCCGGGCTGCGCTCCTCCTCGAGCTCGGCTTCCTTGTGAGCCTTGGTGGCGGCGCGGCGAGCCACGGCCGCATCATGCCGTTCCTTTGCAGCCTTGGCGTCCGCGGCCGACTTGGCCGCAGCAGCGTCCGCCACAGCCTTCTCGGCAGCAGCCTTGGCCGCAGCGGCGTCGGCAGCAGCCTTGGCGTCGGCAGCAGCCTTGGCTTCGGCAGCAGCCTTGGCCGCAGCAGCCTGGGTCGCAGCCGTTCTTTCAGCCGCAGCCCTTTCCACAGCAGCCTTGGCAGCGGCGTCCGCCCGGGCCTTGGCTTCGGTAGCAGCCTTAGCCGCAGCGGCGGCGGCCTCCCGGGCCTGCTGAGCCGCCTTGGCAGCAGCAGCGTCCGCAGCCGCCTTTGCAGCCGCAGCGTCAGCAGCCGCCTTTGCAGCCGCGAGGTTCACGCCGTTAAACACGACCGAGGGCGCGTTCGTCACCTGCTTACGCATGACTTCGCGCCAATTCTCGGTACCGAGAGGGGCCGTCTGTAAAATGACCGTCCCGGTGGTAGGTCCGTTAAATTTTACAAAAATATCCGGATTCGCGTACGGCGCGTTGACTATATCCATTATGTAACTCTTAACGCCGCCTGTCTGAGATATCACGGTGGCACGGACACGCGCATTGGTCTGGCCGTTCGCCTGGTAAAATAACTGGGGCTTACCGGCCACGTCTCCGACTGACCCAAACTGGTGGGCCATGCCGATGATGTTACCCATAATTACTCTTTACGCAGATTTTTTCGCCAGGAGTATAGATGCCACGATCGCCGCTATCGACATGACGACGACCCACATGGGGTACCCGCCCACCTCGATGGGATACACGACGCCCTGAGCCGCGTACGTCGACGTGCCGGCGGCCGGGGCCGGGGCCGCGGCTTCCATAGTCTTCATCCCAACCTCTCCAGTCTTTTGCGTCATGCATACTTTCGCGGCGTCGTCGATCTGCTTCCGCTGGTCCATAGTCACGACGGATATGACGCTTTCGGCAAAGCACTGAAATTTCTGATTACCGGCGTCTCTGACCGCGACCACCTTTTCCTGCGCCACCACGGCTTTTACAGCCCCCTGCTGGATTCTAGACCCGCCCGGTATAAGTTCGATAATCTTGGCAGGATCGTTGACGTACAAAAAGCGGGACTTGCCGTCCGCGTCAGTGTACACGACGGCGCGAGCGGCGGGTTCCTTGATTTGCCAAGCCTGTAGACGCGGCAGATTCTCACCACCCGTGACATTCTCGGCTGGCCCGGCCTTGCCCATATTTATGCTCCCGACGGACTTTGGGTAATCCTTCGACACCGCCTGCCCCTCTTTCATGTTTTTCTGGACCAAATCTATAAACCCACCCAGGTCGGTCTTATCGTTAAGTACGAACTCATCAAGCGTCTTTGTGTCACCACTCGTGCGGTAAAGCGAGGCCGTTCCCGTAGTCTTGTCGAATTTCACGGACGACTGGGCGCCTCCCATTTTACCATAGACTTACATATTTTTCGCCAAAATCCAGAGCAGGATCGCGAGCACGAGCAGGGTCAGGATAAGCTTCGTGTTGCGGCCGGTGCTGACCACGCCGCCGAACGGCGAACCCTCCATGGCGTACCCCGAAGTCCCCCGTTGCATGCACGCCTGCAAACCCTTCATGATTTCGTCCGGGATCGGCCGGAGAAGGTCCTTCGTCGTCTTGCCGGTCGGGACGCACGGGACGAATCCGGCAATCGGCCGCGAGTCGGGTCCATTCGTGATTTTACTCATGCCCGCCGGACACGCAGCCGTCGTGGGAACGACGATCAGACCCTTCGAATCTATAAAAGTGGCGAATTTCTTGTTGGCGGTCGTACAATTACTCCGTGTGGTATTCAGGACCTTCTCGATGTTCGCCCGGTTCTGTGCGCCCTTGGTGTACTGAGACGCCGCTGGCGCCGAGGCGGCGCGAGCCGCTGGAGCCGAGACGGCGCGGGGCGCTGGAGCCGAGACGGCGCGGGGCGCTGGAGCCGAGGCGGCACGAGGCGCCGGTGCCAGAGTGCTGGTCGTCATGCACCCGTGGAAATCCGCAAGGCACTGATCGATCGTCTTGTTCGTCTTCGGAGCTGGAGCCGGTGCGACCATTTACTAAGTACTTAGAAAATAGTCGGCATTCAAATGCAAGATGGGAACGCTCTCACGTTGTGGAATTTTAGTTGAAAATTGCTCCCCTGAAATAAAAAAGGAACTCACTGTCAGACCAGTCACAAATGCTCTTGGGATTACCGCCCCTTCCTTCAAAGTTTGGCGGAAGGCCCCGGAAGGACTTTTGGTTCCCAGGTATTATGGTCTCGACAAGTTCGGGCGGCCGACCGCCGACATCCGGCCCCCTTGTGCTCCTGCTCCTGGGATCAATTTTACTGGAAAATTACGACAAGCGACCAGACAACCAGAAGCTTTCGCTTCAGGAGTCAAAGCCTTCAAGGAAAAGGGGGGCGGCGTTTTGTCGCTATTCTGCGGCGGTGGCAAAACTACAGTCGCCCTGGCTCTTTCGGCACAACTGAAAGTCCGGACCATGATCGTCGTCCACAAGGAGTTCTTGGCGAATCAATGGGTCGATAAAATTAAGGAGTTTTGTCCGGGGGCGACCATAGGCCGGGTCCAAGGGGATGCCTTTGACACGGACAAGGACTTTGTGATCGCCATGATCCAGACTATGTGTATGCGAGAGTTCCCCGAGAATGCCTTTGACTCGATCGGCCTACTTGTGGTCGATGAGGCCCACCATATAGGCGCTCCAGCGTTCTCTCAATTTATGTTTAAAATTTGTCCCAAATACACTCTCGGACTTACTGCGACGCCAGAACGGAAGGATGGTCTGACGCGGCTCTTGTACTGGTTCCTCGGCCCCGAGTTCTTCCGGATCGAGCGGCAGAACCAAGGGACAACACGGGTTGTGACTCTGGACTACGCGTGTGATACCTTCAAGGAGGCCCCGCCCGTAACGCGCTTTGGACAGATTAACATGGCCGGTATGATCAACGTCCTGACTGAACTCGAGGACCGGAACCGACTCATACTCCGGACGGCCGAGGAGGCTCTCGCGCTCGGACGCCGAGTCCTGATTCTTTCGGATCGCCGGGAACATTGCCTTTGGTTGCAAAAGCAACTTGGCTCTAAGTCCGGACTTTACATAGGTGGCATGAAAGAGGCTGACCTGGCAAAATCGGCCGAGGCGCCGGCCGTCATCGCGACGTTCCAATTGGCCCATGAAGGCCTCGACATTCCTGCGCTCGATACGGTCATTCTGGCGACGCCCAAGTCGGACATCAAGCAGTCCATAGGGCGCATCATGCGTGAAACCGCCGGAAAGGCTAATGACCCCCTGATTTACGACGTCGCGGACCATTGGTCCGTGTTCTTCGCCATGTACCGCAAACGCCTGAAGGTCTACCGCGAGGGCGGCTTTGAAACCGGTGGGGACGACCCGCCCGAAGAGACCAAGGTGTTCGGCAAGGGCGTCTGTCTATTTTAGGACGAGCCGATCGCGCGTGTACTTTGGCAAAAAGGCGGCGAGGTAATTCCAATATGAGCTCGCACCCAGAACCTCGACGAAGGCCAAATCCATACCCTGATTCGCGGCCTGGACGATGTACTTCATAAAGGGCCCGAAATTGAGTTCCTCGAACGAAAAATCACGAAGATCGAGCTTCACGACCAGGATCCTGTTGTCCTGGGCCATGATGTCGTGCATTTCTCCGGTCGCCTCGATCGTCTCGGCCGCGAACGCTTCGGCGTCCTCGATCGACGTGGGCTGTTCGTCAAGATATCCTCTACCGGAAATCTTGAGGAACAGGTGGTCCTGGTTGCTTTTAAGGCGGTACCAGGTTAAGAACCTGTACTGGCCCATCCTAATTGTTTGGACTCTTATTTTTAGCTTATCGCATCGCATCGGCCAATCCTAGAAGGAACACTCCGCCCACGAAGAACATAATCAGGTAATTACACTCGGTCGCATCACGCTCTATAGGTCGTGGGGCCAAGGCCCGCTGGACGTGTTCTGGAATATAGGATGGCGGTTTCGGGGCCACCGGATCGTCAAATGGTGCGTATGAGAGCACCATCTCACGTTACTTTAGCGTAACAAAATTTTAGTGAGAATCACAGTCATGAAAACCACCAGAAACACGATCCAGAACCAGACCGGAAACCCGTTCCATATACTCGTAAACGTCAGGCCCTGAGGCGACGCGCAGAAGAACCCGGCGCGCCAATTCCCGTGCGTGCCGTTCTGGGAACAGCAGTTCAGACCCTTCGGATCGCCCTGAGTCAACATATCGTCTTTAATGCAGTCACCGGACGTGCCAGGTGCTATGGGTGGCGGCGCCTCACCAGAGTCCGGCAGAGCCTGTTTCAATTTTCTGATGAAATCGTCCATATCTTATTAGTACTTACAGAGAAACTTCCTTCTTGGAAGACTTGCGGCCGCGCTTCTTCTTGTCGGAGCCCATGGAAACCTCACGCGTGTCAGGGTCGCCCGCGTCGACCGATACGATGTCCGAGACGGACTCGGTGTCGCCACCGCCGCCCGAGCGCGTCGCCTGGGGCATGCCCGGGCCCATCATGTTCATGAGGGAACCGAAATCCATACCTGGGCCGCGCATCTCGCGGCGAACATTAGGGCCGCCCTGAGTCTGCTGCTGGTTGTTGTTCGTGCGCTCGACAGCCGCCACCATGTTACGCATCAGCTCCGGGTTCTGCTGCATCACCTGGTTCACGTTCGGCACGGCCGCCTTGAACATGCTGTTCGTCAGGTGGAACATCATGGCCGAGCCGCCGACCATCATAATCAGCTTGACCTCAGGCGCCACCTGAACCTTCGTCTTGTACTTGTTGTACAACTCCTCGAAGACGCCATCGTAGTCCTCGACGTTCTCCATAGCGTTCTGGGACCATCCGTTCAGCTCCAGGTCGAACGGATCAAACTTGTCGTTCAGGAACTCGAGACCGGTCACGCAGGCGATCAGCATGCGACGCTGGAACTTTATAGAGCGATCGACCTCTATGGAGTAGGTCATGCGCTTGTACTCGGTCCGGACCTCCTCGATGTCCGAGTAGATAGTCAGGCGCTGGCTCGAGGCGATACCCTTCTTGACGAGCCGGGAAATCTTATTCAGCAGGTCGGCCTTCTCGTCCTCGATCGTCTTGTACCCCTCAGAAGGCGTCTGATCCCCGCCACCACCGCCGCCCTGGGGACCCTGCTGCTCGTCGTCCTCGTACTCACCCTCGCCGTCGTCAAACTCCTCAGGGGGTGGGGGCATCGGAGCGTTCCGCTTCCCAGGGTTCACGAACATGTCCAGGCCTTCGTCTGGGGCTGACTCGCGCATGGAAGGCCCTGGGGCACGCTTGGCGAACGGGCTCGGCCGGGCAGGCTTGGGCTTGAAGCTCACACTCTTCTTCTCAGGAACCTGGAACGAAATCTCGTCCAGCAAGTTCTGTTCGTCGTCATTCAACTTCATAGTTGTGCCGTCACCAGTATCGAAAGTGAGGTCCATCTCTAGAACTTTTAGAGAAAAGTCCTCGTTAGCTTTAACGCAGGGGGTCCTGAAAATAATGTTGACAAAAATCAAATGGCGCTTTACAAGGTTGCAAAGATGACGGTCCACGCTCTCATCATCGGTCTGCTCGTGGCTATCCTGGTCCTGCTGGTCCGCGGTAGCCGCTCCAGCGGCTACTCGGGCTCTGAGATCACCATCACCCCGGGCCCCAACGTCCAGAAGGACCCCAAGAGCCTGTTCGAGATCAAGCCGAACATGGAGTGCACCCCAGGCCCGAGTGAGAAGGCCGACTACTACACCATGGGTCTGACCCCAGGTGGCCTGTGCGGCGGCTCGGTCATGGTCCGCGATCAGATGCGTGACTATGCCATCGCCGACGGCATCGGTGGCTCCCTGCTGGAGGATTAGGCCCAAAAAAACCCCTAGTATCTAATAATGAATAAGTACCAGATTCACGTTGACACGGCATCGACATCCAACGTGACGACTGTTACTGGTTCGGCCGGTCAGGCTTCCATTTACAAATTAAACGGGAATCCTTTCCAGCTCACGGCGATCCTTGGAAATCGCCATCGCGCAGTCCGCAGCGTCGCCCTCAAGGACGCTCAGATCCCAGTCGGGTTCTATAACGTCCGGGCCCCGTACAACAGCTTCATCTTGAACACGACGACGTACACGCTGGCCCCGGGCAACTACAATGCGACCAGCTTCATCAATGGTCTCAACGCCCTCGTGACGGCCGGCGTCGGCGAGTTCAGCATCGGGCCCGTATCGAACAAGATCCAGTTCGTATCGGCTTCGGGCACGGTCACGTTCGGAGTCCAGCCCCTGTCCCTCGCGGCCCTCATGGGGTTCACGAACGGCCAGGTCGGCACGAATGTCACGGCGACCAACACGTACATCATCAATTTCGACGTTTACATATCCATCTGGATCGGCGAAGTCGGGACGGCCTCGCTCGACCCCATGCAGATCACGTACAAGGTGCCTGTGACCGGTGGGTCAGGCTCGATCCTCAATTACACGGAGAGCGCCAACTGGGCCCAGAAAGTCATGTTTACGGACCGCTCGAACCGCCTGGACCGCCTGACGGTGACGGTACTGGATCGCTTCGGCAATATCATGAATAATAACGGCCTCGACTGGGCTTTTACGCTTGAAATTGAATCGGCGAACTAAAAAACTAAGTACTAAGTAATGAACATCAACGGCACTCAGGGGAGCCCTTATCAGGGGCTCGTCCAGACGCGCCCTTATGATTTTGGGACGGACGCTATCGAACGTCAGCGTGTGTCTCTTGGTCAATCTCTGATCGACGCGGACTTTGAGTACGGCCTGCAGGCGACCAAGTGGCAGACGTACCAGGAGCTCCGCAAATTCCCGAGCTTTTTCGAAGTTCCCGGGACGGACTTTACCGTCTCGAACGTCCAGGTCGATGGTACACTCGCCGCGAACGTGGTCGTCTATTTTTCATCAAATGCATTTATAAACGTATCGAACGTTACGACGGGATCCGTCATCTCCGTGTCCGGTCTGTCGAGTTCGGACCGCAAGTCAGGTCGGGCCGAAGGTTTCTTTCTGGTCGCGAACGTGAATGCCACTGCCAACACGTGCAACTACATCGCGCGCGGCCAGATTCTGTCAAGCCTTTCGAACATTTCGACGCCTTACACCACCATCCGCAAGGGCGGCATCTTCAATTCGTCCCAGATGGAGATCCCGGTCGCTTTTATCAGCGCCGATACCACCCCGGGTACGAACGTGTCTATCCGCACGTCTAACGCTCACGGCCTTGTGGCCGGTACGCCCATCACCTCGAACGCCGCCGGCCTGACGTTTAACGGAAGCTTCTTCGTCTCGAACGTCCTGACCGCCAACACGTTCAACGTCGTCTGTGACCGGACCGTGACCGTCAGCCTGGGCGCTTCGAACATTTACCCTCAACCGTATTCTTACACGATCCACCGCCCTTACGACGGCGGCGTGATCCTGGGTACGAACCAGCCTTCGCACGGCGCCGCGATCGTCCGTCAGTCCAAGAAGGTTTTCCGGTACCAGTCGGGCAAGGGCCTGCTTTGGTCTTCCGGGACGCTCTTCGCGCCCAACAACGACATCGCGGCCATGACCGTCTCGGGCACGACGATCACCATCACGACCGATATCCCCCACGGCGCCCCACAGAACGGCGCTAACATAGTCATTAAGGGTGTCGCTTCACCTTCGACCATAAACGGAACGTACACGATCGCATCCATCACGGACTCGAAGACTTTGTCTGTAAATTCAAGCATAAATTATCCGGGTGGCACGGTGATCCAGTTTGCCGAGCAGCCCAGATTCATCATATCGGCATGGCATGGCGCCTCTGTTCGTGTCGGTACGTTCGACGACCAGAACGGCATGTTCTGGGAGTTCGACGGCCAGACTCTTTACGTGACTCGTCGCACGTCGACGCTTCAGATGGACGGGTATATCACGGTCGATCCCCGTGGTCAGCTCATGACGGGTCAGATTACCGCGACCAACGCCGGCACCGTCTCGTCGGCGACGGGCGTACCGGCAATTCCCATCGGGTCTTCGAACGTGAGCGTCACGGGCCTCAATCGAACCCTGGCGGTCGGCGACTGGGCCTACACGCTCGGTGGGTACGAGTCCCTCGGGCCCGTCTGGGTCACGGCGGTCCAGACAGCCTCGGCCGTCACGTTGTCCTTCACGCCGTCGACCGTCGCCTTCGCGGCCGCGGGCGACTTTACGTCGACGACGTTCAACACCTCGAACACGCGCTTTGCCGACCAACTCAAGGTGGACGATCGCTTCGTCATCCGCGGCATGACGCACCAGGTCGTCCAGATTCAAGGGCAGGGTCTTCTCTCGTTCAACCCGCCGTACCGCGGAGCTTCGTCGATCACGGCGGCGGCGCCCATCAAGGCGTGCAAGGTTAAGGATCTGCGGACGCCTCAGAACCTGTTTAACCGCGACACGCTCGACGGCACGGGAGCGTCCGGCTTCAAGTTTGACGCCTCGAAGATGCAAATGCTCGGGCTCCAGTACACCTGGTACGGTGCAGGTTTCGTCGACTTTATGATGCGCGGCGTCGATGGCAACTGGGTCTACGCCCACCGCATCAAGAACAACAACGTGAACGACGAGGCCTATATGCGTACCGGCAATATGCCCGTCCGCTATGAGATCGTGAACGAGACGGCCGCGGCGGCGACGACCCTGGCGGCGCACATGGGACCGACCGACACTTCGATCAGCGTCTCGGACGCCACCACCTTCTTCCCCTCGTCCGGAACCCTCCTCATCGACAACGAACAGGTTTCGTACGCTGCCAAGACGGCCACGGGGTTCACGGGTCTGACGCGCGCGGCACCTCTCAGCTACAACGTGAACGACATCGCCCGCACGTTCACCGGTACCCCTTCTTCGAACCACGCTTCTACTACCTCCGTGAATCTTCTGAGCGTCACGTGCGCGCCGAGCCTGACCCACTGGGGCTCGGCCTTACTCATGGACGGCCAGTTCGACCAGGACCGCGGGTACTTTTTCAATTATTCCAACACGAACATCGTATTGACCGCGTCTCAAACGAGACCGGCTTTTGCGATCCGCCTCGCGCCTTCGGTGTCGAACGGCATCACCGGCGATATCGGCGCTCGCGAACTCGTGAACCGCGCGCAGATCCTGCTTCAGAAGCTCGAGATTACGAGCGACAAAACAGTTAACACGGTCGGTATACTCAACCCCACCGGCGTGACATTCGATCCGACCCAGTGGGTGAACGTCAATACAGTCGCCAACGGCTCCCAGCCTAGCT
>Ga0315270_10000363_pt1 | contig 25442 bp, 24 predicted proteins | sample C1_bottom_MG_FD_204932 | JGI IMG/M metagenome (GOLD analysis project Ga0315270, IMG submission 204932) | Sediment microbial communities from Yellowstone Lake, YNP, Wyoming, USA - C1_bottom | ecosystem: Environmental > Aquatic > Freshwater > Lake > Sediment | place: USA: Wyoming | collected...
TTATACAGATTTCTGTTGGGGAGAATTTCAAAAGATGGATCCAATACAAGGATATATGTATCATTATATGGTAAGAGATATAGATTTCATATTGAATCCTGAGCTTAAAGAATTGGTTACTGATAACGTATTAGATATTATAAAGAATAATGAGATATTATATTATTATTGGGTATTCAATTATAAGCCTGGTAAGACAGATACGTTAAGAGACCAGTTTTATAGTGTTCTTTGGGATGATAATAGAAAAGATAAGTTAGAAGACCTAATAAGAAAGGCTGCTAGTACAATTGAATATTATGATAAGGTAGGATGGAATGCAGTAGGAATATTTGAAGAATGTAAGAATTGTCAATGTAAGAATTGTAATAAAAAAGTATATATACAAGAAATATGATGAATATTAATCTTAAACAACATCTTAGAAAGATAGGACATAAATATAAGTTCTATTTAATTAAGTTTGACAAGACTGATGAATCATTGTATGTTAAATTTACATCTAAAGACAAACAAGGATTTAATGTAATAATAGAAAAGACTTATCCTACGAAAGGATTCTTTAAGAGTAGAAACAAATATTTTGAAGAATTAGAAACTATAATGTCTATGTCTAAAGAGATTCAAAACATAGATTCTTACGAAGAGTATATTAAACAATTAAACAAATGAATAAAATGAATAAAGAAGACATTGAGAAAATAAAAGAACATATTGATATTATTATAGAACTTTTACCATCTGTCATATCAGAAATAAAAACTAATATAGAGACAATAAAAGAGTTAGAGGGAAAAAATAAGTCATTTCAAAAAGACGTAGATGATCTAGGGAAAGACAAAAAAGAATTAAAAGAGAGAGTAGAAGAACTAGAAGGTGATGCAGAAGATTATGAAAATGTAATCATTCTAAAGAAAGCTAAAGGGAATGTATATGATGACCTTAACACGCCTTTATTGCAAGAGCTAATACTTTTACCTTATCCTATATTAAAAGCTGCTGTAGAGAAAGTAAAAGAGAAATATCCTGAATATAGGTTTGTATAATAATATGTTAAAATATGAATACATTGGAGGATTTCTTTAGTCCTCCTTTTATATTAATTAATATGGGAAAACAATACAGGACATTAGAACAGTTTGAGGAAATTGCAGATAATTGCTTAAATGGCAATTGGGATGATGCTGCACAAAATTGTGTTGAATATGGATTCTTTACAAATGACTTAAAGAAGTTTAATGAAAAACAGCAAATGTTTGATGACTTATATGATATTGCTGAATTAGCAGAAATGGCACAAAAACTAAGAAAATAAATTATGAGTGAAATACTTTATAAAAGAACAGTAAAATTCCATGATTCAGAAAACTTATTAGTAGTATCTGAACTTGAAATCTCTACAAGGAATAACTACCCTGAATTCACAATGTGTAATGAAAAAAATGGTAGTAGTGGACAAACAGAATTTAGTCCTAAAGAAGGGTTTCAAACAGCATTACATGATATATGGAACGAATGGCATCTGAATAATAAAGAAAAAAAATTGTCAAATAACTTTCGAGATATATTAAATGAATTGTGTGATAACATAGAAAAAGAGGAATCATTACGTCATGTGGATAAATCAGAGATACAATGGGAAAATATAGAAGATGAAAAGATAATTGCATTAGGACAGCATTTAGAATTAACTCCTTTAGAAGCTAATGAAGATATATCACAAGATAGTCATGACGATTGTTTATATTCATATTCTGGACAAGATTATCTAGTATGTACAGATGCAGAAGCAGATGATAAATGGGATAACGATTTGGAAAATTATATAGACGAATGTATTCTTCCCGAGATACCAGCAGCTTATAGAAATTATTTTGATAATGAAGCATGGAAAACCGATGCTAGACAAGACGGTAGAGGACATTCGCTTTCTTCTTATAACGAAGAAGAATATGAACAAAAGGTAAATGACACTTTGTATTTTATCTATAGACAATAACTAATAATAGGGAGTTGGGACATACTCCCTATTTAACATAAGATTTATGAGCGTAGCACACAAATTAAGAAAAGAGTTAAATACAGAAATATTAACTTTTAAGTTCTTTATAAAGTACAATAATTATAATTATATCCTTATCTTAGAAACATTAGAGAAATTAAATGTACATGACCTATGGAAAGAATATATAACATGTAGAGAGCTGTATAAAAACAAATTAAAAGAATTAGATATAGAAATAGATGAGAGAACAGTTTACAACTTAATACCTCAAAAGAATGATTATATGAACCTATTACTTAAACTTTATAATTAAATGACAACAATAACTGTAAATAACACTATCTTAAAAGAAAAATTAAAGGTTCTAGTATCATGTGCTGATAATGTTACTATACCTGCACTAGCACATATTAAATGTGATATTATAAATAATAAGATGATAATGACTTCTTCTAACTTATCTGTATCAATTAGAACAAGTATTGATGTATTATCATCACAAGACACTTCATTTCTTCTTAATAAAGATGCAATAGCTATCCTCAATAAAATAGAAGATGAGGATTTTACATTAGATATAGATGAATCATTATGTTCTATAACAATAATAAACACTATAGGTTCTTTTAAGATAACGACAACAAAGGCTAGTGAATTTATTGAATTACCAAATATTGAAAATATAGAAAAGATATTAGAGATGCCATTTCATTCATTGGTAAATGGATTAAAGAAAACTATTAAATTTATAGGACATGACTATACATATAAACCAACATATACAAATTTATATTTACACAAATCAAAGAATCTATTAAAAATAGTTTCTTATGACGGAGGGCATCTGCTTTCATCATTCAATACCATGATACCTTTAGAAAATGATATAAAAATATTGTTTCCAAATATAGCATTTAAACCATTAATTACTTATGAAGGTACTCCAGAATCCATCGTATCTATTTTTACGCTTAAAAATGAGAATAAATTTATTCTACAAGTAGATGATTATTGTTATTATATTTTATCACAAGAAGGAACATTTATCAATTACGAATCTTTATTACCTAGTCCTAAAATAAAAATAATATTTAATAAAAAAGATATTGTTTCTGCGTTAGAACTTTTAAATATTACATCTAATGATTATTCAATTTTAAATATAGAATTTGCAGAAACAGAGTTAAAGTTAAAATCTGAGAATATAAACTTTAATAAAAATGGGAATATATCAATTCCATGTACATTAACAAATATAGGAGATAATAAACTTGAACAAAAAGAAATTAATATCTCATTAAAAAAATTATTAAGTATTATAAAAAATAATGATTCAGATATAGTAATTTTATATCTTACTAGTGCATTACATTGTGTAATACTTAAAACAGATTCAGATTTAGACACTACTGTATTAATGACATTATCTACACCTTCTTATTAAATGATTATATGAGGACAATAACCTTAGTGATCCCCGGACAGCCGATAAGTAAGCAATCTGTAAGAGCCAGTGTCAATAGACGTTTCCAAGACGGACAAAGTTGGTGTCCATTCTGTAATCATCAAACAAAACATAGGGCTGGTGATGTTGTTGTGTTTAAAAATAAAATATCAGGCAAGGTAGATGTTATTCTACAGATGTATCAAGATAGTAAATATGCACGCTTAGATAAAGCTATTAGGCTTCTAGTGCAGCAACAACTTCCTAAAGGATTTATTATGTTTGAAAAGGAAGTACATATAGATTCATTAGACTACATCTTCCCATTACTTTCTAGTTTTACAAAGAAACAAGTTCAATTTATAAAAGATGGAGGCATTATATATAAGACAGTCAAGCCCGATGAGGATAATCTAGCAAAGCCCCTAAACGACTCATTTACAGGGCTTTTGTATAGGGACGATGCTTTGATAGTAACTAAAAATAAGATTCGTAAGATATATGGCATAGAACCAAAGACTATAATAACATTAACAGGCGAATAATATTAATTATTAAATGATAAATAGGAATACTGAACTAAAAGATATGTTAATATCTCCAATAAATCATGAACAGATGGAGGTAGTATGTAGTAAACAATACTATAAATTAAAATATGATAACGACAATATAAAAGAGATATGTTATATAGAAGGAGATAAAAGATTATCATTAGGACAAATATCTACATTATATATAGAAGACGTTCAATATACCTTTGAAATATCTAATATAGACATTAAGTACGAAGATTTAGATAACTGGACGTTGATAGTGTCAGGAAATAAAAAGAATGTATCATATCTATTCTTATTGCCGTTATGTGATATAATTAATGAGATACCCGCATTACCTATCGACAATGTATTTATTGATAAGAAATATAATAGAACGCTATATATACAAGTAAGTAAGCATATATTAAAAAATGAAAGTAAAGACTTATTAGAATATGTCAAAGAAGATGATAAGTTTATTTATATTAAAGAAACTATTAGAATGAAATACTTAAATGATATTAAACTAATAAGAGAAGGTAAATATAGTAGGATTTCTAATGAGACTAAAGAGAAGATATATAAGTACCATATATGTATTCTGATGGATAGAAATCAAAGTTCTATCTATGACATACTAGAAAAGACTGAAAAGAGAAGGATAGAGATATATGACAAATACGGAGTTATGCCTAAAGAAGAAGATGAGCTTTATAGTAAAATAACAGAAAAAGAATATTATGAAATATAAAAAAAAAGACTTAGTAGAAAGAATCATAGACGATTTAGATAAAAATATTTATGATTCAAAAGAATTTCTTATTTATTTAGCAGAGGAAGCTTTAATGAAAAAGAAAATATCAGAGTTAAAAGAAATAACATGTGTTGAGATGGATTTAAATTAAAATTAATGATAACAAAAATTGATTTTACCCCAGAAATAAAAGCAAAGATTCCAGAATATAAAAAAAGAGCAATAGAAGACTTGTATTCTGGCAAAGAACATGATAATTGGAAAAGAAAAGATACTGTAGAATATTTAGAATATGTATATAAATTAGGGAAGCAAAAAGATAAACCAGTAGTTATAGTAGCAGACAATATTTTACAATATAAGATATTTTATAATTTATTATTCAATAATAAAATGAATAGTAAATATACTAAACTTATTAATTTAATATGGTTTATTAAAAATAAGAAAAAAGTAACTAAACATAAATTAGATTCAGAATTATTTTCAGAATTATGTTCAGAATTATGTTCAGAATTAGATTCAGAATTACATTCAGAATTACGTTCAGAATTACATTCAGAATTAGATTCAGAATTACGTTCAGAATTACATTCAGAATTATGTTCAGAATTACGTTCAGAATTAGATTCAGAATTATGTTCAGAATTATATTCAGAATTAGATTCAGAATTATATTCAGAATTAGATTCAGAATTAGATTCAGAATTACGTTCAGAATTACGTTCAGAATTATGTTCAGAATTACGTTCAGAATTAGATTCAGAATTAGATTCAGAATTACGTTCAGAATTAGATTCAGAATTATATTCAGAATTATGTTCAGAATTACGTTCAGAATTAGATTCAGAATTACGTTCAGAATTATATTCAGAATTATGTTCAGAATTATATTCAGAATTATGTTCAGAATTACGTTCAGAATTAGATTCAGAATTACGTTCAGAATTATATTCAGAATTATGTTCAGAATTACGTTCAGAATTACATTCAGAATTAGATTCAGTTAAATATAATTGGTTATTTTTGACAACTGAATATACTAGAATATATTTAATGTGGTATAAATTTATTAAAGATGAGTTTTTAATAAAATGTAAAAAAGAAAAAGAATTAGATTATCTATATAATAAAATTAATAGTGCTAATATTTCTAAATTATTTTTGTGTAAAAAAATAGTACTTATATTACGTATGCCTAAAAAAATATTACGCAACAATATAGGATTTCATTGTATCTCAAACGATGGTGCAATACAATATGATAATCAAAAAATACATTATATAAATGGAAGAAAAATATCTTCATGGATTTTTGATAAATACTTTAATAAGACACTAACTTTTAATGATTTTGTAAAATTAGAAAATGAAGATGAAAAAGCTGGAATAATTACTTTAATTAAAGGAAATGAAGGGAATGACGCTGTATTGACATTTTTAGGTGCAGAGATTATAGATAAACAAACTATTAAACATACTAATGATTATTCAGAAGGATTAACGTTATATAAGACAAGGATGTCTTATTCGTTTGCACAAAATTCTAAAGGTAAATTAAATCAACCTTTAGCATGGATACGTATGGTTTGTCCTTCTACTGGAGCTATTTATTTGATAGATACTTGTCCTTTATTTAATGATGTTATTGAATGTGCTAAATTTCATAGACCTCAAAATATACCTATAGAATTATCATATTTATGGAGTAGTGCTAATTAACTTAATTTAAAATAAATATTATGAAAAAAACATTTGAATTTACAGGAAACAATTTCCATCAAGGCGACACTCAATGGTTTTCTATTGACAAATTACCTGATGATATAAAGAAAATAGAAAAACAATTTATTGCAGCATCTGAGCAGAGTGGAAGTTTTCATGCTTTATTCGGAAACTATGATATATATGAAGATAAGGATTGTTTTGTAATAGATGCTAAAGAGGAATGTATTCTTAATCATTCTTTAAAAGAATCATTAAGAGATAAGTCTTTAAATATTGCAGAAGTATTGCCTAAGAAAGACCATAGGCATACCATAGTTCCAAAAGGAATATATATAGTAGGTATCCAACAAAGGTTCGATCCTTTAGCAGGTATAAAGAAAAAGGTAATAGATTAACTTAACTTATGATAGGCTATATGTGATAGTATAGCCTATCATTTAAATGTCATATGATGAAAAAATACTTTCATGAAATCTCTCAAAAAGAGATAGAGAAATTGATAAAAGAAAAAAAAACAGTTAGATATGTAATAGATAATTACAAACAACCTGATTGGTGTGGTTATCATGAAGCTTTACATCCTACGTTTGGATGTTGGTCTTTATGTGATACTAGTCCAAAAGGAAGTAGAACAATGATTTCTTTCAATGGTTGCTCTACCTGTCCTGAATTTAAAATAAAAAGATATGAATGGATATTTATGTGTCTTTCAGAAAAAGATGCCTTAAAAGTTATTAAATTATTTAGTGAAGATTATCTAGAAAAAGAATGTATTAAGATTAATACAATAGGCAGTAATTCAAAATATTTTAAATACTTTATTTCATGATAAATGAAACTTAATGATAGTATCATATTACAAGCAAAGGAGAAATCAATAATCTCATACTTAGAAAGTATAGCCATTCCTGTAGATAGTAAAAAATCTAACAGAACCTATGCTTTCTTTAGAAGTCCATTTAGAAATGAGAATGATTCCTCTTTTGCTGTAAATATAAAGAAGAATATATGGAAAGATTATGGTAATGGGGAATTTGGAGATATAATATCCTTAGTAATGAAATTAGAGCATCTATCTTATCCTAAAGCCATAGAAAGACTAATAGGAATACCTTTGCTTCGATCAGAGAATATGAAGCAATATACGCAAGAAAAACATGTAAGTAGCGTAAAGATATTGTCTGTAGAAGAAATTACTAATAAAGCATTATTAGATTATCTTTCCTTTAGAAAAATAGATATAGATATTGCAAGAACCTACTGCAAAGAAGTAGAATGTGATAATAACGGTAGGTTATGGAAAGCTATAGGATTCCCAAATGATAGAGACTCTTGGGAGCTAAGAAGTAAATGGATTAAGATAGCATTAGCACCAAAAGATATAAGTACAATAGATAACAATAAAGATAATGTAAGAATATTTGAAGGGTTTACAGATTTCTTATCATTTAAGACATATCAAGGAGATTGCAGTGACTCTAACTTTATTATACTTAATTCTGTTAGTATGGTAGGAAGAGTTCTTTGGGAGGGTATTAAAGGAGATAAGTATTATTATGGAGATAATGATAAGGCAGGAGATGAATGTATAAGACATATCCCTAATTGCTTTGATAGAAGGACTACATTTGCTCCATATAAAGATTTTAATGAATTCTTAGTATCAACCTATGTATATTAAATTATGATACCATATAAAGAACTTTTATTAACAGAAGAATACTGGACAGAAGTTATTGACAATAGATTAATAGCTTTAGATATTAAAATAAAAAATAAGATGACTATACAGTTAAGCTAAAGATTTACGAAAATGTTCTTTTGGAACGTTCGTAATATTTCGCATAACGGTTCGTGTATGAGCAGTGGCATTTGTACACACTTCCAAATTAGCACAAAACTATCCGTGCCATTGCTTATACACGGTGTTAGCGGTTAGGCATTTATTTAAATCATTATATATTAACATTTTAAATTAAAAAAAATGAACATTTTAGAACAAATCAAATCAATTTGCGATGGTATTGAGTATTCAAGAGATATACCAGAAGAAGCGAAAAAACTTGCTAAAGAAAATGGCATAGTGGTAATTGTTGGCGGAAGCGATGACTTAATGTACTGTTATGGTGCTGACAGTTATTTAACTGACTATTGCGAACATTCAGAAGGGTGGGACGGTTGCGACCTTGCTAAAGATGCAAGCGATAAGCAATTAAAAAAAGAAGCTAAACAATTAGGGTTAAAGATTTTTTGGAGTGGCACAATTGAAAAAACAGGCGAAACAATTGAGCGCTACAATACAGACAAAAGTGGAGCTTTTAGTTATAAGGTTTCCGAAAATATAGAACATCTAAACTTTAAGGTAAAAGAAGATTATGGCATTTACTGTACAGGTATAATTATCAAATTACCTGATGGATTTATCAGTGCTAAAGATGATGAGTAGTTTCAATGCGGTAGGATGTCTTATGCTTACCGCTAACATGTCGCTAACACCCATAAATGTATTACAATTATGGGTAAATTAATTGAATATCAATATAATCAAATTAAGAATTTTCGCACAAATAATATTCAAAAAGAAACTCTTGCAAAATTAAAAACAATTTACAAAATTGATATTTCAGCATTTATCAGAATTGCAATAAAAGAAAAAATAGAGCGAGATTATTGTTTTTTGAAAGAAAAAATATCAAAAAAAGATTGTCCGTTTTGGAAAATTTAGTTCATTTGTGAAAAATAATATATAATGAGAATAGATACAGTAGAACAGAGACTCTTAAAGAAAGAGTTAGAACATGAGTCATTAATTAATAAACAAAAAGTATTACGATGTAATACGTGTAGTAGCGAAGACATATATAGAGACAATGGTGAACTTATATGCTTTGCTTGTGGCGCAATAGAAACAATAGAAATGATAATGGAAAATACAGATGAATAAAGAAAGATGTACTGAATTAAAAATAAAAGATGTCCTGTTATATGAAGGGGATGTCTTTAGATTTACATCACATGACAAATATGTGTTAAGTGATTTTACAGCTGTAGTAATATGGATGCCTCAACATGCTTGTTTTGGATATAAAGTTCTTACAGATGAAATGATAAGAACAGAATATCCGTTCTATGAACATCATGAGTTAGAACTTGACTTATTGCAACATTGTGAAATAATAAGTAATCCTAGTGATAATACGTTAGAAATGAAATGGAATTATAGAATATTAGCACATGAACAAAATAATGAGATATATCTTCAAATTCATAGAGTTCACTATAACGAATCATTACTTCCTTATAATTATTCAGAACTTCCATGTTCGATCGGAGGGGATGATGTAGACGAATTATCCACTTCACTTCATTTTATGAAAGGAAGCACATACAAGCCTATATTATGGGCAGGAGAGAAATTCCCTAATGAATATAAAAAATAATTATGTTAAAAATAAATAATATGTTAGATAAAATGAATATAATAGGAAATGAAGGTGATGATTTAAGAGATTATCTTTATAGCATGTCAGAACCTACAGAAGAAGAATTAGAAGAATTAGAGAATGCTCGTTGTAATAAAGCAGATGATGACATTAAAGAGGATAAATTGGAAAGAATGGAAAAATAATATATCTTTGTCTTGATTTAAGTTAGAAATAAATGTGTTTTCAATGTAAGAGAGAGTTAATAGCTCTCTTTTATATTTTATTTTAATCCCAACATTGTACCTATCGTAATTGCAAATATTAGTATAGAACTATATAACTGTAGATTCCTATTCAATAATTTTTTTTTAGTAGTTTTTAGTTCTGTACCTAAACTTGATATTATAAGACTGTCATTATATATAACTGTTGCGTTATTATTATATATAATAGTTTTTAAATTTTCAATTTCATTATCTTTATATAATATTATTAAGCTATCATTATATATAGTATTTAATGACATGTCATACAATATCTCACATTCATTAGCTTGAATCACCTTTGTTGCTATCTTAGCCAATTCTGTCTTATTATAGTAAGCTATCGTGTCTGGATTAAATATTTGACCTGATGACACTGTCGAGATAATGTGTAGAAGCACCATTAAGCATAAGATATTTTTCATAATATATTTTTTTAATTTGTGATTTAATTTTAAGTATGCTATCATTGCTTCTCATTAAACTATCATTAATTACCTCTAAAAAATCATTCCTTAATAATATTAACTGGTTCTCTCGTGTTAATTGCATATTTTGCTGTATAAGAGGCTTATTGTCGTCTTTATTATAATCTCTTATTAGATGCCATGCAAATAGCCCTATCACTATGCCTAGTATTATACATACTATTATCAATATAGTTCTTGTTTTCATAAAAACATTTTTGTAAAATTAATATATTTTTTATATAATGATAGAAACACTTTATAATAAATACTTTCAAAAGAGTAAAGTATTTTTGTATCCTATATTAGAACTAGAAAAATGTTTTAATATAAACTCTACTACTACATATCTATTCTTGAAAGACCATAAAGAAGATGATATGTATTTATACGTACTTTTTAAAATTAATGATTACAAATCTTTTACCTTACCTTGCAGGAAAAAGATAATCTATAATAAGTTTTTTCATGAGATTAAGATATTAAGTAATACTGAAATTCTTATTACTTTTAACTTATTCCCTATATGTTCAGACTGGGAGTACTTTATTGAAGGTAAGTATTCTAAATTCTCTAAACAAAGTAAAGATAAGATTTTAAAGTTTTTTAATAAAGATAAAGCTAACTATGTATATGTAGAAAGCTTTTTATATCCTGAAAAGTATTTTAATATATATTCACATCTATTAAACGTTAATCTTTATCATCTTGAAAAGACTGGAGAATTATGTGATAAATTAGATATAGACAAAGAAACATTAAATTATTCTTCTAAAGATTTGGAGAAATATACAAATACACTTAACATTGTAGAAATTTAATAAATTATTATGAATAAATTACAACCAACAATGATGCTTGTATCTAGCAAATTTGGGATAGAAGATTCTTTTAGACTAATTCCTGTGTCTAATGAATGTCCATATACAGAAATGATATTTGATTCAGAATCATTAACATTAATAATCATAGGGAATATTAAAAAACAAATATTTCACATGATGGCTAGGCTTAACGATGATGGAGAATTGATTAAAGCTTCTAAACAAAGAAGTAATAATAAGACTTTTAAAGAAGAAAGAAAGATTATAGAAACTCCTAATGAATATTATATTACAAATAAAGATGAAATAATTTATCTTATTAAATTAATAGCAATAAACACCGCCGAATTCGATTATATGAAATTCTTTGAAAAAAAGAAAAAAATAGTAGTTCCAGAAAAAAGTAAAATTATAATGCCATAATATTAAAAAAGCAGTCCTTAATCGGGCTGCTTTTTTTTTGCTCCTAGCATGGGTTAATGTTTTACATTGAATTGAGCACTCTTTATATTTATTATAGGCTCTATAGTACTACCTGTAAATCCAAATAATTTCATGGCATGTGCAGTAAGTTTAGAACCTCCTTTTTGTTGCCAACTATATGGTCCTTGATCTACTTGGTAAGAAGCGTATTTGTTATCACTATCTCTTAATATGTCTTCTATAAGTTTTCTATAAGAATCTAATGTAGGTCCTACTACAATAGACTTAATATCTGTTAACTTAAAATAATCATCCATACCAAATCCCGGCAAAGGATTAAATTGCTCATTCTCTCCTCTTACATTCATTAGCAATGCTATAAGATGCGTATTTAACCATTCACTAGTATTAAATTCATTATATCGTTCTCCGTTAAAAGGGAATGGCAATGGTCCAGAAGCTTTTCTTAACTTAGCGTATCTATCAGGATCATTAGAATCCCATCCTAAAAATGGTAGTATTGCTACATTTATTAATAATAATGCAATAGTGTCAGAAATAGTTTTTAACCATGCCGTTTTTTCTTCTCTTGTCATAGAAAGTATATAAGCTTTATCTACTGTTACTGTTCTATATAGTGTCTTTAAAAAAGTAATATAGAATCCTTCATGAATATCTCCTAACCCTACATTTAACCTTCCATGAGCATTTCCTAAGCGTCCTTCATGACCCCATCTATTTATAGCCATTGAAGTAAAATATCTTCTTAGAAAACTTACAAATCTAAACGCTATATACCTTTGTGCTTCGGGTTGGTCGAACTTAGAATAAGTACCTTGAAGATTATTGCTTATTTGATGCATCCTATTATACATCATCTTAAACATAGCATTGTCTATTTCTATAGTATTGCCAATACCTTTTCTAAGCTTGTCTAACTGTTCCTTAGAAACTATTTGCTCTACATCAGATAATGGGATATAATATTTATCTGCTATGCTCTGTAACGTGTCAGTCGCTCCTACATTATGTATAGTTTTTTTATTATGGTATCTTTTATCTATACCATCTTTTAACTGTATCTGTCCATCTATTACTTCCCATGAATCAAGATATGTTATCTCTTTACCATATTGAGATACTTTATGATGATTCATTAATCCTGCAAATATCTGTAAGGAAGCTTGATTTTCTGTCCATTTTCTAAAGTTATAAAACCATGAGAAACTTGCAACGTCTCTACCAAATGTCCTTGATAATCCTTCTCCAAACTTTTCTTCTTGATGTCCTTGTATAGCATCAAATATCTCTACTGTTTGTATTCCTAATGTCTTAGAACCTCTATCATATATCCCTGCACCTTTCTTTTCGGATAAATTACCAAAACTATAATCTCCCATAGTATTAAATGCCCACAACTCTCCTTTAGCAAAATCTGAGGTGTTCATGTATTTACCATATACTGCCTCTAGTTGACCTTGCCATTTAGCTCCTAAAGAGTTTTTTAATGCTGATGGTATATTGAATGCAAAGAAACTAAATGAAGCTCTCTTAAATAATAGTCTCGATATAGGTATAAATGCTGAGTCCTTTCCAAAGCCTGTAGTGTTTACTCCTTCAAATTCTCGTTCTATAAGATTCTTTATGGTATATGCTCTTATATTCTTATCTTTCTTTTTCTTAAATCTTATTAGATTTCTAGTATTATACATAAATCTATCTAACTTATCTGTCTCATCTATCTTATTTTTTTCTACAACAGATTTTATTGCCTGTGCTACTGGATTTATTTCTATGAGTTTTTTATTCTTTTCTATAGATAACATATACCTAGATAGTCCTAACGTTAAGTCTAATGATACAGTATCAAATTCTATATCTGACAATCCTGATATAGGTATCTTAGCTACAGAATCATCATACATATCTACTCTTACCAATTTGAAGTCATCGCTCCAGTTATAATCTGAATACTGATTATCTTTAGCTTTTCTGAAGAAATCTCGTATCTGATGAATTAGTTGTGTTATGAAAGGGAGTTCTCCAGTAACAGTAGATTTTAATGCTCTCTTAGTTCCTGTAGATTGAAAGACTTCTAACATAGTTTTTCTATATCTAGGAATATCTAAATATAACTTATCACTATTCCTTGATAATCCTTCTTGATTAGAAAGATGAAATTCAGTCATCTTCTTTAGTATAGCAAAATGTTTAGCATCCATAGAAGATGGATTATTCTCATAGGCATCTTTCAGTCTAAAATATTCTTCATTAACAAATCGTTTATTCAAAGCATCTAGTCTAGGAAGCCATCTATTAGCATTATCTTTAGTTATACCTATCAAAGACTTGTCTGTTCTATACTTATCTTTTACCTTTCTACTATAATATTTAAATGAAGGTTTTCTAGTTATACTTTTAGATTCGCCTTTAAAGTCGGTCATAGTAGTCTTTTGTAAATAATCTTCTGACGTAGGTTTTGCTATCGTCCAAGCAGAAGTACGTTCCCAAGTATTTACAAACGTATTAAGTCCTTTGTCGTATCTATGTTTCTTAATATGATTATTTAAATACCATTTATTGAATTCTTGACTTTGTGATAATAAATGTCTCACTAAATCCTCATCTAACAGTATATCTGCCGTGTTTACATCTATCTGTTTTAGGTTATAGTTATTCTCTAAGACTTCCGTATCTAACTTATTCAACCATGAGTTAATTATATTTATATAGTCATTTGTAGCCTCTTTTGACTGCATATTACCTAGTTCTTCATATAGGTCATATAATACTCTCTTTTGTCCTATAGATAACTTTAATAGCTTCTTATCTATAAGCTCTCTCCTTCTTACTCTATCACTAGGAGTAACATCTCTACCTTTATCAAATAGTGAAGATAATTCGTCTGCTTCATTAGGCGTAAGTCCTCCTGCTTTTACTATATCTTTATTGGCTTCTAATATCTCATACTCTACTTCTTTTATCTGTGTAAGCAAAGCCTCTGACATATCTGTCCCACTAGGTTGACCATCTTCATCCTTATATGGAGAAAGTAACTGTGTTCTCTTAGCATATAACTCATCTAATTTAATTTTAAACTTCTCTTCTTGTGGTAACTTGGATAATATATTTTGTATTCTTTCTATTATACTAGCTCTATCTTTATAGAATGATTCATCTACTATTATCCTAGTATTCTTATTTAACCATAAAGACATCTCTTTTTCCTTATCTTCATCAGATAGGTGAGGATATTTGTTTGTAAGTTCTATGTAATATTCATTATATGAATTTTGAAAAGATTGTTCATTCTCTTCCCATTCATAATATTCCATAGCCTCTTTCTTATATTCCTGTAGTCTTTCTGCTATAGATAAATCATAAGTATAAACTTTATTACCTGTAGATGTATCTATTGTAAAATCTTTCTTTAGATTACCATATTCATCATATCTGCTATGTAGTTGCTTATATTCCTGCCAATATATTTCTAATTGATTTGATAATTCTAACTCAGATATTTTATTTATAGCCTGTGCGTGTATAGCATTAATCTTTGAAAGTATTAACATTCTTTTATCAGAAGCTTTCTTCCCTATGTCATCTCTTTCTAATCTATCTTCATGTTTATAAAAGTCAGGAATGAACTCTTGGTGCATATAGTCTCTATTAAACTTCTTTAATGCCATTCTAGCATCTCTCCATTTATCTATATTAGCAGTAAGACCATCTTTTCTATATGCGTTCTCTGCCTTATCTATATCATCTCTTAACTTATCTATCTCATAACGATAATCTTTATGAGGACTTAAAAATGAATGTACTTTCTGTTCTATAAATTCACCATCTTTATATTTTCCTATAGATTGTACATGTGTAATAAACTTAGCTAATTCTCCTATATTAGAAGGATTATAATTAGCCTCTTCTAATAAGTCTTTAATGTCATTTGCAAATGTATTATACTTTCCTTGTGCTATATTCATCACATCTGTCATGTGATTCTTAATATATAAAGCTAATCCTCCTACTACAGGATCTGAATTATACATATATCCCTCAAAGAACGATGAAGCATAACGAGCATCTCCTAACTGTCCTTTAATAGTTTTCTGTATCTTTTCTCTAGTCAACTTAGCTCCATTGAAAGTTTTTCTCTTTAGAAATTCATATTCCTCTTGAATCTTTCTATCTGCTGTACCATTATCTACAGAATCTTTTAACTTATTCATTCTGTCCATTTCTGTAATAGTAAGACCATGATATTCTTTATGCCATACGTCTATATGTTTTTCGCTAGCTCCTTTTTTCTTTAATCCACTAATGATATTTTTATAGTAGTCATCTATATTTGCAGCTACCATCATAAGTTCTTTATTAAGAATCTCACTAGATGCCATTTCATCTATATCTTCTTTTATCTTATCACATTTATCTATGTTATTATCTATCTCAGATATTATCTTGGATAAAGGAGAATTCGGTGGAGTATTGTTCTCATGTAACAAATCTTTTGTCTCTACTACAAATGATTTCCAATAGTTCGTTAAAGTCTTAAAATAAAATGCCCTACTTAGATTTTCTTTATTATTAGGCTCTTTCTTTATTACAGATAAATAAGATACCATCATGTCTGTAACATTCTTAATACGCATTAAGGACTTCGTTAACTCTAATGCCTTTGTCTTATTATATGTTAAATCATCTTCTATCTTCTTAACTTCTTCATCAAACCTATTAGCATACTTAGCTAATTCCGATGATACCACCTCTAAATCTTTGGTTTCACTTTCATCTACAAGCAGCTTTTTTAACTGAACATAATCTTTATTATGCTTTATTATATTTAGATGATGAGATGCAGTATCAAATACCCTTGTTACTATAGATTGCAACTCAGGTCTATCTAACTTCAATAAATCATCTACTATATCATTAAACTCTTTACTGTATGCTACTATATCTTCTTCTGATATTTTTTCTAAGTTAATGTCAAAATTCTCTCCTTTCATCAACTTTTCTGCTAACTCATACAATGTAGTACTTGCATCTAATTTAGATATATCTATTCTCTGTCCGAATACTTTTCTTAATAATTGTTTTATTGCATATAAAATATCATTTATCACTTTCTCAAACCCACTTGTATCTTTAGTATTATCCAAAATAGACATGGCACTCTTTGTCAATGCACGCACTAAGACTTCTTCCATAAAAGAAGTACGTAACATGTCTGTATCTAATTCAGGATATAATTTAGTTACATCATTTATTATCTGTTGTCCTTCTGATGTCTTTTCCAATGCTCTATAGAAAGCATTAAACAGCTCAGGATTACTTTGCAATATAGCACGTATTAAAGGATGTGCAAATTCATGTATCGCTGTATCTAATTGTAACAAGTCTCCTACTATATATACTTTGCCATTGTAAAAGAATCCCTTTTCTCCATTCCATTGATCCAAAGCATCTTTAGTTATCTCTTTAGCTTGCTCTGATGTTATAATGTAATACGATACTTTAAGTTGTGAAGATAAACGAGACATGAACTTATCTATTATTTCAGAAGACTTGTTTCTGTTTATGTCTTCTACTTTAATTGTGTTAATGGGTTGTGCTGTTACACTATCAATAGTTCCATTATTATCTTCTTTATAAGATACTTGTTTATCTTTATCTGATAAAAGAATATCTACTGACTTGAATTGATAATCTATATTATTGGCGGCTTCCATTTCATCATTTACAAGCATCTGCTCATAAATATTTCTTATATCACTATTTAATTTATTTATATCTTTAAAATATTCTAAAGCATTCTTTATAGCATATCTTATAGCATTTAATAATTTATCAAATATACTTTGTAACTCCTTATTAGAAGATTTACCTTCATATAAAAATAATTCTGCTCCTTTAGCAAATGCTTCACTGAAATTAGTAGTCCCTTTTTTATATTTACACCAATCTTCTATAATTTTTATCTCTTCTTTAGTAAGTACTTTTTCATAACTATGAACTATCTCATGGAACTTAGTAGTAATGTCTGCATGAAATGTAGTACCTATTATTTCTTTATTTTTAGTCTTTACGTAAAAACCTCTTTTGTCCTGATTAAGGAATAGACTATTATGCTCTTCTTCTGTTATTTCATTATTAATTAATAGTTCTTGCATAATTTTACGTTCTTGTTGAAGTGTTCTAAGATATTTGTCAGCAGACACATCTCCTATCGTATGCAAAGGAAGGTTTAACGTAGTAGCGTTGTCAGCATGCACATATCCTATCGTATGCAAAGGCAGGTTTACTGTAGTAGCGATGTTAGCAGACACATATCCTGTCGTATGCAAAGGCAGGTTTACTATAGTAGCGTTGTCAGCATGCACATATCCTGTCGTATGCAAAGGCAGGTTTACTGTAGTAGCGTTGTCAGCAGACACACTTCCTGTCGTATGCAAAGGCAGGTTTACTGTAGTAGCTTTGTAAGCAGACACATATCCTGTCGTATGCAAAGGCAAGTTTACTGTAGTAGCGTTATTAGCAGACACATCTCCTGATAATAGAAAAGGAAATTCAATATCCTTTTTTAAATCAATGATTAAGTTACCTATAATAACTTTATAATTAATTCGTATTGTATTATCATCTATATTAACATACTCGTAATTATTTTTTTTAAATTCATCTGGTAATTGTGATTCATATTCATGATAATCATCTGTATATATTAATGATATTAAAATATCATCTTCTTTAATATTATATTTTCTAGCTATTATAGTTTTTAGACTTTTATTTTCTAATAATAATTTCTTAATTGAAATTAACTTTTTATCTTCTCCATGTCCTGTTGATTTAGCATCTTGTATTATATACAATATATCTTCTATATTATATTTTGATAAATCATCATCTTCTTTTAAATCATTAAACTTTAATAATACTTTTTTATATTTAATACTATCTTTTATCTTTTGTCCTGCTGGAGCTTTTGTGTCTAAGAAATTTTCTAAAATATAATAATCTTCATTTCTTATATTTTGACTACCATCTACCCCTCTAGGGACTGGGTCTGACATAGATAAATCACTACTATCTTTATTATATAATAATCCTAATCTTACATGTCCTTGATTATCTATAAAAGCATAAAAATCTCCACCATTAAGATGTGAACTCGCTGTTGCTAAAGAAGCATTACACCAACTATCTCCCCAATACTTAGATGTCTTTGCTAAATCAGAAAATGGTTTATAATGATTAGAGTTCCCTTTTTCAAACTTAACCCATATTCCATCTTTTACTTCTTGTACTTTATATTGTCTATAATCATCTAAATCTACTTTTAAATTATTATTATTATCTTCTTCAATTGTAGTATAAGAAAATAATGGACTTTTATTACTATTGTATTGTGCATGTGTTTCTGCTAAAGAAGCTATATCTAATTGGAAAAATCCATTTGCAGAGTTCTTACCTCTCTTATATTTCTTATATATATTCTTTCCATTTTCATCTTTCTTATTACGTGATAATATTACTCCATTATCATCAGTATATTTTTCTTTCTCTTCTTTATATATGTTCTCTAAATGTTCTTTTAATATCAAATAGATAAATGGTATTCCATATTGTTTCTCTTGTGTCTTAAAATAATTATATGTACTCATATAATCTGCTTTCTGTATCTTAGCCTCTTCATCTGCTGATTGCTTCCTGACATTAGGATTATCTAGCATATATTGATATGCTTCTGCTTGAATATTATTTCCTTCTGATATAAAAAAAGCAATACTATTCTTTAAATATTGGTCGGAGTAGTCTTCTAAGAAACCTTGTCCTTCTTTTATCTTTAATTCAAAGATTCTATAATTTTCTTCTATCTCATCTAATAATCCTTCATAATTATTTATAAATTCTTTTCTTAAATAAGATGGTTCATCTGAACGTATTATCTTAGATACCCATGTCAATTCCTTTTTCCTATCTTCTGATAAATGTTGAAATTCTTCTTTTGTAACACCTAAGAACTTGAAATAACTATCTTGTATAATATAGTCTGTCTTACCATCTTGGAATAAGACATTTTCTATCTCTTCATCTAAATCTAATTTTCTATTTATATAATGATTTAATTCCGAATGATTATCAATAGCAATATTTTCAGATTTATTAATATGAATAAATTGTAACCTATTAACATATTCTGACAATGTAAGTCCTAATCTATTTGATGTATTTTTAATTACTCTATCTGTCAATTTATTCATTCTCTCATACATGAATAAATCTATATTAGAGTTTTTTAATATATCTTTACTATCTTCTCTTAGTTTCTCTATTTTGTCTTTTACCTCATCAACAGTCCTTATCTTATCATCATTCTCTAACACGTCTCTTACTGCTTCAAATCTACTTCCTAATGCCTTTTCTAAAGCTTTAAATTCAGGACTACTATAATTAATACATGCTGCCATAATATACCTTATTTACACTTATTCATAAATTCTCTTACCATATTATCTGTAATATCTTGCTTTGATTGTATATGCTCTTTAGCTTCTTCATTAACAAGATAACCTTTATTAATATAACCAAAATTATCATATAATTGCTTCGATAAATATAAGAAAGATTCTTTAGAAACTTCATTTAAAGAAGTGCCATAACCACTATTTGAAAATGCTAACCCTTTTCCAGATTCTTTTAACTTTAATAATTGCTCTATTGAAGAATCTATATCCTCTTTATAATTTCCAATATTAACCGATATAGGATATTTATTACCCTCATTTGACAATGATACTCTACTATCTCCTATTGGAGTCTTTGTCCCTTCAGGAACTCCGTTATATATGAATATAGTACCCTTATTAGTAGATAGCATATTATCTATATCTTCTACCTTTTGTAATTTATTTGAATCATATACATAAGTATCTTTTAATAATTTTGCATGATACGATGTTAATACCACGTCATTAACTTTCTCATATCCTTTTTCATTTATAGCTACAGATTTCTTTAATGTCATATCGCTTATATAGTTCTTATATGTTCTATTCAATGACTTGTTCTTTATATTATTTCTATCCTCGAAGTAAGAGGCAAAGTCATCTAAAATAACAGGATTCATGTGTTTGTTATACTGTTCTATTGGTACTCTTATCAATGATTTATATTTATTAGTAGGTACTATCCTTACTAGTGAATCTGCTCCTTTAGAGTTTAATCCTGATTGCAAGAAAGCCACTATAGAAAACCTCTCAAAGTAATCACTTATCCTATTATTTTCAGATATGTCAGAAACTTTTATCACATTCCTATCCGATAATCTTAACAGATTCTCATGAAGTATATTTAATCTGTCCTTATCTAATTCAGTATCTTTTAGTCTTAATGTAGAAATACCTTTATTATCATTTATAGATAAAGAATTTAATAAATCATAATCTTTCTTTAAGTTAGGATATTTGTTCAAAATAGCAAAATACTGGTCAGCATAAGAATCATTAGAATAAAATAATTTAACTCCATTATAAATATTATCTAATGCTTTATCTCTTAAAAACATTTCATATACTTCATTACCTATACGTGTTAAATAATCTTCCTTAGATTCATCTCTTTTCTGTACTACTTCTTTTTTATGTAGTTTAAGATATTCTTTAAACTCATCAGTAGTGATTATCTTCTCTAATTTAATACTATCTCTTAATGTTTCTCTTTCAAATACAAACTTATAATATTCCTTAGCAGTAGCAAACATATCTACACCTACCTGTGCTAATCCTAATTCTTTATATGTAGCAGAAGAATATACATTATTATTATATTGACTTACTAAAGTAGCTCTATCTACATATAACTTACCATTAGCAACAAATACTCCTATACTAAGACTTCTTAAATATTGTACTGGAAATTCTTTCTCTACAGTATTCCCCATGAAAGTAGAAATATTCTCCAAGTCAAATGCTCTTACAGAATTTTGGAATATGTAATTTATAAAGTCATTTTTAAATGTATTTACAAATCTTTCGTTATCGCCCGGATAAGTTTTATCTATTAAATCTTTATCGTATCTTATTATATCTAAGATGTAGTTATTTAAAATATCATTACTTCTTAATTTTAATACGTCTTTCCATATCTTACCTTGAAATTCTTGTACAAAATAACTTGATATAGGAGAATTAGCTTTAACCAACTTACCGTTTTCATGTACTCCTAATATATCATCCACTATCTCGGTAGGGAAACTATTATTCTCTCTAAGTTCTTCGATATTCATTAATCTTTCTTGTGAAGAGAATATGGTAGAATCTTTCTTTGTATCTACATTAGTTCTCATCTTCAAGTCCCTTATAGACTTTGTCATGTCTTCTATCTCTAAAAAATGTAAGAATGCTGCTCTTTGATAATCATCATACATCAAAGCATTATCCATATCTACATGTTCGTCAGGATTCGATATTACATCATATAATTTCTGTTCATCAAATACTAATCCTTCCGTAGCTTCAATAGTCTTATTATAGATGTAATTACTCTGTCCTGCTCCTGATAATATGCCAATGTTCATATTAAACCCATATTTAGGATCACCTAACAATAATTCTCTTGATTTACTTTTATAGAAATTCTTATGTTCAATATTTATCCCTAATGGTCTTGCAAAAGCACTCTTTACTAATCTTTGTTTATCTACATAATCTCTTACTATTGGCATAGAAACAAAATATATGGCAGTCTTCAACGGAACTCCTGCTTCTATTAAGAATGTCAATGAAGGTGTTATCTCCTTATTCCCTTGTATGTAAAAAATCCAAGCATCTTTAGCAACATCTACCCACCCATTTATCATCTGTGCGATAATTTCTGATATCCTATTCTCATTATTAGAATCATAAATATTCGATAAAGAGATAACTTTTTCGCCATCTATATCTAATGAATTATGTTTCATTAATAATACCTGTCTTCTGTATTTTGCTAAAACTTTATAATCTTCTTTATCCTTTTTTTCTTTATTATTTATTCTCTCATAATCATCTTTACTTATTCCTGAATAAGAATTAAGATATGCTCCTACTCTATTCATTAAAGTATTATAAGTATTACCTACAGCTCCCATTCCTAAAGTCTGCATCCCTATACTATTTGACTTGTGTTTATATATATTATGTTCTATCTCTAATACTCTAGTCCCTGACACTTCTTTATCTTCCGATTCAAATACCCTATCCTTTGGATTATACCCATTAAGCTTTTGTGCTAAATCATCTGCTATCTCAGATAAAAGATATGTGCTATTAGGACTTATTAACTTTACAAAGTTATGTTCTAATGATAATATTTTTTTAATATCCCATAGGATATCTCCTTCTAACGCTCTCTTATTATTAAAACTTAACTTAAATTCATCATAAGACTTTATTACTTCTTCGTCTTCTAGCATAGATACTAGTTCTTCATCTAGTTCATCAGAAGATACTCCAAAAATACCTTTAAAAAGATTATCGTAAATAAATATATCGTCTATCTTATTTACTTTATCACCAGTAGCAAATTGTCTTTCCTTTTCTGTTTTTAACTTAAACTCTTGATAACCTTTATAAAATCCTTTTATCTCTTTTTCAGTATATTTCCTTTCTATAGATACTTTACCCTCTATGTTTCTATATGATGGAAACATTACTGTAAGTTTATCAATATCAAAATCTCCTCCTGATTTAGCCACTATCTCAGATGGCAGTATTATCATGTTGCCTGCTTCTGGTTCTAAGAACTCATATATTTCCATGAACTCCATAGAATTTAATGCTTGCACAGGAATACGTACTCCTACAAGAGTTATCATTCTTCTATGTTCATCAATATCTAACCATTCATCATCTTTTATTAATTCATTTAATCTAGCAATAGTATTTATACGATTACCTTCTTTATCTTTTAATGACAATAACTTTTCAAAATTACTACGGACATACTTACTATTTACTGTCTTTCCTGATGTCATTGCAATCTTTACCTTACATGCCTTAGTGCCTTTTTTGTCATACTTATATGATGGCAGGTCATTACTCTTATACTTTTGATTTTCCTCATCAGTAGCGTTTCTTAAGCCTTTCTTTTCAAATCCTGTATTAGCTACTTGTATTAGTGCTTCTCCTGATACTTTAGACTTCACTAATCTATTTACTACTATAGAATTTAATATCTTCTCTATCTTTTCTACAGATAAAGAATAAGATAAATCATCTACTATCCCTTTATTGTTAGCATCAATAAAATCTAATTCATGTTCCGCTAATCCTTGACTACCTAATTCCTGTTTGATAAAAGACAACATATCTACTATTTTCCCAGATAAGTTGCCATCTTTGTCTATATCCCATTTTGCTTCTTTAAGTAGCTGCTCTTTATTTATATCAGTAAGTTCTCTTAAATGACTTTCATAAGTAGAATATAATTCATAATATTTAGATTCTTTTATCTTTCCTTTCTCATCAAGTTTATCCCAATTAGTTTTTCTTTGTTGATAAGAAGTATCTATCTGAAAATCTATAGGCATACCATTTTCTGCCAAACCATCTTCTATAAGTTTTCTCATCTGAGTAGAAAAGGTAACATTACCTTTATGATGTGTATTTATATTTAACTGGTCTTTTAAGTATTGAACATAAATAGTATTCTTTACAAATGGTTTATCTATAAAATTCTCATCTTTCTTTGAATAAAATGAATCACTTCTATTATCTGCATTAGTAATAACGCACATCTTAGAACCTGACTTAAATGTAGCATAGTCTATGTCATTTTTCATCATCCTATTGTGTAGCTGTTCTAAATGACTTCCTTTTATTATAGTAGGTATCAACGGTACTAATGAGAACTTATGAAATCCCATTAAAGGAACTTTATCAGTTTTTAATTGCCCTGAATACTGTAACTTTAATGATGGGAAATATTCTATTACATTTATACTTCCTATCTCTTCTCCTGATACTATTTTATAATATAATGCTTCTTGCTTAGAACTCCACTTACCTTCAAGAATAGACATCATTCTATATGAATCCATAGTAATCCATCCTTGACCATCTCCTTCTGTCATGTTACGATATGACTTCAACACTTTGTCTATAATAGATACTATTTCTGTCTCTGATTTAGAAGTATATCTTTTTCTTATATCTTTTGCTATATGCTCTTCATACTCTTTAATAGAAGACGATTCTACCATTATATCTTCTAATATTGCTGTATCTAATGTGCCATCATAAATCTTTTGTTCATATCCTTTCTTTGCAGCATAAGGTCTTTTTACTAATTGATTAATATAATCAATAGCATCTTTATCTGTTCTGAATAAATTACCTGTAGCACCAACACTAGCATTCCTTTTATGGAAATCATTAGCATTCTTATATTGTGCTACATCTCCATAAAATAATACTAAAGATTCTACATTATGTATCCATGAGTTATATACATAAGCTTTTAATGCTGCATCTTTAAATACTAAATCATCTGTAGATAGATGTTCTTTCTGTAACTGTTTTTT
>Ga0315270_10000364_pt1 | contig 25395 bp, 21 predicted proteins | sample C1_bottom_MG_FD_204932 | JGI IMG/M metagenome (GOLD analysis project Ga0315270, IMG submission 204932) | Sediment microbial communities from Yellowstone Lake, YNP, Wyoming, USA - C1_bottom | ecosystem: Environmental > Aquatic > Freshwater > Lake > Sediment | place: USA: Wyoming | collected...
CCTATCTCAAGATCATTGTAGCCTTGAAGTGATAAACCACATTCAAAATTATTTTTAACTTCCTTAGCGTCATCTTTGAATCGTTTTAACGAATCAAGGGCACCAGTGTGTACAACGATATTGTTTCGTAGTACACGTACTATGGAGCTTCGCCTGATCAAGCCTTCAGTAACATAACATCCTGCGACTGTTCCAATTTTTGAAATATGGAATACTTGGCGAACTTCTACCATCCCAAGAATATTTTCCTTTTTCTCTGGTGGCAACATGCCAGATAACGCGGCTTTAATTTCATCCACCATTTCATAAATAATGTTGTAATAGCGCACATCCACACCAAAGGTTTCAGCCAGTTTGCGTGCGGCCGCATCGGCACGGGTATTGAAGCCTATTACAATCGCTTTTGAAGCAAGCGCTAAATTGATATCTGATTCGCTAATTGCTCCCACACCACCATGTATCAAATTTACCTTAACTTCATTGGTAGAAAGTTTTTGCAATGCATGTGCTATTGCTTCTGCCGATCCTTGCACATCTGTTTTAACAATTAAGGAAAGGGTACGAACTTCACCTTCAGCCATCTGATCAAACATGTTTTCAAGTTTTGCCGCCTGTTGTTTCGCCAATTTTACTGCTCGGAATTTTCCTTGTCTGAATAATGCAATTTCACGAGCCTTCTTTTCGTCTGCAAGTACTATAAACTCAGTTCCAGCATTAGGGACTTCCGACAGACCCTGTATCTCTACTGGTATGGATGGCCCCGCCTCATTGATTGTTTTTCCATTCTCATCAAGCATGGCACGTACACGACCGAATACTGAACCCACCAATACTGCGTCTCCACGTTTTAATGTACCAGATTGAACCAGCATGGTAGCCACTGGACCACGTCCTTTATCCAATCTCGCCTCAACTACGATACCTTTAGCGTTAGCAGCCTTGGCAGCTTTCAATTCAAGCACTTCAGCTTGTAATAACAAACCTTCCAGCAGAGTGTCAATACCCTGGCCTGTCTTGGCAGAAACCTCTACGAACATTGAGTCCCCTCCCCAATCCTCAGGAACCACACCTTCAGCTACTAACTCCTGTCTTACTTTTTCGGAATTCGCATCAGGTTTGTCAATTTTTGTAATCGCAACAACGATAGGTACGCCAGCAGCTTTTGCATGGCTAATTGCTTCTCTTGTTTGTGGCATCACGCCGTCATCGGCTGAACAAACCAATATAACGATATCAGTTACCTTGGCCCCCCGTGCTCGCATTGCGGTAAACGCTTCATGTCCCGGCGTGTCCAGAAAGGTGATCATGCCTTTTGGAGTTTCTACATGATAAGCACCTATATGTTGTGTAATGCCGCCCGCTTCACCGCTTGCAACCCGCGTACGTCTGATGTAATCAAGTAACGATGTTTTGCCGTGATCTACGTGGCCCATCACAGTTACAACTGGAGCACGTTGTTCAAGGATCAAATCTTTATGTTCAGATGCATCAGAAAGGAATGCATCAGGGTCGTCAGTTTTGGCGGCTTTGGCGATATGTCCCATTTCTTCAACCAGTATCATTGCAGTATCCTGATCCAACACCTGATTGATTGTAACCATTGATCCCATTTGCATCAGTGCCTTAATAATTTCAACGGCTTTAACTGACATTTTTTGAGCAAGCTCAGCAACCGTGATAGTTTCAGGAACTGAAATTTCCTGCACGATTGCTTCTGTTGGAAGTAAAAAAGCATGCTGTACGGCAACTTCTTCTTTGCTATGTTTTTCGTGACGTGGTGCACGTATCGGCCCCCCACGCATGCCCACTCCGGCACGAGCATCAACGGTACGTGACGGAGTGCGTTTTTTATGTCCAGCTTGATCCCACGGACTAGCCTTTTCTGCTTCCTTATCCACCTTCTTAACAACAGCAGGCCGAATTATTTTGTCACCAGGTTTGGGTACTGGTCGGTGTAACGTACCTTCGGGTAAAGCAGCTTTAGACGACGCTGCGATTGGTGATACCGTTTTTTCGACGACCACTTGTTCTTTAACAGGCTCCACAATCTGTGGGGCAACAGGTTCCGGAGGTTGAAAAGCAGCTGCCTTGCGTTTACTGCGCTCTTGTTTCAAAAGTGCTTCAGCTGCTTGTCGAGCAGCCAATTCAGCATTGTTTTTTGCTTCTATCTCACGCGCTGACAATACCTCATCAGTATTATCCTTTGTGGCTGTACTCTTGGGTTTTTTTGTAGTTTTAGCAGTTGTTTTTACCTCCTCTACCACTGATGATTCAGGTGCCGTTTCAACAACCCTTTCTGGAACTTTTGTTTCAACTACTGCTGCAACTTGAGTAACAGATGTCTCTGGAGCAACAACACGTTTTTTTCTTACCTCAACCTGAATTGTTCGCGGCTTGCCAGTGCTATCTGTTTTTTTGATAGAAGTGGTTTCACGTCGTGTGAGTGTTACTTTGCTTGTTTTGCTACCATGAGCAGTTCGCAAATGTGCCAATAGTGTCGCCTTATCTTTTTCAGATACAGGATCAACATCTTGCTTTTTAACGACGCCAGCTGCTTGTAGTTGCTCAAGCAACAACTCTACTGGTAATCCCAGCTCAGTGGCGAATTGCGCTACATTCATTTTTCCCATTGCGACCCCTTAACTACAGCACATCTATTCACTTCGAGCACCAAAAAACTAATTAACAATTTGCACCTGTATCTGTTGTGGCCATACCAAAATTTATGCAAACCAGGGAGCTCGCGCTGCCATGATTAACTGGTTTGCACGCTCTTCGTCCATACCCGTAATTTCAATCAACTCTTCAGCATCTAAGTCGGCCAATTGTTCTTGAGTACCGACACCTTTACTTGCCAAAGCGCTTGCGGTTGTCTCGTCAATACCATCCATTTTCAACAGATCTTCGATGCTATTCTCAACTCTTTCCTCATTGACAATAGCCGCATTCAACAACGCGTTGCGTGCACGACTTCGAAGCTCATTAACGGTATCTTCATCCAGCGCTTCAATTTCGAGCATCTCTTCCAGTGGAACATAAGCAACTTCTTCCAAAGTATTAAAACCCTCGCGCACCAAAATATCAGCGACTTCTTCATCTACGTCAAGTTTGGCGATAAAAAGATCACGAATTTTAGAAAATTCAAGCTCATTTTTTTGACTTGATTCATCCACTGTCAGCAAGTTAATTTCCCAACCTGTCAATTCGCTTGCTAACCTAACATTTTGTCCTCCACGACCTATAGCCTGAGCCAAATTTTCTTCTTCTACGATCACATCCATACTGTGCTTGTCTTCATCAACCACAATGCTTGTTACCTCTGCAGGTGCCAATGCATTGATTACGCTGGTAGCCGGATCTGCTGACCAAAGCACAATATCAACTCTCTCCCCGGCCAACTCATTTGTTACTCCCTGCACTCGAGAGCCACGCATGCCTACACAAGTACCAATTGGATCAATACGCTGGTCATGGGAACGCACAGCAATCTTGGCACGCGAACCTGGATCACGCGCAGCACTAACGATTTCCAACAAACCCTCTTCTATTTCTGGTACTTCAAGCTCAAACAACTTAATTAAAAATTGTGGTGTAATTCGAGACAATACAATTTGCGGGCCTCGGACGGTACGATCAACTCTTAACAAATATGCACGAACTCGATCGCCAACACGAAGATTTTCCTTTGGTATCATTTGATCGCGAGGCAATAATGCTTCTATTTTGCCAAACTCTATTATCGCGTTTCCGCGTTCCACACGTTTTACGGTACCTGAAACCAGATGCTCACTTCGCTCCATGAAATCTGCCAGAATCTGTTCACGTTCAGCATCACGTATCTTCTGAAAAATCACCTGTTTGGCCGCTTGCGCGCCAATACGGCCAAAATCAATTGATTCAAGTTGTTCTTCAACAAACTCACCAATTTGATAATTGGGATCAATCTTGTGCGCCTCATCAATTTTGATATGCAGCTCAGGTGTTTCAAAATTCTCGTCATCCATTACTTCCCAGCAACGGTATGACTGATATTCACCTGTATTACGGTCAATATTGACGCGAACGTCTGCCTCTTCATCACCAAATCGTTTTTTAGTGGCAGAGGCTAACGCAGCCTCAAGTGCCCCAAACACAATTTCCTTATCCACATTTTTTTCACGTGCCAAGGCATCAACCAACAATAAAACTTCACGACTCATTACCATCTCCAACCTGTAAAATCACCTGTATATAACAAGCGGGTTAAACCTACAAATGGCAACCTAGAAAAGCGGTACCAAACGTGCCTTATCTACGTTCGACAGTTCGATTTCTGTCACTTTACCTTCCACTTCGAGCTGCAAGATGCCTTTTTCAACAGCAACCAATTTACCTATAAAATTTTTACGCCCTAACAAGGGCATTCGCAACTTGAGTTTTGCCTGTTGACCACAAAAACGAATAAAATCAGACTCTTTTATTAGTGGTCTATCCAGACCAGGCGAGGACACTTCCAAACGATCAAAATTAACACCTTCAACCGCGAATAAGCGTGTTAATTGATTACTTACCAACTCACAATCATCAACAGTAATTCCTGTTGGCTTATCCATCAAAATACGCATTAATCCCCTACCACAAAGTTCAATATCAACCAGCTCATAGCCCATTCCGGTTAAAGTTGACTCTACAAGCTTAGCCACATCCATAATCCAAATCCACAAATAAAAAACGGGCTCGAAGCCCATCTAACTCTACATAGAGAATCGCCGAATCGCACGAAACCTATTATTAAGAAAGTTTATATCAATAATCCAACAACGCTTTGCATTGTATCAAAAATATTAACTAATTGAAATAATACTCAAACATATTAATTTAGATCGTGTGAATCATTAAATTAATATTTTAAAGCCTAACTACTTATAAGTGGCGTCCCCAACGAGATTCGAACTCGTGTTATCGCCGTGAAAGGGCGGTGTCCTAGGCCTCTAGACGATGGGGACTTATCTAACTGATTGAGTGTTCTAACATCAAACACAATCCTGAAGCATTAAGACAAGAAAAAATAAGAAGAAAAATCTGGCGTCCCCAACGAGATTCGAACTCGTGTTATCGCCGTGAAAGGGCGGTGTCCTAGGCCTCTAGACGATGGGGACTCGCTTCTTGGTGGAGATAAGCGGGATCGAACCGCTGACCTCTTGCATGCCATGCAAGCGCTCTCCCAGCTGAGCTATACCCCCAAAAAGAGGGCGCATTATAATGAGCTACCCTATGCTTGTAAAGCTACTTGACTAACAGTATTGAAGCATGTGAATAAACCAGTTGGAACAATTAATGAAAAATTTTCTCATATCTGACCAAGATTAATCCAAAAAGAAATTTATAATTTGTTCAATTCGTTTTCAGTATGTTATCTTTGAGATCCATGTATGTTGGGAACAAATGACATCAGTACCAAAATATGGAGTTGTTTAGCACAAATAATGTAAATCTATTTTAGAAACATAACTACCTTGAAGCTGTTTGCGGCATCAATCCAGATTAACGACTGACCTGGTACCACAATATATAAGGAACACATTGAAATCTCAAAGGGTTGTACTTGCTTCTACATCAATTTACCGAAGCGAATTATTACTTCGACTAGGCTTAAAATTCCAAACCCAAGCACCTGACGTGGATGAAACACCACAAATAGGTGAAAGTGCAAAAATCACATCTTGGCGTCTGTCACGCGCCAAAGCGCAATCAATTTCTAGCCTATATCAAGATGCGTTAATTATTGGCTCTGATCAGGTTGCATTTTTACATGAGGAACAAATTGGAAAGCCCCTAACCCATGCCAATGCAATATTGCAATTGCAAAAAATGAGCGGCCAAACAGTTATTTTTTATACTGCCCTGACTTTATTAAATTCATCAACTGGCAATATTCAGACTGAGGTAGCAGAAAATCGCGTAACCTTTCGAAAATTGAATGACTTACAAATTGAAAGATATTTGACTAAAGAACAGCCTTATCATTGTGCTGGCAGCTGCAAATCCGAAGGGATGGGAATTCTACTTATTTCACGTATAGAAGGTGATGATCCTAACGCCCTAATTGGCCTACCCCTAATCTTACTAGTTAATATGCTCATAAAGGAAGGGGTGGACATAATTTAGCTACACTCTTAAAGTACCGAAAGTTTTTCTGATATATCAGATTTAAATCATATTCACTATAAACAACCTTTCAATTTTATTTATATTAAATTATTTATTAGTTGCGACGATAGATTAAATCTGTTATTAAGTCGCGCTTAAAAAATATTACTCGTTTTGGAGGCTTAAAGAATGTCCATACAAACCAATACAACATTTACTCCTTATAAACCCAAAAAGGGTGAGGAGTACATGAATCCCAAACAACTGGATCATTTTCGAACCATTCTTACCGGCATGAAATTAGACCTTGGACAGGATATTGACCGCACAGTACATACCATGCAAGATGAAGCCACAGTATTTGCTGATCCCAACGATCGTGCAAGCCAGGAATCAGATATGAGTCTTGAGCTAAGAAATCGTGACCGGGAGCGTAAACTCATAAAGAAAATTAGTGAGATGTTGGCCAAAATCGATACGGGTGATTATGGATTCTGTGACAAATGTGGAATTGAAATTGGCCTAAGTCGCCTTGAAGCAAGACCCACAGCAACACAATGCATTGACTGCAAAACGCTCGATGAAATCCGTGAAAGACAAGTTGCAAAATAACTTCCGAAGTCCACCCATTCTGCACCATGTGGAATAAGACCCAAGGCTAGGACCTCCACATAATTCAACATGTTACAATTAGCCATCTACAAACTCATCATACCCGCAAAAGCGTCTGGTTATTTCAAGATTAACCAGCAGTTTTAGTTGGTAGAATTTGCGGTATGGTGCAAAATTGAAACTCCAAGACAAATTCCTCAACGGTCATATAATAATACTGACAGATATTGTCAACATAATTCAGTCATCCTGAAAAAATCAATCAAGTGGTATACTACCCAAGCAGCTCTCTAATTGATTCTTTACTATATGAAGGGGTAATAATAATGCGCAAATTTTCACTCATTTCTTTTTTGACTTTGGTTTCTTTCCCTGCCATGGCTGAGCTGCTCCCATGCGATGTTCTTAAGGCCCAAGTAGACGCAAAACTCCAGGCCAAAGGAGTTCCGGTTTACACCCTTGAAATTGTACCGATGCAGGATTCTGAACACGCCACTAATTCAGCTTCAGCAGTTACGGCTACTAAACAAACCAAGGGCAAAGAAGTAGGAACTTGTGATGGTGGCACAAAGCGACTTATCTATACCAGGGGTAACTAACCAATCCCGCATCAAGATATCATTAATTGTTTCATTTAATATTACCTAATGAACATAGCAAAGTGTTCTCAGTATTTACGACCGTACTGATTTGAATATGTTTTCACAACTAATTAACTCACCTTATTTTCTCACAGCGGCCACCTTAGTTATTTTAGGAATTATTTTCTTTTTCACTGGATTTATCGCCTTACTTCGCGCTCGAGTTGGTTCATTTTCAATACAAGGTGCAATTAGCCTGTTATGTGTAACGCTCGGAGGGTTGACGGGTGCAATTGCGGTTGGTATACAAGGTTACCAGACACTCAGCAGAGAAGATGTTGTTGCATACATTTCAGTATCTCCAATTGCACCCCAACGTTTCGCTGCGATCTTACGTTTCAAGGATGGGCACGTTGCGAACTATGTTATTTCTGGAGATGAAATTTATGTTGATGCACACATTTTGAAATGGCAGCCAATCGCTAATTTTATCGGCCTGCATACTGCCTATGAACTTGACAGAATCGGCGGACGATATCGTGAGATAGATCAAGAACGCACTGGTAATCGCACCATTTTTTCACTTGGACTAGAAAAATCAATTAATCTATTTAGTTTGCGGCAAAGATATCCATTTCTTTCTCTACTGCTTGACGCAAAATATGGTTCAGCTACATTCGTACCTATTGTTCAATCTGTTGAACTGGAATTAAGAATATCAACGACAGGTTTGCTGTTACGTGAAATCAGTTCAACCCCATTGCCACCATGATAGAAGCTGATAATTTCAAACAGACAAATTAGTATTATATTTCAACCAAAATTGCTCCTTACTATTTCCTAGTTCTATGACCATAGTTGCTGTCTTTAATCAAAAAGGTGGGGTCGGTAAAACAACCACGGCGCTCAATCTCGCTGCATCACTTGCACGGAGTGGGCGTATAACCTATGGTATTGATTTAGACCCACAAGCACAATTTAGCTCAATAGCCGGTATCACGGCCAATACCGGGGATGACACAGTTCTTAGCCTATTCCAACGTAACAGACCTCTAAGTGAACTGGTCAATGAATCAAGTAGTGGTATAAAAGTAATCCCTGCTCACGCAGAACTCTCCAAAGTTGATGCATTATTCGGAAAAGGATTCAATGTAGTTAATAGACTTAACACAGGATTAAAAGTAGAACAACTAGGTAACAAAGTAAACCCTGTAATAATTGATTGCTGTCCCATGATCGGCGTGCTTTCACTCAATGCAATTTTTGCATGTGATTGCCTTGTCGTTCCGATATCAGCCGACTATCTATCAGCTAAAGGTGCCGTGCAAATCGACAAGACACTAAGAGCGTTAGAGTCCGTTTTGAAAAGACGCGTTAAACGACGCTATTTATTAACCCGTTTTGACGGCCGAAGAAATATGTCATTGGATATCCTTCGTATGGCAGAAGAAAAATTTGGATCTGATGTTTGCAGGACACGGATTGCAGAAAATGTAAGTCTCGCCGAAAGTCCTGCGCTCAACAAGACAATATTTCAACATGCGCCAAGTAGTCGCGGCGCACACGATTATGACGCTTTGCTTGAAGAGTTACTTAGTGACGGAATGATTGAATAAAATATTTAAAATTTCGATATTAAAGATAATATATCTTCAACAGAATTTGAATCTGACGATTTGCTGACGCCGTCTTTTATTTCACAACGTAAGATTTCGCAATACCTGTACATCTGATTAAGTTTTCGCTCAGCGTCTTGTTGATCATTCCCTCCAATTATCAAGCTCTCTATCCTCTGCCCATCTCGAGTCCGTATAGAAAAATCAAATCTAAGCATTACTCTTCTCCTGACTACGCTGAAACCATATAACAATTATTTAAATAATTTTTTGTTATACAGTACCATAATCTCATGAACCTACACCAGCTTATCTATCTCCAACCAACCAGTTATTAGTTGCTGGGGATATTTTAGGAAACAATTTAACTAATTTATTAGCGCGCCAGCCTACATCACTGTATAATCATTGGCTGCACAAACAGTCTATTATTCCCTTAAGAGGAATAAGAGTCCAAAAATATCCTGCCCGGATGGTGAAATTGGTAGACACAAGGGACTTAAAATCCCTCGGCTGTAACGGCCATACCGGTTCAATTCCGGTTCCGGGCACCAAATAAATTACCCGTTATCCATAACATCCCACTACTTAAAAATAATTAACCATCCTGCGGCTTTAGATTTTTGGTTACTTCGTTTTAGTATGTGACTGGGATTCTACAGTCGAAGATGCTGGAAGAGAATTTTCTCCAACTATTTGAAAAAAAGTTTCACCCGGCTTAACCATTCCAAGAACGCTACGGGCTCTTTCCTCTACTGCTTCAGTACCTTTTTTCAGATCTCGCACCTCTGCATCCAGGACGGCATTTCGTGTCTTCGTTTGTTGATTTACTTTTTTTTGATAGTCAACCTGTCGGTCTAGGTCCCAAACCTTAATCCAACTACCTTTACCCAGCCATAACGGGAACTGCCACAGCAGTATAAGGGCTAATAATATCAGGGATACCCAGCGCATTATTTTCAATATCCATGCCCAGAGGCAAATCTGAGCATTAATTAAGCTATTTGGTAATACGCGTTCCGCCCAGGGTAAGAAGCACTATCACCCAGGTCCTCTTCAATGCGTAAAAGTTGATTATATTTTGCCATACGATCTGATCGAGATAGTGACCCTGTCTTTATTTGTAGGGTATTTGTTGCTACAGCCAGATCAGCAATTGTTGTATCTTCGGTTTCACCAGAGCGGTGCGATATGACAGCTGTATAGCCAGCGCGTTTAGCCATTTCTATGGCTGCAAAGGTTTCTGTTAAAGTACCAATCTGATTTATCTTGATGAGAATTGAGTTTGCAATTCCTTGTTTAATACCCTCGCTTAGGATTTTTGTATTTGTAACGAAGATATCATCCCCTACAAGTTGTGTAGTCTTACCCAACCTATCCGTTAATAGTTTCCAACCAGCCCAATCATGTTCGCTCATTCCGTCTTCAATACTTATTATTGGGTATTTATCCACCCAGGTTGCGTACATGTCGACGATTTGTGCTGAAGTTAGTGTCAGTGAATCAGCCTTCAGGTGATATTTTCCATCTTTGTAAAACTCGGAAGCTGCAGGATCCATCGCTATGGCAACATCAGCTCCAGGTACATATCCCGCGGCTTCGATAGCTTCAACAATCACCTTCAGAGCCGCTTCATTAGAACCCAAAGAAGGTGCAAATCCACCCTCATCGCCCACAGTTGTACTCAAACCTTTATGATGCAATATGCCTTTTAAATGATGGAATATTTCTGCACCACATCGCAGTGCTTCACGAAAGCTTTGACTGCCCACGGGTACAATCATAAACTCTTGAATATCTGCTCCGCCGGTAGCATGTGCGCCACCATTGATGATATTCATCATTGGTACGGGCATTTCCATACGTGAAGCACCACCCAAATATCGATACAAGGGCAATCCCGATTCTTCGGATGCTGCTTTGGCAACGGCCATAGATACAGCCAGAATCGCATTTGCGCCCAAGCGTGATTTATTTTCCGTACCGTCCAGATCAATCATAGTCTGGTCAATAAAAGCTTGCTCCATTGCATCCAAACCAATAATCGCTTCGGCGATTTCAGTATTTACATATTCAACCGCTTTCAATACCCCTTTGCCCAAATAGCGTGTTTTATCGCCATCGCGCAACTCCATTGCCTCCTTAGTGCCAGTCGATGCTCCGGACGGAACAGCAGCTCGACCCATCACACCCGATTCCAGTAATACATCCGCCTCAACCGTGGGGTTACCACGAGAGTCTAAAATTTCTCGCGCTACTACATCAACAATTGCACTCATTTCTTCACTCTTTCTATTTTTCTAAACGCTACGCAAATTAATATTTTCTTCAATCAAACCTTGTTTTTTAACAGCGGTATCTAGCACCATCAATGTTAATAATAATTCTTTAAGATGCCCCAATGGAAAAGCGTTTGGGCCATCCGATAAAGCTTTGGCAGGGTTGGGATGCGTCTCCATAAATACGCCCGCAACGCCTACAGCCACCGCAGCTCGTGCCAAAACCGGAACAAATTCGCGTTGACCTCCGCTTACTGTACCTTGTCCTCCTGGTAATTGCACAGAATGGGTTGCGTCAAACACAACCGGACACTTGGTGTTGCGCATAACGGCTAAAGAACGCATATCTGAAACAAGATTGTTATAACCAAATGATGCGCCTCGTTCGCACACCATGATGTTATCTTGACCACTCACATCGCGCGCTTTCTCTACTACATTCTGCATATCCCAGGGAGACAGGAATTGTCCTTTTTTAATGTTAACAGGCTTCCCACACTGGGCAACAGCATGAATGAAGTCTGTTTGTCTGCACAAGAATGCGGGTGTTTGTAACACGTCAACTACTGACGCTACAGCAGGAATATCTTCAATGTTGTGTACATCTGTCAACACCGGCACACCAATTTGTTTTTTTACTTTCTCCAAAATCTTAAGTCCTGCGTCCAATCCAAAACCTCGAAAGGATTTGCCCGAACTCCGGTTGGCCTTATCGTATGAAGACTTATATATAAAAGGGATTCCGATTTGTTGGCAGATTTCTTTCAACTGGCCAGCAGTGTCCAGCGCCATTTGTTCAGATTCAATGACACAGGGTCCTGCGATCAGGAACAAGGGTTGATCCAGACCAACTATAAAATCACATAACTTCATTTGGACTCCTTGCGAGCTAGCGCAGCGTTGATGAACGCAGTAAACAATGGATGCCCATCGCGAGGGGTAGAGGTAAATTCCGGATGAAATTGCACACCCATAAACCAGGGATGGATTGATTTGGGCAATTCCATCATCTCAGGCAATGCTTCACTCGGTGTACGTGCAGAAATAATCATCCCTGCTTTTTCAAGAATTGGCACGTAATGGTTATTGACCTCATAACGATGACGATGGCGTTCGTTTACTTCTTTGCCATAAATATTTTCTGCAAGCGTACCCTGCTTGATTGGGCAACGCTGAGAGCCCAGCCGCATTGACCCTCCAAGATCTGAGTCTGTACTGCGTGTAGCAACGCGTCCATCACGATCCAGCCATTCTGTAATCAGTGCCACAACAGGGTGCTCAGTCACCAGGTTAAATTCAGTACTATTCGCATCAGGCATTCCCGCAACATGACGTGCATATTCAATTACGGCTAACTGCATACCCAAACATATGCCTAAATATGGGATTTTATTTTCCCGCGCATACCGTATAGCGGTAATCTTGCCTTCCGTACCGCGTACGCCAAAGCCACCAGGCACCAGAATAGCATCAAATCGTTTTAACTCATCCGCACCTGATATTTCCAGCGCCTCAGAGTCGAAATACTCAATATTTACACGAGTCGTTGTATGAATTCCTGCATGGCGTAACGCTTCTATTAGTGATTTGTATGATTCGGTGAGATCAACGTATTTGCCAACCATGCAGATTGTCACTTCATGTTTAGGATGCTCAAGCGAATCGACCAATTTATTCCACACCGACAAATCAGCGGGTGGTGGCTTAATATCCAGCTCTTCGCAAATAATTCGGTCCAAACCCTGATCATTTAAAATTTTGGGAATCTTATAAATACTGTCCACATCCCAAACTGAAATAACGGCTTCTTCACGCACATTTGAAAATAAGGAAATCTTTGCCCGTTCGTCATCCGGTATGGGTCGGTCAGCTCGGCACAATAACGCGGTTGGAAAAATACCGATCTCGCGCAATTTTTGCACACTGTGTTGCGTGGGTTTGGTCTTCAATTCGCCAGCACTGCTAATGTAGGGCACCAGGGTCAAGTGTACAAACGCCGTGCTGTGACGGCCGCTACGGAGTGCCATCTGGCGCACGGATTCCAGAAACGGGAGCGATTCAATATCGCCGACTGTCCCGCCAATTTCAACAATTGCCACATCGGCGTGACCATCATATGACGCCATTGCACCACGTTCGATAAATGCCTGAATCTCATTTGTGATATGGGGAATAACCTGTACAGTCTTACCCAGATATTCGCCGCGACGTTCCTTGCGAATAACACTGTCGTATATTTGGCCAGTGGTAAAGTTATTGGCCTTGCGCATTTTAGCCGTAACAAAACGCTCGTAATGGCCAAGATCCAAATCGGTTTCTGCACCGTCCTCCGTTACAAATACTTCACCGTGCTGAAAAGGACTCATAGTGCCAGGATCAACGTTTATATACGGATCCAGCTTGAGCATCGTTACTTTAAGGCCACGGGATTCAAGGATCGCTGCGAGGGAAGCGGCGGCAATCCCTTTGCCCAGCGAGGACACGACGCCACCCGTAACGAATATGTATTTAATCATGGACGCAAATTATACTGCAAAACAACGCTTACCAACACTGCTTAGTACGGATCTTCATGAAAGATATTCTGATCACTACCCTATAAATTCACCGATTATTCTCTCATCTTCGATACTGCGTCTTCAACTCTGTCTACCGCAATAATGTCCATACCGCTAATCGCTTGCTTGGGTTTATTGGCTTTGGGAATAATGGCTCGCGTAAAACCTAACTTGGCCGCTTCTTTCAGACGCTCCTGACCACGCTGAACCGGCCGAACTTCCCCAGCAAGACCAATTTCACCAAACACCACCATTTTTTCTGGCAAGGGCTTGTTACGCAATGACGACACAATGGCTAGCAATACTGCCAAATCGGCACCCGGCTCGGTAATCTTCACCCCTCCAACCGCATTAATAAACACATCCTGGTCAAAACAGGCAATTCCGGCGTGCCTGTGCAACACTGCCAACAACATGGCTAATCTGTTTTGCTCAAGGCCCAAGGCCAGTCGGCGAGGACTAGGGGAATGGGTTTGATCCAGAAGTGCCTGTATTTCTACTAATAAAGGACGAGTACCTTCTTGCGTGACCATCACACACGACCCCGGAACCTGGGCATCATGTTGAGACAAAAACAGTGCGGAAGGATTACTCACCTCGCGCAAGCCTTTTTCAGTCATCGCAAATACACCCAGTTCATTGACCGCACCAAAACGGTTTTTGAATGCCCGTACTAATCGAAAACTGGAATGCGTATCACCCTCAAAATATAACACTGTATCCACTATGTGTTCCAACACTCGTGGCCCTGCAAGTGTTCCGTCCTTGGTGACATGTCCGACCAATATCATGGTGACTGCTGTGCTTTTTGCCAATCGCGTGAGCTGGGCTGCACACTCACGGACCTGTGCTACAGAGCCTGGCGCAGATGTCAGCAATTCTGAGTACACTGTCTGGATCGAATCAACCACCACTACATCAGGTTTTTCATGGGCAATGGCTGCTTGAATTTTTTCCAGTTGAATTTCGGCCAACAAATGCATGCCTCTTGCATCCAGTGACAGGCGCTTGGCTCGAAGCGCAATTTGCTGGGATGATTCTTCACCGCTTACATATAAGACTTTCCGGCTTGCTGAAAGATGTGCGAGCGCCTGAAGCAAGAGGGTAGACTTGCCAATTCCCGGATCACCCCCTATCAACACCACACCACCACTTACCAGCCCTCCTCCCAGCACTCGGTCAAACTCATCAATACCGGTTGGCGTACGTGGAACTTCAACTGCCTCAACCTCGGCAAGGGTCTGCACCTGACTTGTAGTTGCCAACGCACTATAACGATTTTTACTCCCGTTCACTGACTCGGCAACGCTTTCTACCAGGGTATTCCACGCCGAGCAATGCGGACATTGCCCCTGCCACTTGGGCATTTGGCCTCCACATTCTGTGCAACTATAAATTATTTTAACTTTTGCCATACTTGCCCCGAAGTGAATCTGCCTTGTTGCGGTAAAATGATCATTTACTAAATAGATGTGCCAACCAACTGTGAATTATATATCAGGGCATACTCGGATCCACCCAACACCATGTTACGACTGACTGAAATCAAACTCCCACTAAACCATCGTGAAGATGAATTACCTGCCGCCATTCTCAAGAGACTGGGATCTCACGCTGAAGACTTGCTGAACTATACTGTTTTCCGCCGGGGATATGATGCGCGTAAGCCCTCCGCAATCAGCCTGATTTATACACTAGACGTGGAAGTCAAAAACGAAGTCACATTGCTTCGCAAATTAACGGACTCCCCGCATATCTCCCATAGCCCTGATACCCGCTATCACTTTGTTGCCCATGCCCCTGAAAATTTTGCAGAGCGCCCGATCGTCGTAGGTACCGGACCTTGCGGATTGTTTGCAGGATTACTACTGGCCCAAATGGGTTTCCGGCCGATCATCCTTGAAAGAGGAAATGCAGTTCGCGAACGTACTAAGGATACTTTTGGCTTATGGCGTAAAAGCAAGCTCGATCCCGAATCAAATGTGCAATTTGGCGAAGGTGGTGCTGGGACTTTCTCAGATGGCAAACTGCACAGCCAGATTAAGGATCCTAAACACTACGGTCGCAAAGTGCTCGCAGAATTTGTCAACGCGGGCGCACCAGCCGAAATCATGTATGTCAGTAAGCCACATATCGGCACCTTCAAACTCGTAGGAATGGTGGAAGAATTACGCGCAACCATTGAATCTCTCGGTGGTGAAATACGATTTCAAAGCCGGGTTGATGATCTCCTGATCGACAACCATCAAATAAAAGGCGTCATGCTTTCAAACGGCGAACAGATTAACGCAAGCCATGTCGTATTTGCCATCGGCCATAGTGCACGCGACACTTTTGAAATGTTGCAAAAGCGAGGTGTATATCTTGAGGCCAAACCTTTCTCAATCGGATTCCGTATTGAGCATCCGCAATCTCTGATCGACCGAAATCGTTTTGGCGTTAACGCGGGGAATCCATTATTGGGCGCTGCAGATTACAAATTGGTACACCATTGCAGCAACGGACGCTCAGTCTATAGTTTTTGCATGTGCCCTGGTGGTACCGTAGTTGCAGCAACTTCAGAAAAAGGACGCGTCGTCACCAACGGTATGAGTCAGTATTCTCGAAATGAACGTAATGCAAATAGCGGGATAGTCGTTGGCATTACGCCTGCCGATTTTCCCGGTGATGCGCTTGCGGGTATTGCGTTTCAAAGAAAATGGGAAAGCCGTGCGTTTGAACTTGGTGGAAGTAATTACAATGCACCTGCGCAACTGGTCGGGGATTTCCTCGCTGGACGTCCATCCACTACCCTGGGGTCAGTTGTACCTTCTTACACCCCAGGCGTAACATTGTGTGATTTGAGTACCGCCATGCCGTCCTATGTGATTGATGCCCTGCGTGAAGCGCTACCTACATTCGCCAAACAAATAAAAGGATATGACATGCAGGATGCGGTACTCACAGGTGTCGAAACCCGCACCTCAACACCTGTGCGGATCAAACGTAATGACAGTTTGCAAAGCATAAATACTTTTGGACTTTACCCTGCAGGTGAAGGGGCCGGTTACGCTGGAGGTATACTTTCAGCGGCAATAGATGGAATCGAGGTTGCCGAGGCAGTGGCCATCAGTCTGCTGGCGAATCAAAATAAACATAATCAATCATAATCACACTCCAGTCTTTATAGAAAGTACACCGTGAGCGATACAAATCCAGCAACACCTGCAATATCAACAAACATACCATCGCCAAGCAAGCGCCGCCGAGTCATGCTGACTATTACTGCCATTTTTGTCTGTCTTGGCTCGTCCCTGTTATTACACTGGTTGTTCGTGTCGCGATACTATGAAGATACAAACAATGCGTATGTGCAGGGCAATATCGTTCAGATCACGCCCCAAATCGCAGGCACGGTCGCAGCCATCCATGTCAACGACACTGATTTGGTAAAAGTTGGTCAACTTATAGTTAACCTAGATCCGGCCGACACGCGAGTAGCCGTTACGCAGGCAGAAGCTCAACTGGCACAAACAGTCCGAGAAGTGCGTACCCTGTACACGTCTCACCGGCAAATAGACGCCACCCTGTCACAACGTCAGATCGAACTGACCCGTGCCGAGGATGATCTCGCACAACGTCGCAAACAGGCCGAGGCCGGTACTATTTCCAAAGAAGAGCTGCGCCATGCAGAAGCCAGCGTCAATGCAGCACGTGCCGCAGTTAATGCGACTCGCGAACAACTCTCATCCGGCACAGCTTTAATTGAAGGCACCGGGGTACGCGAGCATCCCAATGTCAAGCGTGCTGCTGGACATCTGGCGGAACTTTTGCTCGCGGTTCAACGTACATCATTGCTTGCGCCGGTCAGTGGTCAGATTGCAAAACGGAATGTACAAATCGGACAGCATGTAAATCCCGGTGCCCCTTTGATGGCAGTCATTCCGTTGGATCAACTATGGGTCGATGCAAATTTTAAGGAAGCGCAGCTGCGAAATATGCGTGTTGGTCAACCTGTCACACTGGAGTCCGATCTTTACGGAAGCGCCGTGGAATATGATGGCAAGATAATTGGCATTGGTGCCGGAACTGGCTCTGCTTTTGCACTGTTACCCGCACAGAATGCCAGTGGTAACTGGATCAAAGTGGTGCAACGCGTACCCGTTCGCATTTCACTCGATGTCAAGCAACTGTCGGCACATCCCTTGCGTATCGGCCTTTCCATGCGTGCAGAAGTCAACCTGCATGAACAGCAAGGTAGCCCACTGGGGACTGTTAAAGAAATAAACGATGAAATTCTGCCTTCGCCAGCGGATAAGCAAACTCAAGCGCGAATCGATGCCATCATTGCAGCGAATCTAAAGTGAGTCATCCAGCCACATCTAGTGCTCCAGCGAGCCCTGCTCCATTCCAGGGAGCAGCACTACTATTTTTGACCATTGCAGCCGCACTTTCCACCTTTATGGAAATACTGGACATTACTGTGTGCAATGTCTCGGTTCCTACTATTTCCGGTGCCTTGGGAGTGTCCACCAATCAGGGAACATGGATCATCAGCGCCTATTCAGTGGCGGCAGCGATCGCTGTACCCCTTACCGGCTGGATGTCAAAACGTATCGGTGAAGCGCGGCTGTTTGTCTATTCAGTGCTGGCATTCACCCTGATGTCTACCTTGGCCGCCATGTCGCAAAATCTCACTATGTTGGTCGTCTTCCGTTTATTGCAGGGATTTGTATCAGGCCCGATGGTGCCACTTTCGCAAACACTGTTAGTGCGCAGCTATCCACCAGAAAAACGCGGGGCTGCAATGGGCATCTGGGCAATGACCGTCATTCTGGCCCCCATCTGCGGACCCCTCCTGGGGGGTTACATTAGCGACAACTATCACTGGTCATGGATTTTTCTGATCAATATACCCATCGGCCTATTTGGGGCAATCACAATCTGGATTTTGATGCGTCATCGTGATTCAGTTATCACGCTTATCCCATTGGATAAAATTGGTCTTGCACTTATGGTCGTGGGCATTGGATGCCTTCAACTGATGCTGGAAATCGGCCACGATTATGACTGGTTCGCTTCTCCCTACATTACCGCCCTTGGGCTTACTGCCCTCGTCTCTCTCACATTTTTCATTGCGTGGGGAGTCATGAGTGAACACACTATTGTTGATCTACATCTGTTTCGCGATATCAACTTCCGTTATGGCGTCATGCTGCTGTCGATAGGATTTATGACCTATTTCGGAACTGTAGTGATCTTTCCATTATGGCTACAGCTTGTGATGGGCTACACCGCAGCGCAAGCTGGTATGGCCACCGCGCCTATCGGCGTTTTTACCCTGTTACTTTCGCCAATTATCGGACGCAACATAGCCAAATTAAATCTGCGAGCTCTTGCTACATTTGCGTTTGCAGTCATGGGCGCGGTGGCAGTTTGGAATGGCATGATGTCTCTGGAAGTTAGCTTCTGGGACGTCGTTTCGCCACGTCTGGCTCAAGGAATAGGGATGGCCTGTTTCTTTTTGCCTGTTCAAGCCCTGATGCTATCGAACATCACACCGGACCACATGGCGGCAGCATCCGGCTTGTCTAACTTCCTTCGTACCCTTGGTGCTGCAGTCGGCACGGCCATCAGTGTAACAACCTGGGAACATCTTGCTCTCATCAGCCGGGCACAGCTTGCTGAAAATATTACCGTTTACAATCCAGCTTCAACTATATATATCGAACGATTACAAACCAGTGGCATGAGTCCAGAACAAGCACTTTCAGTAGTGGACCACTCCCTTTTTTTACAGAGTTACATGATCGCAACCAATGAATTTTTCACGTACAGCTCCGTGTTGTTTTTTCTGCTCATGGGTGTAGTCTGGTTAACACGTCCACGGAAAAACACAGCAAGTGTCAACGGTCATTGAAATTGTCGATCTTATAAAAGCAAATAATGAGCCCTTCAAATTTAGGTCATTAATCAATACCATTCGCACAAGTTTGTTTTTAACAGTAGTTCACTTTATGAAGAATTCGCATCAAAAGAATTTTACCTATAGACTGCCGCGATCAGACCAAGTTTGTTTTTCAAATATTGAACTCGTCTGGAATCAACACACATTCTATTGACCCTTGCTCATTGGCATTAATATTGGAGAAAAGTATGATAAAAAAAGCATTAATTACAACACTCTTGCTGACTGTCATTTCCGTTCCTGTTTTTGCAGCCGACACAATCAAAATTGCCATTACCGGCCCTTACAGCGGCGGATCAGCTCCGATGGGAACCTCAATGAGGGATGGGGCGAAACTGGCAATTGCCGAAATAAATGCAGCCGGTGGCATCCCTGTCGGGGCAAAAAAACTAAAGATCGAAGTGATCGAGCGCGATGACGAAGGTAAAAATGAACGCGGCGCCCTGGTAGCCCAGGAGCTCGCCTCGATGAGCGATTTATCAGGCGTTATTGGCACCGTAAATACTGGGATTGCCCTATCCGGCGATAAGCATTTGCAAGAGAAAGGTATCACTAAAATTATTACGCCTGCAGCCGGGTCTGCCTCAATGACACAGTGGAGTAAAGCAGGCGTAAAGGATCTTTCAATTTTCCGTTTTGCTGCACATGATGGTATTCAATCGGCTATGGTCGTTGAAGAAGCAATCAACGAAAAATTCACCAAAGTTGCGATTATTCATGATGCCACGAATTACGGTGTTTCCGGTCGTGATGATTTACTTGAGCAAATAAAGAAACAGGGCAACAAACTTCAAGTTGTCGCGACGGAAAAATTTAATATAGGTGACAAGGACATGACAGCCCAGTTACTGAGTGCAAAATCCGCTGGTGCTCAGGCTGTGCTGATCTGGGGTATAGGACCGGAACTGGCTGCCGTTTCCAATGGGATGGCAAAATTGGAAATGAAAATCCCCCTTATCGGGGGCTGGACCCTTTCCATGTCCAACTATATTGATAATGCCGGTAAAAACAGTAATGGTACGCTGACACCTCAAACTTTTATTGAAGAACCAATCACCCCAAGGGTAAAGGGATTTATCGATGGCTACCACAAAACATACAATGTAACGCGCATCCCTTCCCCCGTTTCTGCAGCACAAGGTTATGACGCAGTGCTTATCTTCGCTGCTGCAGTTACACAAGCACAAAGTGGGGATACCCGAAAAATCAAGGAAGCCCTGGAAGATCTAAAAGCACCCGTCAAAGGTGTCATCAGTACCTGGAAACATCCATTTAGCAAATGGGATCCAAGTAACGAAGAAACCCATGAAGCGTTTCGTCGTGACGACACCGTCATGGGTATGGTCAAAGATGGTCAAGTGGTTTTCGCCAATGACGCCGATCGCATTCTTATAACCAAAAAAATATCCAAGTAACACCTGGCATGTTAGAGGCGAGATTGTTCGCCTCAATTCACCCACATGATGAATTCAACAATCATTGCACAAATGGTCATAAGCGGCTCCCTGATGGGGCTGGTTTATGCTTTGATTGCCTATGGATTTCAACTTACCTACGCTACCAGCAAAAGTATCAATTTTGGTCAGGGCGAGTTGGTGATGCTGTCTGCATTTTTTAGCCTCAGCCTGCTCAATTTCGGTGTTCCATACTGGCTGATGATTCCCGGTGGGTTATTGTTTGGAGTCTTATTGGGACTAGTCGTTGAGCGAGCCTGTGTAAGACTTTCGCTGGAACAAAAGGGCGAGGGCTGGATATTGCTTACCATTATTTTTGGTTTGTTTGGTTTTTCTGCAGCGGAAAATATTTGGGGGCGCGATGACCGCCCTTTTCCCACACCACTCCCTGCCGACTCTTTACAAGTTTTTGGAATAAATATTTCACCACTTGAAATATCTGTAGTCGTGGGCGTACTTGGTGTGATGAGCTTGATCGAACTATTTAAACGCAAAACTTTATTAGGCAAAGCATTTGAAGCTGTAGCCGCTGATCGAGATGCTGCCGAATTAATGGGGATATCTGCCACCCATACCATCATGTTGTCCTTTGGCTTGTCCGGGATGGTGGCGGCAATGGCCGGCATTCTTATTTCACCTATCACGACCGTGGGTCCTACGATGGCTTCTTCACTTATCCTTAAAGCCTTCTCCGTTGCGGTAGTGGCAGGTCTCGATTCCGGCTTTGGTGTCGTTGTTGTCGGTATATTTTTGGGTGCTCTCGAAAGCCTCACCAGCTTTTATCTGGGAAGCGGCTGGCGTGAAGCGCCCGGTCTGATCTTGCTGATATTGGCGCTTGCAATACGCCCCAACGGGGTGTTTGGAAAAATCACCATACGCAAGGTTTAACGCATGCTTCTGATTAAATCATGTTGAAACGTCTGTTGTTCATCCGAGGTGCAGAGCTTGCAACACTGATACTTCTCGCCACCCTCCCGTTGACTGTCAGCAATTCCTATGTGTTAGGTTTGCTGACCCTGTTGACAATCTATGGCATCTTATTGATCGGCCTTGATGTAACGGTGGGTTACCTGGGTCAAGTCAATCTTGCACATGCTGCATTTCTGGGCCTCGGTGCTTATGCAGCTGGCTTGAGTGTAACCCTGTTCGGTTTCGGCATGCTGAGCGCCTTAACGGTCAGTTTGTTTATCGGATTCCTGCTGGGTGGCTTGCTCGCATTTCCTGCACTACGATTAGAAGGCCCACAGTTCGCACTGGCGACATTGAGCTTTTCTGCGCTAAGCACAACCGTACTAAATGAATGGGAAAGCTTAACCAATGGCGCACAAGGCCTCTCAATCATACGCCCAACTTTGCTTGGATATTATTTTAATGCTCAGGGTTTTTATTGGCTGTGTCTCATTTTACTGATGTTGGTGTGGCTGGCCATGCGCAACCTCTTATCATCCCAATGGGGCCGCACCTTTGAAGCCTTGCGCGACAGCCCAATAGCCACCGATGCAATGGGTGTCGGGACTTTTCGCCACAAGGTGGCAGGCTTTGCATTTGGCTCTTCACTCGGTGGCCTTGCAGGTGGTTTGTACGCGTTTAACTTCCAGTATTTGCAGCCGCAAAGTTTCACTTATGACTTGATGGTCATATTATTGCTGGGTGTGGTGTTGGGCGGACGCAAGAGCTTATGGGGAGCATTCTTCGGCGCTTCGTTGATTGTTTTATTACCTAATCTTTTATCCAGCAAACTGCTATTCGAGATTATTTCACTTGCCGGATTATTACTTGCGCTGGTGGCAGGTGTGCACCGCATGATGAAAAAAAGTGCACTACCGTTTCAAGCCATCGCGCCCATCATTGCGATGAGCATCTTAGTTGTCGGAGGTTATGTTGTAGAGAACACCGAAAACTGGCGCAAAGCAATTTTTGCATTGATGCTTTTTTCCGTAGTCGTAGGTTTACCCGATGGCATTATGGGTTTTGCTGCACGCTATCTGACGCGTTTATTTAACATCGCACCACCCGCCCTCCCCGCGTCTAATGCTTTGAGTGATGTATTACCCTTACAGATAGTAGATAATCAACCTTTGCTGGTAATAACTCATTTAAAGCGCTACTTTGGTGGTGTTAAAGCAGTAGATGATATATCGATATCAATTCGTAGTGGACACATCCACGGCCTGATCGGCCCAAACGGTTCTGGCAAGAGTACGGCCGTGAATGTAATCTCCGGCTTATATGCACCAACATCGGGAGAGCTAGTATTGCAGGGCAAACCCCTGCCCGAAGGTAGTCTGTTTAAAGTGGCACGCTCGGGCGTCTCGCGCACCTTCCAAAATCTGCAACTATTTGGAGAGCTGTCGGCACTCGACAACGTTATGCTCGCTCTAAAGGGTGTTTATCTCAGTCCACTTCCGATGGTGCTGTTAGGTTTGGCAAAGCCCCAGGAAAAACGCGCGCAGGCCGATGCATTGGCATTGCTCGAATTGGTTGGTTTGAAAGATCAGGCTCGTGTCCACGCGAAAGACCTGACCTACGGCTCGCAGCGTTTGCTTGAAATCGCTCGTGCTCTGGCAAGCAAACCCAAGCTGTTGATACTAGATGAACCTGCCGCAGGGCTTGCTCATCCCGATGTCAATATTTTGATTGAGATTATCAAACGTGTTCATCAATTCGGTATTACGATCATTCTGATCGAACATCACATGGACGTGGTGAGCACTTTATGTGATGTGGTAACAGTGCTGGATGGCGGGCAAGTGATTGCCGAGGGTACAACGGAAGACGTGAAACGTGACCCCAAGGTAATAAAGGCTTACCTGGGCATTGCGGAAGAAACCAACGATCCTAACCTTATACCATCAGAGCCATAACCAAGGACAAGGTGACCATGCTCATTGTCGATAATATTTACGCAGGCTATGGCAGTAGTGAAGTATTACAAGGCACTTCACTGGAAGTTCCGGCGGGAAAAATTGTGGCTCTGATCGGTGCGAATGGCGCAGGAAAAACCACCACCATGCGCGCGATCTCTGGCATGATCAAACCAACAAAAGGCCGGGTGCTACTGAGTGGAAAACCTGTACAGGGTAACGGTGCTGCAAGCATTGCCAATCTGGGACTGGCCCATGCACCGGAGGGACGTAAAGTGTTCGGTCCATTGTCGGTTGAAGACAACCTGTTACTCGGGGCCTATAACCACTTACCGATGTTCTTCGGCTTTCGCAGCAAAGCAGCACAAGAGCTGGAAAAAATCTACGAACTGTTTCCGCGTTTACACGAACGCCGACATCAAACTGCCGGCACACTCTCCGGTGGTGAACAACAAATGCTGGCGATAGGCCGCGCACTGATGGCCAATCCCAAGGTGATATTGCTTGATGAACCTTCAATGGGACTTGCGCCGGTGATTGTGCAAGAAGTTTTCAACATCATACGAAGACTCAAAGAATCGGGTACCACACTGCTTTTGGTCGAACAATTCGCCAAGAGTGCGCTGGAAGTGGCAGATTTTGCATATGTAATGGAACATGGTCGTGTAGCGATACAAGGCACTCCCGCCGAATTGAATATGGACGCACGCATGTTGGCTGCATATCTCGGATAGCTCAAGTTGAAATCACACTTTCGAAGTGTGAATTTTCGGAACTTTTCGTCTATGCATATGGCTCAAGATAAAAAAATAAAATTAAGTGTTTCAAATTCAATGTATCAAACACCGCAATACTATTTAGTCCTCTGAACCCTATATTCCTCTGCAATAGATTTATATAATGCATTTGTATTAACTTCATTTAATCCGATTAACACGTACAATCTTCCTTTGGGACCGAATATTTTCCTGATGATTTTCGTCCCTTCCAATGTTTCATTGGTCACCTTGCTGACCAATGCATTATCTAAGTCCCGGGGAATGGCATGTTGTGGGAGCACACCGCTCTGCGAATTCATCACCCCTTCTTTAGAGTCAGTTCTCTTTGTATCACCGTAATTGGCAATATTTTGGACAACACCGCCATGCATCATTTTTGCAAGGTTCACGCGTGCATCGGTGGCAGCCATCTTCTCCATAAATGCAACGCCCGCTTTTGATTTGGGAGATGTGCCTACAGCTGTCATCTCCATGTTTTCAACTGGTACGCCGCAAATCCAAGAAGGTGCGCGTCTCATTGACTTCGGGAAGTAACATTTTTTTACCTTGGTTGCCAAATGTTACTTCCCGAAGTCA
>Ga0315270_10000365_pt1 | contig 25342 bp, 19 predicted proteins | sample C1_bottom_MG_FD_204932 | JGI IMG/M metagenome (GOLD analysis project Ga0315270, IMG submission 204932) | Sediment microbial communities from Yellowstone Lake, YNP, Wyoming, USA - C1_bottom | ecosystem: Environmental > Aquatic > Freshwater > Lake > Sediment | place: USA: Wyoming | collected...
TCCACCCGCAGGAGACGATCGACACGGTCCGCGCCCTCTCCATGTGGATGACGTGGAAGTGCGCCGTCGTCGACATCCCGCTCGGCGGCGCCAAGGGCGGCGTGATCTGCGACCCGCACAACCTCTCCGCGCGCGAGCAGGAAGGCATCTGCCGCGGCTGGGTCCGCCAGGTCGCCAAGAACGTCGGCCCCGCGATCGACGTGCCGGCCCCGGACGTCATGACGACCCCGCAGCACATGCTCTGGATGCTCGACGAGTGGGAGACGATCCACGGCCACCGCGGCCCCGGCTTCATCACGGGCAAGCCGGTCGGCATGGGCGGCTCGCTCGGCCGCACGGAAGCCACGGGCTACGGGGCCATCTTCACGCTGCGCGAGGCGCTCAAGAAGATGGGGATCGACGTCGCGAAGACGAAGGCCTCCGTGCAGGGCTTCGGCAACGTCTCGCAGTACGCGATCCAGCTCTACACGAAGATGGGCGGCACGGTCGTCGCGGTCTCCTCGTGGGATCAGGCCGACCAGACGTCCTACACGTTCCGCAAGGAGTCGGGCGTCGACGGCGCCCAGCTCATGGGGATCACGGATCACTTCGGCGGGATCGACAAGGCCAAGGCGAAGGCGCTGGGCTACGAGGTCAAGCCGGGCGGCGACTGGATCGCCGAGGACGTCGACATCCTGATCCCGGCGGCCATCGAGAACCAGGTCACGGGCGAGACCGCGAAGAAGATCGCCAAGCGCGTGAAGGTCGTCGTCGAGGGCGCGAACGGCCCGACGACGCCCGAGGCCGACGCGATCCTCAAGGAGCGCGGCATCTTCGTGATTCCGGACTTCCTCGCGAACGCCGGCGGCGTCACGTGCAGCTACTTCGAGCAGGTCCAGAGCAACATGAACCACTACTGGACCCAGGAAGAAGTCCTCAAGAAGCTCGACGACAAGATGACGCGCGCATTCCACGACGTCGCGGAACTCGCGGCGTCGCGCAAGCTCTACATGCGGGACGCGGCCTACGTGATCGCGGTCAGCAGGGTCGCGAAGGCCTGCCGGGACCGCGGCTGGGTCTAGGGTCCTTCCGCCCGGCGGCGTCCCGGTAAACTGGAGCCGCACGTGACGACGCCGGGCGATCACCTCCTCGAGGCGCTCCAGGAGCGGGCCAAAGAGCTCAGCACGATTTATCGCGTCAACGAGGCGTGCAAGGCGCCCCAGGCCTCGCTGGACGAGGTGTTCCGGAACGTCGTCCAGATCCTCCCGGCCGGCTGGCAGTTCCCCGCGACCTGCTTCGCGCGCCTCACCGTGGACGGAACGGCCTACGGCCCGCCCGGCTCCGTCGCCTCTCCGTGGCGGCAGGCCGCGCCGATCCGCGTCCAGGGCGACGCGGCGGGCACGGTCGAGGTCTTCTACGGGGAGGAGCGCCCCGCCGCGGACGAGGGGCCGTTCCTCAAGGAGGAGCGCCGGCTCCTCGACGCGGTTGCCGAGCGGCTCGGACAGCTCCTCCTCGAGCGGCGTCTCCTCGACGCGCTCCACGGCCGCCGCGAGGACGCCCCCGCGGCCGCTCCGGGCGGCGAGTGGCGGATCATCGTCGACTTCCTCCGCCAGACGGATCCGCGCCACCTGGTCCGGCTCTCGCGGCGGATGATCAACTACCTGTGCTGGAACGGCGTCGCCGCCGCGCAGGACCTGCTCCCGCACTTCGCGGGCGGTCCGGGGCCGCTCGAGTCCGACGAGAACCGGCCCTCGCCCCGCCGGAGCGCCGAGCACCTCCTCGGCGTGGCGGACGCGGCGTTCCGCCTCGCCTCCGAGCATCTCTCGTCCGCGGAGATCCGCTCGTGCATCCAGAAGTGGATCCGCGACGACAAGGCGGACTTCCTTCTGCGCGCCGCGGAGAACCCGGGCACGTCCACCGCCGAGCTCGCGCAGGCGCTCGCGCGGTTCCACGACTCCCATCTCGACGACCGGCAGCTCTCGCGCACCGTCCAGGTCGAGCTCCGCGTGTCGCTCGCGCGCCGGTTCCTCACCGACGACCTTGGGTTCGTCGACGTCGCGAAGGACTTCATCGACACGGCGGACTTCTTCGAGCTCGTGAGCCACGTGATCTCGCCGCCGAGAAGCTACGGCCGCGTGGGCGGGAAGGCCTCGGGCCTCTTCCTCGCGGGCCAGATCGTGAAGAAGTCGACGGAGTTCGCGGACGCGCTTGGCGAGATCCGGATTCCGAAGACGTGGTACGTCTCGTCCGACGCGATCCTCGACTTCATCGAGTTCAACCAGCTCGACGACCTCTACGACCGCAAGTACCTCGAGATCGACCAGGTCCGGCGCGAGTACCCGCACGTCATCCAGGTCTTCAAGAACTCCCACTTCTCCCCCGAGATCGTCAAGGGCCTCTCGGTCGCCCTCGACGACTTCGGCGACCGGCCGCTCATCGTGCGCAGCTCGAGCCTCCTCGAGGACCGCGTCGGGGCCGCGTTCTCGGGGAAGTACAAGAGCCTCTTCCTCGCGAACCAGGGCCCGAAGCCCGAGCGCCTCACGGCGCTCCTGGACGCGATCGCGGAGGTCTACGCCTCGGTGTTCGGCCCCGACCCGCTGGAGTACCGCGCCGAGCGCGGGCTCCTCGACGTCCACGAAGAGATGGGCATCCTCCTGCAGGAGGTCGTCGGGAGCCGCGTCGGGAGGTACTTCCTCCCCACGTTCGCGGGCGTCGCGTTCTCGAACAACGAGTTCCGCTGGTCGCCCCGGATCGCGCGCGAGGACGGGCTCGTGCGGCTCGTGGCGGGGCTCGGGACGCGCGCGGTGGACCGCGTCGGGGACGACTACCCGATCCTCGTCGCACCGGGGAAGCCCGGCCTGCGCGTGAACGTCACCCCCGAAGAGGTCGTCCGCTACGCGCCCCGGAAGGTGGACGTCATCGACCTTCAGTCCGGGACGTTCGAGACGATGGAGCTCGAACGCCTCCTCGACGCGTGCGGAGCGGACATTCCTGGCATCGAGCAGGTCCTCTCGGTGTCCGACGAGACCGGCGTCCACCGGCCGTACTTCCTGGACTGGACGTCGAAGAAGGGCCGGTTCATCGCGACGTTCGAGACGCTTCTCGAGTCGACGCCGTTCCTTTCCCGCATGCGCGCCCTGCTCCGCGTCCTGAGCGAGAAGACGCACGGCCCGGTGGACATCGAGTTCGCATCCGACGGGAAGGAACTCTTCCTCCTGCAATGCCGGCCGCAGAGCTTCGCGGAGGAGTCCGCGGCTGCCGTGATCCCCTCCGACCTCTCCGGCGAGCGCGTGATCTTCGAGGCGAAGCGCTTCGTCTCGAACGGCCGCGTGCCGGACCTCACGCACGTCGTCTACGTCGACCCGGAGGGCTACGCGGCCCTGCCCGACGCGGCCTCGCTCCGGCGCGTGGGCCAGGCCGTCGGGCGCATGAACAAGCTGCTTCCGAAGCGCGCGTTCATCCTCATGGGACCCGGGCGTTGGGGGAGCCGCGGCGACCTGCGGCTCGGGGTCCCCGTGGGGTACTCGGACATCCACAACGCCGCGGCCCTCATCGAGATCGCGCGCCGGCGCGGGGGCTACGTCCCGGACCTTTCGTTCGGGACGCACTTCTTCCAGGATCTCGTCGAGGCGTCGATCCGATACCTGCCGCTCTTCCCCGACGATCCCGAGATCCGGTTCCGCGAGGCGTTTCTCAGGGACTCGCCGAGCGTGCTCCTCGAGCTCGCACCGGAGTTCCGCGACCTCGAGGCGGTCGTCCGCGTGATCGACGTTCCGAAGGTCACGGGCGGGTCTGTCCTGAGGCTGCTCCTGAACGCGGACGAGGACCATGCCGTCGCGATCCTCTCGCCACCCGGGCAGGGCGCCCGGACGCGGGTCTCCCGTTCGTGAAGGCCGCGCCGGAACGCGACGACGCCGAGCTCGTCCGTGCCGCGCTCGGGCACGACGCCGACGCGTTTGAAATCCTCGTCGAACGCTACCGCGTCCGGCTCTACCGCTTCGTCGGGCGGTACACGAACGACGCCGAGGACGCCCGGGACGTCACGCAGGAAGTGTTCCTGAAGGTCCACGGGGCCCTCGACTCCTACGACCCGAAGTACAAGTTCTCGACCTGGCTGTTCCGGATCGCGGGCAACGCCGCGATCGACCACCTGCGGCGCCGCAAGGTCCGGCCGCTCCCGCTCGAGCTCCCGGTGGGGGAGGACGGAGAGTCGCGCATCGCCGAGCCGCGCGAGAACCGCCCCGATCCTCTCGAGGACCTCACGCGGCGGCGCCTGCGCGAGGCCCTCGCCGCGGCCATCGACCGGCTGCCGAACGACTACCGCGAGCTCATCAGCCTCCGGCACTACGGCGAAATGCCTTACGAAGAGATCGCCGAGCTGAAGGGCATGCCGCTCGGGACGGTCAAGAACAAGCTCTTCCGGGCGCGGCAGGCCCTGCGAGATCTTTTGCCGAAAGACATCGTATAGAGAGGCGGGATGATGCAGATTCGGGACGACGCCGAGCAGCTTTCCGGCCTCTCTCCAGAGGAGAGGGAGCGGGATCGCCGCCTTGAACTCCTTCTGGATGAGTGTGTTGCCTCGTCTCCGGCCCCCGGGCCCGAGCTGACGGCGGCCATTCTGGCGGCTCGTCCGTTTGCCCCGTGGGAGGTCCGGAAGGCCCGGGCCTGGCGCGTGCCCGCCCTCGCCGCGTCCGGCCTCCTGGCGGCCAGCCTGGCCGTTTTCCTGGCCCCTCTCTGGTCGCTGGGCCCGGTCGCCGCGATGGATTTGTGGGTGCGCGTGATCGCGGCCTCGGCCTCTGGCGCGCTCGGCGCCGCGCTGGCCGCCGCTCCTGCCCTGGCGGACGCCACGGGCCGCGCGCTCGCCGGCGCCGACGGCCTCAAGCCCGCGCTCGGCGGCCTGCTGCTCCTGTCGGGCGGATCGCTCGCGCTGATCGCCCGCCGGCTCGCGAAGCGGCCCGTCCGCGCCGCGCGCGGCTGACGCGGCGCCATGCGCTGCGGCAGCCGCCCGCTCGCCCTCGCCTTTCTCGCCACGACTCTGCTCGCCGCGTCGCCGATCGCGCGTTCGGAGGAGTCTTCTGCTTCGGAAATTCGCGTACCGGCCGGGACGACCCGTTCCGGTGACCTCGTGGCTCTCGGAAGGAAGATCTTCTTAGAAGGTGAATTGGGCGGAAGCCTCGTGCTGGTCGGCGGCGGCGAGGCGGTCGTCAGCGGGCGCCTTGGGGGCAGCCTCGTCCTGCTCGGCGCCAGCGCGACGGTGCGCCGCGGCGCTCGCATCGATGGCGACGTCCTCTCCATCGGTGGCTCTCTCACCTTCGAAGAAAATCCCCCGGTCTCTTCGGCCCTCGCGTCCTCGCGCGCGCCCTCGCATTCGCAGGTCGGGGGCAGGGTCCGGACGGTCACGGCCCTCGAGGCCTCGGTCGCGACGGAGCTGCAGACGTCTCCGGCCGCCTCGCTCGCGCAGTGGCCGTTCCTCCTCTCGTTCCGCCTCGCGCTCCTCTTCGCGTGGCTCATCGCGTCGCTCGGCCTCCTCGCGCTCGCGCCGCGGGCGCTCGGCGCCGCGGCGGACGGCGTGCCAGGACGCGGCGCGTTTCTCGCGGCGCTCGGCGCGACGGCCGTCCTGACCGCCGCTTTCGCCGGCGCGCTCGCGCTGTCGCTCCTGCCCTCGCGGCTCGCGCTCGGGGGAGGCGTTGTCTTCCTCACGGCGCTCGTCGCCGCGAAGGTCTGGGGACTCGCCGCCGTCTTCCTCGCGCTGGGTCGCCGCCTGAACGCGACGGCGCCCCGCGGCAGCGCGCTCTTCGGCGACCCGGCCGCGGCCGCGCTCGGCCTCCTCGCCCTCGGCGCGGCGTCGCTCGTTCCGGTCGCGGGCCCCCTCGTCTGGGGCGCCGCGTCCCTCGTCGGGATCGGCGTTTCACTCGCGACGGCGGCGTCCCGCGCCCCGCGCGTCGCGCTCGCGCTCTCCTGATAGGCTCGGCGCCGGGCCGCGAGACGGCCCCACAGGAGTCCATTCGGATGAGTCTCGAGAAAATCGGCGTCGTCGGCGCCGGCCAGATGGGTGCGGGAATCGCGCACGTCGCGGCGCTCGCCGGCAAGAGCGTGATCCTCCTCGACGTCTCCGAAGACGCCGTGCGGAAGGGCCTGAAGACGATCGAGAAGAACCTCGGCCGGCAAGTCGAGAAGGGCAAGGTCACCGCGGACGCCCGCGCCGCCGCGCTCGCCCGCATCTCTTCCGCGACGGACCTCGCGCGTTTTGTGGACGCGGACCTCGTCGTCGAGGCCGTCGTCGAGAACGAGGCCGTCAAGAGGGACCTCTTCGGGAAGCTCGACGTCCTCGTGAAGGCCGGCGGCATCCTCGCGTCCAACACGTCGTCGATCTCGATCACGCGCCTCGCGGCCGCGACGAAGCGCCCGGACCGCTTCATCGGCATGCACTTCATGAACCCGGTCCCCGTCATGACGCTCGTCGAGGTCATCCGGGGAATCGCGACGTCCGACGAGACGACGGCCTCCGTGGTCGCTCTCGCCGAGGCCATGGGGAAGACGCCGCTCCTCTGCCGCGACTTCCCGGGCTTCGTCTCGAACCGCGTCCTCATGCCGATGCTCAACGAGGCGTTCTTCGTCCTCCACGAGGGCATCGCGACGCCCGAGGCCGTGGACGGGATCATGAAGCTCGGCATGAACCACCCGATGGGCCCGCTCACGCTGGCCGACTTCATCGGCCTCGACACCTGCCTCGCGATCCTCCGCGTCCTGCATGGCGGCCTCGGCGACGACAAGTACCGGCCGTGCCCGCTCCTCGTGCAGATGGTCGACGCGGGCTGGCTCGGCCGTAAGACGGGCCGCGGCTTCTACCGATACGACGCTCCCGGAGGGGAGAAGACCGCCTCGTGATTTGTCAGGTGTGCGGGATCACCAACGAGCTCGACCGCGAGTTCTGCGGGAAGTGCCAGAGCAAGCTCCTCGTCGTCTCGGGCGCGGCGGAGACGTACGACGAGGGCACGTCCGAGGAAGGCGTCTCGCTGGACGAGCACCTCCTCGAGCGCGTCTCGGTCCTCGAGGAGATCGTCAAGCGGAGCGCCGAGACGCTCAAGATGCTGCTCGAGGCGCTGAACCGGCAGGAGAAGAACGGTTTCGTCTCGCAGACGGGCCTCCTCGCGCTCAAGGACCTGCTCGAGCGCAAGGGCCTCCTCGTCGAGGAGGAGCTCCTCGACCTCTGGGAAACGCGCGTGGATCTCCACATGGCCGCGATGGAGAAGCGCGAGCGCTTCCTCGAGCGCAAGGAGCGGATGCTCGGCGGGTTCTCGGGCGAGCGGCGCGAGCGGTTCAAGAGTTTCCTCGCGGACGCCGAGTTCGCGTTCTACGCGCTCGACCCCGAAAAGGCCGTGCGGTCGCTCGAAGACGCGTTCCGCCTCGACAAGACGAACGCCGAGCTCGCGTTCTACCTCGGGGAGACCGCGTTCAACGAGGGCGAGACCGAGCGCGCAGCCCATCTGCTCAACGCGGTCCTCGCGCGGGAGCCGCGCCACTTCGAGGCGCTCGTCTACACGGGGGTCCTCGAGAACGAGGCCGGCCGGACGGACCGTGCGCTCGAGGCGCTCAAGGAGGCCGTCGCGGTCAAGCCGGACGCGTTTCTCCCGTACTTCGCGCTCGGCGCGCTCTTCGCGCTCCGCGGACAGCTCGCGCGCGCCGAGACGTTCCTGAGGAAGGCCGTCGCGATCGACGAGAACCCGCAGGCCTTTTCCCTCCTCGGCACGATCGCGTACGAGCGCGGCCGCCTCGCGGAGGCGACGGAGGCGTTCCAGAAGGCGGTGCGGCTCGACCCGGACGACGAGGACGCCCTCTACCAGCTCGGGCTCTGCTACCTCGACCGCGGCTGGACGCAGAAGGCCACCGAGCGCTTCCAGTCCGCGCTCGAGCTGAACCCGAACCGCATCGAGTACCAGGAGGCCTGCAAGCTCCTCGCGCCCTCGGGCGCGCGGGCGCTCCCGAAGGTGACGGGCGAGGCCGCGCAGCTCGCGCGCCGCGCGGAGGCCGCGGCCCCGCGCGACCCGCACAAGGCGCTCGCGATCTACCGGCGCGCGCTGAAGCTCGACGCGGAGAACCCGACGCTCCTGATCGCGTTCGCGCTCCTGTGCTCGGCCGTGGGCCGCACGTCCGAGGCCGTCGCCACGACGCGCCGCGTCCTGTCGCGCGAGCCCGGCGAGATGGTGACGGCGGCCGCGTACGCGACGCTCCTCGAGGCCCTCAAGGCGGAAGGGAAGTTTCGCGAGGGGAGCCGCGTCGCCGAGGAGATGCTCGGAGCGGTGCGCTCCAACTACGCGCGTTCGATCGCGTACTTCCAGCGCGCGACGGCGCTCGCGGAGATGGGGGAGGACCTCGACGCCGCTCTCGAGCTCGCGGACCTCTCCCTGAAGCTCTCGCCGAAGGAGATGCGGCAGTTCCCGCTCGCCGCCAAGGGCTGGGTCCACTACAAGCGGCGCGAGTTCGACCGGGCCGTCGAGTGCCTCAGGCGCGCGACGGACCTCGGCGAGACGCCCACGGGCCTGACGCACCTCGGCCTCGCGTACCTCGCGCTCGGCGACGCGCGTGCGGCGCGGCAGGCGTTCGGACGCGCCAAAAGGCGAGACGTGCGTGTCTCGGGCGGCCGCGGCGGGCTCGAAGCAAAGATGCTCGAGCAGATTCGCCGGAACCTGCAGCTCACCGAGAAGCTCGCGAACCGGAAGAAGACGCGCCTGGCCTGAGACTCACTTGCGTTAGCGCAAGTTGTTCTTACAGGAGCGTTTCCTTTGTTGACATGGAGTTTTCTTCGAATATAGAGTGGCGGAAACATACCGACTGTCCGGTTTTAACATCGGTTTCGCAGGAGGAAACGAGATGCCGAACGCGCCGCGCGCCTTCCACCTTTCGAAGAACCTTCTTTTTCTCTTCTCTCTCGGTGTCTTTCTCCTCGCGGCGCCGCGCGCCGCGGCGCAGACGGCCGCCGCGACGCTCGAAGTCGCCGCCGTGGACGCGTCGGGCGTGCCCATGCCGGGCGCCAGCGTCGAGGTGAAGAGCCCTGGTACGGGCCTCGCCCGCACGGGCGTCACGGACGCCACGGGCGTCGCGAAATTCGCGGCGCTGCCGGCCGGCGCGTTCGACGTCGCCGTGAAGCTGCAGGGCTTCGACGCCGTGCTGCAGAAGGGGGTCGTCCTCCGGGTCGGCCAGACGGGCCGCGTGAACGTCACGCTCGCGCAGCGGAAGACAGCCGAGGTGAGCGTCGTCGCGACGGGGGCGCTCGTGGACGTCTACAAGCTCGACTCCTCGACGAACGTGGTCCCAGAGCAGATCCGCGAGCTCCCGGTCGCGAACCGCGACTTCGAGCAGCTCGCGTTTCTCGCGCCCACGGTTCAGCGCGAGCGGGGCGAGTTCCGCTTCGTGACCGGCGGCCCGGTCATCGGGTCGGGAGGCAACGCGAGCCAGGCGACGTTCCTCGTCGACGGCGTGGACTTCACGGACCCGGCTCTCGGGCTCGCGAAAACGCGCGTGAGCCAGGACGCGATCTCGGAGTTCCGCGTGACGACGAACCGTTTCGACTCCGAGGTCGGCTCCTCGGCGGGCGGAGCGCTCTCGGTTCTCACCAAGAGCGGCACGAACACGTTCCAGGGCTCCGCGTACGGCTACTACCGTGGCGACCAGCTCACGGCGAAACGGCCGCTCCAGATCGACACGGACGCCTCCACCTATCGCGCCGTCTTCGGCCTCGCGACCGGCGGTCCGATCGTGAAGGACAAGACGTTCTTCTTCGGATCGTTCGAGCAGGTGGCGCAGTCGACGCCCACGTTCTTCCGGCCGCTCGGCGCGTTCACGAGCCAGGCGGCCGACATTTCCGTGCCGGTGCACCAGACGCTGTTCCTCGGCAGCCTGACCCAGAACTTCACCGAAGCGGTGACCGGCGGCCTGCGCTTCGACTACGAGCGCTTCCGCCAGAATAACTTCCGGGTCGGCGGCACGCAGGACATCTCGTACGGCCAGGAGCTGAACCGCGACAACTACAACGCGACGTTCAACCTGACCGCCGTGCTCTCGCCGGCGCTGATGAACGAGGTGCGGGGCCAGTACGGCAACCGCTCGTACGACGAGCCGCCGAACACCCTCCCCACGACCGACTGGTACTCGAGCGGCAACACGCTCCGGACGGGGCAGAACATCCTCGGCGACCTCATCGGCGAGGGCTACCAGTGGGAGCTGAAGGACACGCTCTACTGGAGCCTCGGGGCGCACACCGTGAAGGCGGGCGCGGCCTGGCAGCGCATCGTGGACCGCTCCGTCATCGACACGTATCCGGCGGGCCTCTTCCTGTGGGCCACGGACACGAAGGCGCTCCCCGTCGCGTATCTCTACGGCGTCGGCTCGAGCGACGTGAAAGCGAACACGAATCTGTTCGGGGTCTTCGTCCAGGACGACTGGAAGCCCATGTCGAACCTCACGGTGTCTCTCGGCGTGCGCTACGACCTCGACACGGGCGGCAACAACCCCGACTTCATCCAGACGAAGCTGCAGCCGACGCCGCGGGGCGAGGACACGAACAACATCCAGCCGCGCTTCGGCTTCTCGTGGGACGTCACGAAGAACGGCGGTCACGTCGTGCGGGGTGGCGTCGGTCTCTTCACGGGGCGCTATCTCCTCGTCCCGGCGTTCATCGAGCTCCAGCAGAACGGCGAGAGCGGCCGCGTCGGCTACACGCGCCTGAACGGCGTCCTGTTCGGTCTGCCGGCGCTCGCGCTCGACCCGAAGAACCCGACGACGACCGGCATCCCGCTGGCGCCCGACGTCGGCTTGATCGACACGAAGCTCGACGCGCCCGAAGCGACGCAGGCGTCGCTCGGCTACACGATGAAGCTCGGCCAGACGGGCCTCTTCTTCGACATCGAAGGCATCTACGCGAAGGGGCGCAAGGAGATCGCGATCCGCGACACGAACTGGGGCGGAAACGCGAATCCCGTGCGGCCGAACAAGAGCTACAACCAGATCAACCGTTACACGAACGACGGGCGCTCCGAGTACAAGGCGCTGACGCTCGGCCTGAACGGGACGCTCCGGGGCGGGCACATCGTGACGGCGGCGGCGACCTTCGGCAGCAAGAAGAACATCAACGACGACTTCAGCCCCGAGTTCCCGACCGGCTACCCGAGCGATCCGGCGAACATGGAGGCCGAGTACGGCCGGGCGCGCACGGACGAGGCGTTCCGCCTCGTCCTCTCGGGAGTCTTCCGGCTGCCGCTCGGGTTCATGGCCGGCGGCACCTTCCAGTACGGCTCCGGCCAGCCCTGGACCCGCCGTCTCGGCTACGACTACAACGGCGACGGCAAGACGGGCGATCGCGCCACGGGCGTCACCCGCTTCGACCAGGACGGCCCGCCGTTCCGCGAGCTCAACCTCCGCCTCTCGAAGGGGTTTCCGGTCTCGGGCGTGAGCATCGAGTTCATCGCGGAGGTCTTCAACGTGTTCAACACGGCGAACTACGACGTGGCGTCGATCGTGAACGGCGAGTTCAACTCGGGGCCGACGATCGCGAACCCCGCTGCCGCTGCCGTGAAGAACAGCGCCTACGGCAATGCGACCTCGGCGTTCCGCGGCCGTGAGGTCCAGCTGGGCGCGCGCGTCTCGTTCTGACCATGCGCGTCGCCATCGTGACGGGAGGCGCGGCCGGCATCGGCCGCGCCACGGCCCTGCGTTTCGCCCAGGGCGGCTGCGCCGTGTCCGCGTGGGACGTGGACGAGGCGAAGGCCGTCTCTCTCGTTCCCGAACTCCAGGCGGCGGGCGCGCCCGCCGCCGAGGGCCGGAAGGTGGACGTCACCGACGCCGCGGCGGTGGACCACGCCGTCGCGGAGGTCCTCTCGCGCTTCGGACGCGTCGACGTCCTCGTGAACAACGCCGGGATCGTCAAGGACTCCCAGCTCGTGAAGTGGAAGGACGGCGCCGTCGTCTCGACGATGTCGGACGGCGACTTCGACAGGGTCGTCTCCGTCAACCTCAAGGGCGTCTTCAACTGCACGCGCGCCGTGGCCCCCGCGATGATCAAGCAGGGCATCGGCGTCGTCCTCAACGCGTCGTCCGTCGTCGGCCTCTACGGCAACTTCGGCCAGACGAACTACGCCGCCACCAAGGCGGGCGTCATTTCCTTCACGCAGACCTGGGCCCGCGAGCTCGGCAGGTTCGGCATCCGCGTCAACGCGGTCGCGCCGGGCTTCGTCGCGACGGAAATCCTCAAGGCCATGCCCGAGAAGGTCATCGCGGGCATGGTCGCGAAGACTCCCGTCGGCCGGATGGGCAGGCCCGAGGACATCGCCGAGGCGTACTTCTGGCTTGCGTCGGACGCGGCCGCGTTCGTCCACGGCACGACGCTGTCGGTGGACGGCGGGCTGGTGCTCGGAACATGAGCCCGTCGGCCCGGATCGTCTCGACCGGCTCCTATCTGCCGGAGATCGAGGTGTCGAACGACGCGCTGCGCGAGCGATTCAGGACGATTTCACCCGAGTTCGTCGACAAGATGGAGGCGGGCAGCGGGATCAGGACACGCTGGTGGGCGCCGCCCGACTGGGCGACGTCCGACCTCGCCGTCCGCGCGGCCCGAAAGGCTCTCGACGCGGCAGGGAAGACGCCGGAGGACGTGGACCTCATCCTCCTCGGCACGGACTCCCCGGACTTCGTGACCCCGTCCACCTCGGTCGTCGTCCAGCACAAGCTCGGCGCGAAGAACGCGGGGACTTTCGACGTCGGCTGCGCCTGCGCGTCCTTCCCGACGTGTCTCGCGACGGCCGCCGGCCTCATCGCGACGAACAAGTCCCTGAAGACGGTCGTCGCGATTGGCGCCTACATGATGCACAAGCTCACGGACCCGAACGACCCGATGATCTTCTTCTTCGGGGACGGCGCGGGCGCGGCCGTGCTCGAGCCTTCCGAGGCGCCCGGCTTCGTCGCGTCGGGCTTCCGGGCCGACGGGTCGTTCCACCGCAACTGGGCAATCCTGTCTGGCGGCACGGACGAACCGGCTTCACTCGAGTCCGTGAAGGCCGGCCGGACGTCGGTCAAGCTCATCGAGCGCTACCCGCCGGAGCTCAACAACGAGGGCTGGCCGAAGCTCGTGCGCCAGATGGCGGCGGACGGAGGGTTTGCCGTTTCCGACATCGACATGCTCATCCTCACGCAGGTGCGCCGGCCGACGATCGAGCTCGTCATGCAGGACCTCGGGCTTCCGATGGAGAAGACCCACATGGTGATGGACAAGTGGGGCTACACGGGCTCGGCGAGCGTCGCGATGGCGTTCGACGACGCCCGTGCGCACGGCAAGATCAAGAAGGGCGACCTCGTCGCCTTCGTGGCGTCCGGCGTCGGCTACAACATGGCGGGCGCCGCCTTCCGCATGGTCTAGGCTGCGAGTCGCCGTGCCGCGCGCCGCGAAGATCCTCCTCGGCCTCGCCGCAATCCTCCTCCTCCTCGGGGCGGCGGCGGGAGCGATCTTCTGGAAGAAACCGCTCGCGACGCTCGCGTGGATCGGCCGGCGGCGGCTCTCGTCGTCCGGTTTCGAGAAGCACGTTCGGCCGTCCGCCGTCGGGCCCCAGGTCGTGTTTTCCGGCGGAGGGGGCGCTCCCGTCGTCCTCGTCCACGGGGCGGGCGACCAGGCCGGCGGATGGTCGAAGGTAGCCCCACGACTCGCGAAGACGTTCTCGGTCGTGGCGGTCGATCTCTCGGGTCACGGCGAGAGCGCGCCGGGAGAGGGGCCGTTGCCGTTCGCGACGCTCCTCGCCGGATTCGACGGCGCCATGGGAGCCGCCCCGCAGGGCAAGGTCACGCTCGTCGGGAACTCCCTCGGCGCGTGGATCGCGACGGTCTGGGCGAAGCAGCATCCCGATCGGGTGAGTCACCTGGTGCTCGTGAATGGCGGGCCCCTCCTCGGCGACCGGCCCGACCTCACGCTCCAGCCGAAGACGCGCGCGGAGGCGGACAGGACGCTCGCCGCCCTGCGCGACCCGTCGGCTCCGCTGATCCCGGATTTCGTCGTGGACGACATCATCTGCGAGGCGGCCACCGGCCCGATCGCGCGGCTCGCGGCGGAGGCGAGGAGCATGCCGGCATACCTTCTCGACGGGAAGCTCGCCGGCTTCGACATCCCCGTGGACCTTCTCTGGGGCGCTTCGGACAAGATGCTCTCCGTCGACTACGCCAGGCGCCTCGTCGCCCAGCTCCCGGCCGCGCGACTCACGACGATCGACCGCTGCGGGCACGCGCCGCAGGTCGAGTGCCCCGACCGGTTCACGGAAGCGCTGATGAAGGTCCTCAAGAACCCGCTGCCCGCGCCGACGGTTTCGTCTCCGCCGGTCGCAGCGGCCGCAAGACCATGATCTCCGGCGACGTCCTCGGCGAGCGCGCACGGCTCTCGCCGGACAAGACGGCGCTCGTCGAGGTCGCGACCGGACGGCGCTTCACGTACGCGGATCTGGACGCGCGCGCGCGAGCCGCGGCGCGGACGCTGACGGAAGGGCTAGGCCTGAAGAAGGGCGACCGCCTCGCCCTCCTTGCGGGCAACTGCGTCGAGTTCCTCGACGTCTTCTCCGCGTGCGGCAAATGCGGCGTCGTCCTCGTCCCGCTGAACACGCGCCAGACGGCGGGGGAGCTGGAAGGAGTTGTTTCGGACGCAGAGCCGAAAGCTCTGATCTATGGAGCAGGGTTCGAAGAGACCGTTGAAGATTTGCTTAGAAAGGTAAGAGGGGTGAGGGGTGTGCCTCTCGACGCTCCGGCGGTGCCCAAGGGCGGGCGCTCTTCCACCTTCAAAGAAATCTCCTCTTCTCTTCCAGCGGCGCCTGCCGGCGCCGCTGCAGAGTCTCCGGGTCCCGAGGACCTCTACTGCCTTCTCTACACGTCCGGCACCACCGGCAAGCCGAAAGGCGTGATGGTGCCGCACCGGATGGTGGCGTGGAACGCCATCAACACCGTCGTGTCGTGGCAGCTCCGCGAGGACGACGTGTCGCCGATCTACACGCCGCTCTACCACGCGGGCGGGCTGGGCGCGTTCCTGACGCCGATCTTCGCGGTCGGGGGGACGATCGTTCTTCTCGCGGGCTTCGACCCCGCCGAGGTCCTCGCGACGATTGCCCGGGAGCGCTGCACGGTCGCCCTCGGCGTTCCGACGATCTTCCGGATTCTCCAGGAGCATCCCGACTGGGCGACGGCGGACTTCTCGAGCATCCGCTACTTCGCCAGCGGCGGCGCGCCGCTGCCGCTCGACATCATCGAAAAGTGGCAGAAGCGTGGCGCGAACTTCAAGCAGGGCTACGGCCTCACGGAAGTCGGTGTCAACTGCTTTGCGATGAGCGTCGAGGAGTCGGTCCGGAAGGCCGGGTCGATCGGCCGGCCGATGATGTTCACCCAGGCGAAGCTGACTGATGAAGCGGGGCGCGAAGTGCCCGTCGGCGAGGTCGGCGAGCTCCTGCTCAAGGGCCCGCACGTCTGCAAGGGCTACTACAGGAACCCTGAAGCCACGGCCGCGTCGCTCGACCCGGAGGGCTGGTTCCACACGGGCGATCTCGCGAAGAAGGACGCCGACGGCTTCTTCACGATCGCGGGGCGCAAGAAGGACATGCTCATCTCGGGCGGGGTCAACGTCTACCCGGCCGAGATCGAGGGCGTCCTCTTCCAGCACCCGCGGGTAAAGGACGTCGCTGTCGTGGGCGTGCCGGACGAGAAGTGGGGCGAAGTCGGCGTCGCGTTCGTCGTTCGGCGGGAAGAAGAGAGAGAAGAGAAGAGAGAAGAGAAGATTTCTTTGAAGGTAATAGAAGAAAAGGCGGAACTGGCGGCCTTCGTCGAGGGGCGCCTCGCGAAGTACAAGGTCCCCCGGGAATTCGTGTTCGTGGATGCGCTTCCGCGCACCCCGTACGGCAAAGTGGTGAAGCGAGATCTTCTTCTTTCTTACCTTTCAAAGAAATCTTCAACGAACGAAGCCCGATGAGCATGAGCCAGCCGCTCTTGACACACCGCGTGGACGGCGAGGGCCCCCCTCTCCTCCTCCTCAACGGCGGGATGATGTCGTTCTCCGCCTGGGAGCCGATCGCGCGGCGTTTTGCCGTGCGGCACCGGGTCATCCGGTGTGACTTCCGGGGCCAGCTCCTCTCGCCGGGCGAGCCGCCCGCGTCCATGGAGGAGCACGCGGACGACGTCGCGGCGCTCCTCGAGTCGCTCGGAACGGGGCCGGTGGACGTCGTCGCCGCGTCGTACGGCGCGTACGCCGGGCTCCTCCTCGCGGCGCGCCATCCGGAGCGTGTCGGATCCGTCGTCGCCGCCACCGTGACGGACGTCGCGAGGGCCGGCGACCCGGGGCTCAGCGAGCCGGGCGCGCGCCTCGCGACGGCCGTCCGCGCCGCGGCGCGGGGCGGAGACCGCACGGAGGTCTACGACGCGATCGTGCAGCTGGCCTACACGCCCGGGTGGCGGGCCGCCCACGCCGAGGAGCTCGCGATGCGCCGCGAGCAGGTCGGCTTCCTGCCCGAGGCGTGGTTCACGGGGCTCGACGGCCTCCTGACGGCTCTCGAAAAGGTCGACCTGAGGCCCGCCCTGGCGAAGATCTCCTGCCCGGTCCTCGTCGTCGCCGCGGAGCGCGACGCCGCGATGCCGCTCGAGCGGACAAAGGCCGTAGCGGACGGAATCCCGGCCGCGCACTTCGTCGTCGTGCCCGGCGCGGGCCACGCTCTCATCGTCGAACGCGAGGACGAGTTCGTCCTCCTCGTGGAGCGCTTCCTCGCGCGCGTGCACCGCGCCGGAGGAGCGGCGTGAGCGCCGCCCCTCCCCCCGCGCCTCTCCGCGAGGGCCGGCTCGCCCACGGCGGGCATGGCTACCACTGGGAGCTGTACGGGACCGGCGGCCACGAGACGGTCTGCCTCTTCAACGGGCTCGCGATGTCCACGAAGAGCTGGCTTTCGTTCCTGCCCGAGATGGGGGAGCGCGACGTCCTCCTCTACGACTACCTCGGGCAGGGCGCGTCGGACGACGCGGATGTTCCGAACGCGATCTCCGCGTTCGGCGACGCGCTCGCGGCGATCCTGGACGCCGAGGGGATCGCGAGGGTCCACGCGATAGGCGTTTCGTACGGCGGGTTCGTCGCCGCGGAGTTCGCGCGGCGCCACCCGGCGCGCGCGGCCTCGCTGACCCTGTCCGGGATCCTCCTGACGCAGGAGACGCTCTTCGTGATGTACCAGGACGTCTCCCTGCGCTTCTATGCGGGCGGGCCGCCGCTCTTCGACCTGTACACGCGGTACCTCTACGAGAAGATCTTCGGGGAGGAGTTCGTCGCTCGCGTCGGGCCGAAGCTCGAGTCCATGCGTCGGGGCTTCAACGATCGGTACGCGAGCCGGATCGAGGCGCTCGTGCGCCTCACGAAGGCGCAGGACTCGTTCTTCGCCGCCCTCGAGGAAAACGCGGCGTCCTATGCGGCCATCCCGTGCCCGGTCCTCGTCCTCGCCGGCGCCGAGGACCGTGCGATCCCGCCATCCCAGCAGCGGAGAATCCCGACGGTGATCCCGCACGCCGTCTACGAGGAAATCCCGGGCGCCGGCCACGTCGTCTACCTCGAGAGGCCAGATATCTTCTGGCCACGGCTGAGGCGGTTTCTGGACGGATCGCGCGGCTAGTGTGCCGCCCGCGAGATACGCGCAACGAGCTTGCGGTGATCGCGGACGGTGCGGTGGGCTGCCTTGGTCCGGACGAGGGGCGTGGGATCTTGGTTCCAGTTTCCGAGGAAGGCCTGGATTTGCTAGCGTCGATCTTTAACGACGGCTCGCGGAACTCGCCGCACCCGGCGGCGGGATCTAGGCTCCGAGTCGGCTGCGTGCGCCGTGGTGGCGGAAATTCAAATCAGCGGCGGTACGTGGAACCGTGTGCTCGTCGCACACGGAGGACGAGGAAGGGCAAGAAGGGGCTAAGACGTCTATCCGCGAGACGCCCGACCAGCGCGTCCAGTAAGGCCATCGCCGCTTGAACCGGCACGCGAAACAACCGTCCCCACCATCGCGACGCGATCTGACGAAAGCGGAGTCGCCGGCCGATCGGCGTCAAACAGACGGTCGCGCTCGTCCCGGTTAGCCACGCCCGCGCGTCTGCAAGCGTTGGAAGCAGCGCGTCCGGGACAGGGTGGAGCCGAAACGCGCCGACACGATCACCGTGCCAGAAGTCCACCGGGAACTGGCCGTTCGGGCAATCGAGGTAGAGCACGCCACTCGGCGCTACGACCCGCAGTGCCTCGCGCACCACACCCGCCCGCCTCGCTTCGCGATCGGCGAGCGCCGCTACGCGGTACGGAGGCGTTGATTCCGCGACGCCGACGTGCTCGATCATCCCCGAGGAGACGACGACCCCGAAAGTGCCGGGCCGAAATGGCAACCGCGCCGCGTCAGCGAGCACGAGCGAACGCGCGCGCTGCATGGAACGCCAGCGCGAGAACCGGTACCGCGAATTGTCCACGCCCACGGCGTGAGCACCCCTGGCCCTCCACGCGTCCACGGCGTAACCGTTTCCACACCCCAAGTCGAGCACGGGCCCTAGCACGCGTTCCGCGGCCACAAGCGCGGCGTAGTACTCGACCCGCTCCGCAGCGGCATCCTGCTCGAGGCGCTCCGCGAAAGCGAGCTTCGCGGCCTGCTCCGGGGGGAGTGACATGCCCCCCGAGTAAAGCACGCCCGGGGGGCCAGACGGTTACTGAAAATATCCCGAGGCGTCGAGGATCACGTTCGCTGCCCCGCTCGTTTGACCGCAGAAGACATCCACTCTGCCTGTTGCGTCGACCCCGAAGATCCCGAACGTCGCGCGTGTCTGTCCTGTGCCATAAGACACGGAGGATGCTGTCGGCAGCGGCAGCGCGGACGGGTACAGCGTAAAGCTGCCCCCTGCGCTCCCACCCGTCGCCGTTACATTCAGAACGATCGCGGTGGCCGTGCTCGGGATGCCGCAGGTTCCCGCCAGCGTGAACGTTCGCGCGCTCTGCGCGCCAATGGCCGGCCCACCGTATGGTCCGTTCGCGTTGCGCGTATCGACGATGCGGCAGGGCGTGATCGTGTAGAACCGCGCCGGCCCGCACTGAAGCGGCCGCGGCGTGTTCGATGTGTTCTGTGACGTCCCACCGTAGCGAACGGTGATTGTATGGGCGATGCCATCTCTCAGCGCGCCCGGCGTCGTCCACCGGAACGAGTGGTTTCCGCCACCAAAGGTCACGAGGTCGCCGCGAAACTGATTCGCGAGGACGGACTGATAAAGCACCCCGTCTACGAGGATGTCTGCCGTGAGCGGCGTGTGCGGCTGATTCGCGTTCCAGATCCACCCGCTCGTCTCGTAACAGGACGAGCCGTCGTGGTTTCCCTGGTACGCGGGCGCGCAACTAAGGGTTCGGGGGCTGCCCGCGAGGTCCTGATTAGTTCCGGCATAACGGACGTTGATCGTGTGGGGGCTGCCGTTCAGCAGGGACTCGGGAAGCGCGTACTGGAAGCCGTGGTACCCGTTGCCGTACGAGTAGTTCGGGTCGCCAAGGTTAGCGAGATCTCCACGGTACTGGTTCGCGGTGATGGTCGCGATCTTCACGCCGTCTACGAAGATGTCCACGCTCACGGGCGTGCTCGGCTGATACCAGTCCCACGCCCACCCGTTCGCGCCGGTGCACGAAACCCCGTCGAAGCTGCCGCCGTAGTTCGGGACGCCACCCGGATTGAGGTTCGGCACAGGACAGGACGCTGATGCCTGCCCCCACGATGGGGGCAACACCGCACCGGCCTCAGCCCAGTAGAACAGGCGCCAGTTACCGCCGAAGACGCCCCCATTCCCGACGGTTCCCACCGCCACTCGAGGTTCGACGATACGCCCGTACTTGTTTTTGAGGTACGCGACGCCCGACACCCAGCAGTCAGCCGCGAGACCGATAGCCGTGCAGTCCACGGTATATGGCGCACGGTTCGAATTGAGCGACCACGACACGCCGTCGCTCGACAACCACTCGCTGATGCCTACCGCGCCGGGCGGGTAGGCGCTGACGTTGGACCCGAGCAAGTGATAGTAGCCGTCGTTGCCGGTTGACACGTCGAATGCTTGGCCGGGCACGCCGCCGACACAGGAGGGCAGCCCGTACGTCAAGTCATTATTCACGGCCGTGCGTACATACCCGTTGCAAGGGGTGTAATTCCCGTCCACGTGATACACCCAAAACGTGCCATCGAACCCGTTGAGCGCGTTTGGGAACCCGCTTCCGCCGTTCGGACAAGTTTGAATCCAGGTCAGGTCGTCCCACGCGCTCGCCGGCGGGGGGACACCATGGTTCTGGCAAGCGGGCGTCGCCGGCTGAAGCCACCACTCGTTCCGAGCTGCAGGCGGCCACAGAGGGTTCGTGGAGTCGATCCGCCCCGTTCGGTCGTAATTGGCGGTACATGGGACAACAGGCTGGCCCGGATCCGCACAGCGTGCTCGGCGGAGCGAATAATCGAGCGTCGAGGTGTAGAGCGTCCGCCACACCCCATTGAAGAACCGCACCGAAGGGAACGCACCCTCCGCCTCCGCAAGGGCGGTATTGGTCCCCCAATTATTTGTCGCGTAGATCGGGTACCAGCGAGGCGGCATTGTCTGCGAATACACGAGGGCCTCCAGCGCCTCGGAGGAACCCGCCGCATTAAACACACCTGCGCCGACGTCCACGAAGATTGCAATGTCCCCGTTATCGAGCAAGACCGGATCGGGTCCCTCGATGTACTGATCTACCGGCGTATGAAACGGCGGTGGCCCGAAAACCTGCCCATACGCTGGGAAACACACGGGCTTCGTCTGGATGATCCCGCTTGTTTGCGCCGGCGCCGGGTGAGCCGCAAGGCACGCGACGAGCACCAGTAACCCTCTCGTCGGCCTACCCTTCACGTGGCAGCGCCCTTGCTGTGGAGGGGACGCGATCCCTACCTTGGATTCATTCATCGGATCCTCCGTATTGGCTTCAGGACACACGAGTCCTCTCTGACTCTGACAACCTTCGCCGGGAGGTTGACCCCATGCAGGAGCATCAGGCGACCGCCGGCACGGGGCGAAATCACGTGCCGACGATGAGTGTTAAGGCGGGGCGCTCAGTTGCCTGCATAAAGGCAGCCGCGTGTGTTTTCCACGGAAAATCGGGGCCCTTTCTCGAGCGCAGCGGTGATTTCGAGGAAATCGACCCCTGACCGTTTCCTGTACCGGCGGCAGCGCTCGTCGCTGGCAGCGGTGCGACCGAATGCGCTCCGTCAGCGTCGCGCGCGCGCGAGCGGGGCCGGAGCGGCCGTAGCGAGGCCGCGCTCCTTCAGCATTCCGTGCCGGAGGATCTCGGCGACCTCGCGCATCGCGACGTCGCTGCCCTTGCCGAACTGCTCCGGGACGCCGAAGAGGACCTCGACCGCGTAGTACTGGAGGAAGACCCGGCTCGCGAGCATGACGGCGGTCGTGACGGGAACGCCCGGGCGGATCTCGCCGGAGACCGCGTCGCCGTGCGACACGATGAACCGTTCGAAACGCGAGGCCATCTCCGAGTAGAACTTCCGGATGTGGTTTCCCGAAAGCTCCACGACGTCGACGTAGATGAGCGCGACGTGACGCCGCCACACGTGGACGCTCTCCTTCGCGGCGACGGCGAGTTCCTCGAGGTTGTCGGGGAACGTCCCGGACGCGAGGGCCCTGTTGAACGGAAAGTCCGGGCTCTCGATCGCCTTCCAGTACTGGCCGAGGACGGTCTGGAAGATCGTCTCCTTGTCGGCGAAGTGGTGGTAGACGTTTCCCGTGGAAACCCCGGCGCGCTCGGCGACGTCGCGGATGCTCGTGCCGCGGTATCCCTGGCTCGAGAAGAGGTCCAGCGCCGCCTCGAGGATGGCCTTGCGGCTCTTCTCGGACTTCTTGTCCTGCTCCACGCCCCGAGTCTAGACGGCGGCGGGAGACTCCGCGAGCATCGCCTTGAGGCGCGGGAACGCGGCCGCGATTTCGTCCATGGAGACCGCGCCCACGGACAGTCGGAACCAGCCCGTGTCCCCGGCGAACCCGAAGGCCTGGAACGGAACGACTCCGAGGCCGGCCTCCTCGAGAAGGAGGCGCCGCACGTCGTCGTTCGTCTTCACGGGGACACCCCTCACCGTGCGCCCGAAGAGGTCGAAGCGCACGGACAGGTAGATCGCGCCCTGCGGCTCGATGGCGTCGACCGGGAAGCCGTCCTTCTTCATGGCCATCACGCCGTCGTACAGGGCCTCCAGCCGCTCCTCGAGCTTCTTCCGCACGGAGTCGCGGTACGCGCGGACGGCCTCCGGCTGCGCGAGGAACTTCGCGACGCCGGCCTGCTCGGCCTTCGGCGCCCAGGCGCCGACGTGGCCGAGGATGTCGGACATCCGCCGGCGGATCGGCGGGGGCATCACGCCCCATCCCACGCGCATGCCCGTCGCGCAGAACGCCTTCGAGATCGCGTCGAGGAAGATGACGTACGGCGCGCTCTCGGGGACGAGCCCGACGGGCGTGTGGTGCTCGGTCTTCCCGAAGACGAGCGTCCAGTAGACCTGGTCGTAAACGAGGTAGAGCGGGCGTCTCCGGCCCTCCGAGTCGCGCCGGCGGTTCTCCTCCACCACCATCTCCGTGAGGTCCGTCAGCGCCTGTTTCGAGATCGCCGTGCCCGTCGGGTTGAGCGGCGAATTGAGGATCAGCAGCCGTGCGCCGGGGACGTGCGGACGGATCTGGTCCGGCGTCGGGAAGAAGTTAGACTTCGCCTCGACACGGATCGGGATCCCGCGGGCGCCGGAAAGGTACGCGTAGTGGTTGTTGTTCCACGACGGCACGGGGTAAATCGCGCCGTCGCCCGGCTCGAGGAGCGTGCGGTACGTGCCGTAGAGGAGCGGCCGGGCGCCTGCCGCGATCACGACGGACTCGACGGGGTAGGAGAGCCCGAGATCGCGGGCGTAGAGTTTCACGACCTCCTCGCGCAGCGGCAGGATCCCCTCGGCCGGCGGGTAGTTCGTCTGGCCCGTCTCGAGCGCTTCCTTCGTGGCCGCGAGGAGCCCGTCCGGGATGGGGAACTGGCGCGAGTCGAAGTCGCCGATCGTGAGGTTGCAGACCGGGCGGCCCGTGGCCTGCAACGCGCGGATTTCGCCCGCGATGCGGAGGATCTCGGAGCCCACGACGCCGCGGGCGAGCGGAGAAAGACCCGCGTCGGCCTTCTCCGCCGACTGAAAATAGGAGGTGACGTTCATCGCCGCGAGTCTATTAGATTCGGTGCCGCGAGCACCCCGCCTGCTAATCTCCGCGGCCTATGCGCTGGTCCCAGTCGTTTCTCGTGACCCTCCGGGAGGTCCCCGGCGACGCCGAGGTCGTCTCCCATCAGCTCCTTTACCGCGCGGGCCTGATCCAGAAGCTCGCCGCCGGCATTTACTCGTACACGCCGTTCGGCTTCAGGTCGCTCAAGAAGATGACCGAGATCGTGCGCGAGGAGATGGACGCGACCGGAGCCCAGGAGGTCGACCTCCCGATCCTCCAGCCGAAGGAGCTCTGGGTCGAGTCCGGCCGGTGGGACCGCTACCAGAACGAAGGGATCCTCTTTCACCTGAAGGACCGCAAGGACGGCGAGTTCGCGCTCGCACCGACGGCCGAGGAGGCCGTGACGGACATGGTGCGGCGGTCCGTGACGTCCTGGCGGCAGCTGCCGTTCAACCTCTACCAGATCCGGACGAAGTTCCGGGACGAGATCCGGCCGCGCTTCGGTCTCCTGCGCGGGCGCGAGTTCCTCATGAAGGACGCGTACTCCTTCGACCTCGACCAGAAGGGTCTCGACGCGCACTACGTGAAGATGGACTCCGCGTACCGGAAGATCTTCGACCGCTGCGGCCTCGAGTTCGCGGTCGTGCAGGCCGACTCGGGCGCGATCGGCGGCTCGGCTTCGGAAGAGTTCATGGTCGTCGCCGACACCGGCGAGGACGCGCTCGTCTTCGCGGAAGCGGGCGATTACGGCGCGAACATCGAGAAGGCCGTGACGGCGCCTCTCCCCGAGCCGTGGGCGGGGGAAGCCGAGAAGCCGTTCCAAAAGGCGGGCGCCACGACCCCGGGCATTACGACGACGGACGGCCAAGCCAAACATCTCGCAACGCAGCCGGCCCGCATCGTGAACACGATGCTGTACGAAGCCGTCGGAGGAGACGGCAAGGCGCGCCTCGTCGCCGTTCTCATCCGCGGCGATCTCGCCATCAACGAGGTCAAGCTCCCGAAGGCGCTCGGCGTGGCTCATGTGAAGCTGGCTTCGGAGGAGATTCTCAGAAAGGTCACAGGGACGCGCCCCGGCTTCGTCGGGCCGCTCGGTCTGCATCCATTCGAAGAAAATCCGATCTCCCTCTTCGTCGACCGATCCCTCGAGCACGGCGTCAACGTCTGGTGCGGGGCAAATCTCGACGACCTTCATCACGCTCAGGTGTCCATCAAGCGTGACGTCATGTCCGATCCGGCCTTTGCCGGCGTCGTCGAAGTCGCCACGGCCCGCGACGGCGACCCGTCGCCCGCGCCCAAGGGCGGCCTCCTGCGCATCAAGCGCGGCATCGAGGTGGGGCACATCTTCAAGCTCGGCACGAAGTACTCCGAGGCCATGAAGTGCGAGGTCGCGGACCAGGCGCAGAAGATGGTCCCGCTCGCAATGGGCTGCTACGGCCTCGGCCTCGGCCGGACCATCGCCGCCGCCGTCGAGCAGCACCACGACGAGCACGGAATCGTCTGGCCCGTCCCGCTCGCGCCGTACGCGTGCGTCGTCGCCGCCCTGCAGCGCGACGCCGAGGTCCTCGCGGCCGCAGACAAGCTCTACGAGGAGCTGAAGGCCGCGGGCGTCGAGGTGTTCTACGACGACCGCGACGAGCGGCCGGGTGTGAAGTTCAAGGACATCGACCTCATCGGCTTCCCGGTGCGCGTCGTCGTGGGCGGCAAGTCGCTCGCGAAAGGCGTCGTCGAGGTCTCGACGCGGCGCGAGAAGCAGGCGCAGGGAATCGCCCTCGGGAGCGTCGTCGACGTCGTGAAGAAGACCCTGGCGGCGGGCGCGAAGACGCTCGCCGTGTAGGCGGCCGGGAGCCGACGTGAATCTGACCGAGACGCGCCTCTCCGATGTCGCCTCGGTGTTCACCCACGGCGGCGAGACGCTCCTCGAGAGCTACGGCTCGAACGCGACCGTCTTCTTCGGGAAGGGTGCGGTCGTCGTCGTGGACCCGTTCGTCGCGCCGCGGCAGGCGGCGGCGCTCGGCGCGCGGATCGCGGACCGCACGCCGGACCCCGTCACGCACGTCGTCCTGACTCACCACCACACGGATCACGCCCTCGGGGCGTCCTTCTTCGCCTC
>Ga0315270_10000366_pt1 | contig 25307 bp, 19 predicted proteins | sample C1_bottom_MG_FD_204932 | JGI IMG/M metagenome (GOLD analysis project Ga0315270, IMG submission 204932) | Sediment microbial communities from Yellowstone Lake, YNP, Wyoming, USA - C1_bottom | ecosystem: Environmental > Aquatic > Freshwater > Lake > Sediment | place: USA: Wyoming | collected...
ACGGCGAAGTGGGTCGGGTTGGTCACCACCACATCGGCGGTCGGAATTTCGCTCATCATGCGGCGTTGCGCCATTTCGCGCTGCATCCTGCGGATGCGCCCTTTAACCTCGGGGTTACCCTCGGACTCCTTGGCCTCCTGGCGCACCTCCTGCTTGCTCATCATCAGCTTCTTGTTGTGCTCATACAGCTGGAAGGGCACATCTACCGCTGCAATCAGCAACATCCCGCCCATGATCGCGAGAAAGCCCCCCCACATCAGGCTGCCCATCTGCGGAATGGCAGTCGCCAGCGGCTGCGCCATCAATAACATCACGGCATCTTTGTTATGCCAGATAGCCCATGCACCCACCCCACCCACAACCAGCGCCTTGGCTATCGCCTTGAGCAACTCGACCAGGCTATTGGTGGAGAACATGCGGCCTATGCCGGTAATGGGATTGAGTTTGGAGAATTTGGGTTGCAGCGGCTGCAGCGTGAACAGCCAGCCATTCAGCAACAGCGGCGAGAACGCAGCGGCACCCAGCAACAGCAACAGGAAAGGCAGCAGCGCCAGCAACGCATCGAACGACAGCGTATGCAGCTGCGGCAGCATCTGCTCTGGGTTATAGATTAGCCCTTTGTCCAGCGTGAGGCCGTCGCGCAATACCTTGAGCAGTTTCTGCGTGATGGCTGAACCCATCAACCACAGGCCCGCCCCGCCGGCCATCAGCACCACAAACGTGGTCAGTTCGCGCGAGCGCGCCACCTGACCTTCCTCGCGCGCCTTATCCAGGCGCTGCTGCGAGGGTTGTTCCGTTTTTTCCAGATCGCTATCTTCAGCCATGACTGTGTGACCCTATTTATCAGGGCTATTATCAGCAATCAGGAGAAAATCAAGGCGGGAAATAAAGGGGGTTTTACCGCTCACTTCAGTTATTGCGCAGGATGAGACCGTAGGTCGGGCTTCAGCCCGACATGTCGGGTTAAAACCCGACCTACGAGGCCGTTATTAGATAGCTATAAGTTCCAAACAGGATGCAACACTACACTAGGATTATCTGGGTTAAATCAAAAATATGCCCGCATCAATACCTGCGCCAACGTAAATATTAAATATAATCAAGTACTTGCATAAACAGGCTAAATCTTCACCCCCGCCACCACCTGATTACCCTTGCCCTTATATTCGAGCGTGTCAAAGCTCATCATTCTGCTCATCGCAATACCGCGTCCGTTCGGATCGAATGCCCGCTCGGGCGACATTTCCAGATAATTTTTATACTCGAATCCTGCTCCGCAATCGGAAATAACCAGGCTCATTTCATGCGGCGTATGCTCCAGCTTTACGTTGACTTTCTTGCTGGCGTTTTCGGGCAGGGACAGGCGGCGTTCAATTTCATCTTCCCAGCCACCGTGCTGCAATAAGCCTGATTTTTCTTGGTAGCTGATACCCAGATTGCCATGTTCCACCGCATTGATCAGCAGCTCTGAAATGCCAAGAACGACACGCTGTGGTTGCGGATAACAACCGGACAATGCATTTGCCAGCGTGCGCGCTTCAAACAAGGTACTCAGCTGAAATTCACTCCGCAACAATAAATCGGCGAGTTTTGCCTCCACCTGATTGACCGCAAGCTTCAAATCGTCGGCAATATTGAAGGTGCTCACTGCGCTTCCCACAATGGCAAACAGCACCTCTTTATTCACCGGTTTAATCAGGTAATAAAAGGCCCCCGCCTTGATGCCCTCGGCAATCTCCATTGGAGAGTCAATTGCGGTCTGAAAAACAACCGGAATACCTGCACAGCGTGCACTGCCTTTCATGCGCGCCAACAAGCCCATACCATCCAGACGCGGCATCATGCGATCAAGCAGAATGGCAGAAAAATTGTGCTGTCCGCGATCAAGAATCTCCCATGCTTCTTCACCGTCAACCGCAAGTGTCACTGCATAGCCAACACCGGACAGCAACTCCTGCAGAATATCGCGATTGAACTCCTCGTCATCCACCACCAACAATTCGATCATTTTTTTGCTCATGTCGCTCCCCTGTGTATCTGCTCTGCAATCCGCACGAGCAACAATCTCATCTGTGCCACAATTTGACGGGCCTGTGCAATATCCCCTCCCCCCTTGCATTGCTCCAGCGACTGGCACAGGTCAGCATAGGCCGTAGCACCCACTGTTCTAGCCGGTGATTTGTTGCGATGCCCCAAAGCGGCCAGCGCGGCCATATCCTCCTGCCTCAGAGCCTCCTCGATTTCGTCCAGGCCTTGCTGTGCCGAGTTCAAATACTTGAGGGTAAATTTATGTATCTTGGCAGGGTCTGAACCTATTATTCTTTCCAGCACAGAAAAATCAATTACAGCTACCCCATCTGAACTGATTAACCCAGATAATCCATTAGGCCGTAGGTCGGGCTTCAGCCCGACATGTCGGGCTTCAGCCCGACCTACAAGCAATTGATTTTGTGATGCACAAATGTCTAATGGATAATCTGGGATTAAAGCACTCGGAGCCGACAAATCAATCGTACCTGGGTGATCTTTACTCGTTGACTGATCCTGTTTCGGCATTGATTCTGCCGCCACCCGCAAGGGTTCTTGTACCCGCTGTGCTTGTGCTACACATTGGGCGATGGCTGCATAGAGCAGTTCAGGAAAAACAGGTTTTCTGATAAAGTTGTCCATGCCTGCGGCAAAGCAGCGTTCCTGGTCTTCCTTACCGACATTGGCGGACAAGCCAATAATATGCGTGACGGCCAGGGCAGGGTTACTGCGTATCTGCCGCGTGGCTTCAAGGCCATCCATCACCGGCATTTGAACGTCCATCAGTACGCAATCAAAACGCTGCTTAAGGAGTAGATCGATAGCCTCTTGTCCGTTATTGGCAATGCTTACGCTGGCGACAACGTCACTCAGCATTTCCACGGCAACTTGCTGGTTGAAGAGATTATCCTCAACCAGCAGGATAGCTACACCCTTGAGCACCTCCAGATTGAGCGGTGTGGCGCCGAGTTGCACAAACAGCTTGCCACCTTTAGCCAGCCTGGCGGTAAACCAGAATGTGCTGCCCTGATCGGGCTGGCTTTCGACGCCGACTGTGCCCCCCATCAATTCCACCAGTTGTTTGCTGATGGCCAGCCCTAGTCCGGTACCGCCATATTTACGCGTGATGGATGCATTAGCCTGATGGAAAGGCTGGAAAAGCTTTTCTATTTCTTCAGGGCTTAAGCCGATGCCGGTATCTTGTACTTCAAAGCGCATCAGGAAATCATTCACACCTTCTTCTATCATTCTGGCGCGGATCATTATCTCGCCTTTGGCAGTAAACTTGATTGCATTACTGGCATAGTTAAGCAGCACCTGAGCCAAGCGCAGCGGGTCGCCTCGCAGCGGCATAGACCAAACGGGGTCCAGATCAAATTTCAGACGCAGACTTTTGCTCGCTGCGCTATGGGTAAGCTGGCTGGAGATATTTGCAAACACCGTACCCAACTCAAAATCCAGAATTTCTAACTCGACCTTGTTGCTCTCGTTCTTGGAGAAATCGAGAATGTTATTGATGAGTTGCAACAGATGCTGCGCTGAATAGCCTATCTTGGTGAGATAGTCGTGTTGCTTTGCATTCAAATGGGTCTTGAGTGCCAGATGGCTCATGCCGATGATGCTGTTCATCGGGGTGCGAATCTCATGGCTTATATTTGACATGAATGCGCTCTTGGCTGCATTCGCAGCCAAGAGCGCATTCATTGCATTCAAAAGCTTGGTTTCGCTTTCCTTGCGCTCGCTGATGTCGTTCACCATCGCCACGAAGCGCGGATTTTGACCATCCAGACGGACGAGCTGGAGAAAGATTTCCACCGGTATGTCATGCCCGTCCTTGTGGCGATGGACGGTCTGAAAAGTAAGCGCCGGCAGCACACCCGCTATCAATGGCTGCAATACTTGCTGGAATTGCTCCAGGGTAAACAGGGGCTTGATATCCACCGGTGTCATTTGCAACAGCTCGGTTTCGCTGTAACCTATTTGCCGCTTCGCACCTTCGTTTACATAGGTGAAACGCAGCGTACCAAGCTGGAACATGAAGACGCATTCCAGCGTCTGGTCGAGCGTGTTTTTGAACTGGCTCAGTTCGGTGTGGAGTTGGCTAATTTCCTCCTCGACCAGCTTGCGCCCGGTAATATCCCTTACTGACACGAGGTAGGCATTTTCTCCTTCAAAACGCACTTCACTCGTCCTTAACTCCAGCGGAAAAAAGCTGCCATCCTTGCGCTTACCCTGAAACTCCCGGATCACTCCCAAGACGGTATAATTTTTATTTTTCTGATAGCACCTTTTATAACCCGGATTCAATTCAGCATTCCGATCCGGCATCACAAATTCAAATATTTTTCCGATAACCTCGTCTTTGGTGTAACCAAAAGTATTGGCTGCGTTGTCATTCCAGTTGGTGATAACTCCATTGTCATCAAGTTGAATAAAAGCATCCGGCGCATTTTCAAAAATGGCAACCAGTTTCGCCTCGTTCAATCTTCGGCTTTCACGCATCGAAGAAAATGCGCGCACCAGATTGCCAAGCTCATCCTTCGAGGCTGATGGCAACACTGCAGAAAAATCACCAAGTGCTAGCTGATTGGCAGCATTTCCCAGCAGTAACAGGGGTTTCACAATGAAAGCTGCAACAGTCGTATAGATCAGCAAACCGATAAAAATAGAAGAAAGGCAGAGTGCGACAACAATATCGAGGTAGGTCTTTTTTATTAATTCATCAAAATGGTTTTTAGAAATAATCAGTTCCACGCTACCCACCGTTTTTCCCGAGAAAGTCACGGGGGCTACAAACAATGCGCCCATATGTTCAAGGTCAATACTTTCAGGGCTGAAATTAATCCTGTTGCGGGTAACCATCAATTTGCCGGCCTGATTAAAAATATTAATTTTTTGAACGTCCCGCAGTTGAACAATGCGATCCGCCACAGATTCAATATTGCCGTAGTCATGTGCAATGATCATATTGGCAACGCCTTCTGCAATCAGCAAGACGCGCTCATTACCTGAACGAACTGTTTCATCTGCGTAGCTGTTTTTTAACTGGTAGACACGAAGAGCGCCAATAGAACTGAAAGTGATTAATATACCGATGACGACAACAACGAGCAGTTTTCCACGAAGATTTAGATTGATTTTCTTCATCATATTTTGGCCTGACTATGGTTAAGCCTTATTCGGCACCGGCCTGATGCAAGCCGGGCATGCAGTGAATTTCCACCAGACTGACATCGTCATTAAATGACTGTTCGCCGCAAAAAACCACTAGGGCTGTTGCGACAGTCTGAAAGCTGTTTTGAGTTGCTGTCGCCGCCTGCTCATAACGCACTGACCCGAACTCTTCCCCGCTAGAATTTGTCGCCTCGGTCACACCATCGCTGCATAACAGGACACGGTCACCCGTGGCGATACCCAGGCGCGCAGGTGCGATCTCCATATCAGCATCCTTCAAAATACCAAGCGCCAGATACTGTGACGCGACGCGATGCTTCACGACTGTATTTTGCCCATCCGGGGTCAGTGTGCTCAGTATCAGTACTTCTGGCATACCCGCGTTCCAGATGCTGACACTTTGCAAGTCCTTATCAATGGCGACGAAACAGGCGGTCATAAACATACCCGTAGGGAGTAGCCTGTGCAGCTTGCTATTGATCGAAGCCAATATTTCAGGCGGTGAAAACCCCTTGGCAGTCATCGCGCGGAATACCTCTGCAACCGGTAGCACACCCACTGCGGCGGTTAATCCATGGCCGGTGAAGTCTCCCAGCAGAGCATACAACGTCCCATCGGGGCATTCAGCAGTGAGTAGCAGATCGCCACTAAAGGTAGAGACTGCGCGTAACAGGGAATTTATATGTTGACTCGTGATGTTGTCGTCGGTTATTGCACGGTGGTAGATTTGCTCGGCATCGATTTGTTCTTTGAGCAGCAAGAGATGTAGCCTCTCGATTTTCTGGTACTGCATGGCTACCGTGCGTGACAAATTACGGATGCGCTCCATCGCCTTGATTTTGGCGCTTAAAATTTTTTGCTTGAAAGGTTTACTCAGAAAATCGTCACCGCCTGCCTCGATGCACTTAACCAGCGCGTCGCCATCGCTCAAAGCGCTGAGAAAGATGACTGGCACGAATAGCGTGCCCGCCAACGCCTTGATGCGGACAGTGGCTTCGAAACCGTCCATGACCGGCAACCCGATATCCATAAATACGATATCGGGTTGCCTCTCGGAGTATAGCTGCACAGCCTGTGCGCCATCTTCGGCAGAAATGGTTTGATAGCCCTCTATTTTTAACAGCGCCTCCAGAACTTGCCTGTTGACGGCCAAGTCATCAACCACCAGGGCCAGACCTTTAGATTCTACTGTTTTAACTGTCATATCAATCTTCCCTGGATAGGATGAAGTGACCAAGGCTACTGATTATACTATTGTGAATAGTTTGGAAAAATTTGCGATCTCGAGGATTTGCGCCACACCTGCACCGGGCTTGCAAAGCTTCAAGCCCTTACCCGCTGCCGCCGCGCGCTCGCGTAACATGAGCAACATGCCTAGCGCCGAGCTGTCGAGGTAATCAACGCCGGCAAGATTGACTTCGATCGCGCCAACAGCCGCATTGGTCAGTTGCGGAGCGTATGCCTCCTTAAAGTCACGTTGCACATTAAAATCAAAGCGGCCAGTCATGCTAATCGTGGCGGTATTGCCTGCAACGGTTGCGCTAATGCTCATTACATTCTCCCTCTTGAAAAACAATTCATGCCCAGTAAAAACATTAATTCCGGATAATCCAATCATACCTCTTCCCAGTTCCTTCCCCCTTTACGGGGGAAGGTTAGGATGGGGGGTGGAGTTGGCGGGAATTAAACGTTTCTACCCCCACCGAGCGAGGATGTTGCCGCTTTAGCGGCTTACAGCCTCGGCCTACCCCTTGCGGGTGCTAGCCCTCCCCCGTAAAGGGGGAGGGAATACTGAATCACTTGGGTCAAACCCTGATATTACGCCCCCCCCCCTGTGCCAATCTGACCAGCACACGCTGCGCCATTTCCTGTATCGGCACGATCTCGTCTACCGCACCCACGGCTATCGCTTCGCGCGGCATACCGAAGACTACACAGGTTTCCTCATTCTGAGCAAAATTATATGCACCCGCCTGGCGCATCTCCAGCATCGCGTTTGCGCCGTCTTTTCCCATGCCGGTCAACATCACGCCGATGACGTTTTTTCCCGCATGTTTAGCGGCTGAACGGAACAGCACCTCGACCGAGGGCCGGTGATGGTTTACCGGTGCTGACTGGCTCAACTCGGTCATATAGTTTGCGCCGCTGCGCTTGAGCAATAGATGCGAATGTCCCGGCGCAATAAACGCGTGGCCCGGCAGAACGCGTTCATTCCCTTGCGCCTCCACCACGTTTATTTTGCACAGGCTATCAAGGCGCGCCGCAAAAGATTTGGTAAACGCTTCCGGCATGTGCTGTGCAATCAATATTCCCGGCGCATCGGCTGGCAGCCGGATAAGAAACTCTTTAATCGCCTCGGTACCGCCGGTAGACGCACCCAGAATGATGATCTTTTCAGTGCTGGTGATGCGATTGCCCAACTCCGGCAGAGCTTCATGCGATGCATCGCCTGGCGCTATCCGCCGCGCCAGGCGCGGCTTGGTCAGATAGGCTGCGCGTATCTTTTCTGCAATATCGTCGGCATACTCGCGCATCCCCTCGCTAATCCCCAGCTTGGGTTTAGCCAGAAAATCCACCGCGCCTAGCTCCAGTGCGCGCAAAGCCGCTTCTGAACCGCGCTCAGTCAAACTGGAAATCATCAACACCGGTGTGGGACGCAAGCGCATCAGTTTTTCCAGAAAAGTCAGGCCATCCATCTCCGGCATTTCCACATCCAGCGTCAGCACATCCGGGTTGAGAGTTTTAATCATGTCCCGTGCCTGCAACGGGTTTGCGGCCGCCCCTATTGCTTCCATATCCGGGTAGCTGTTGATCACCTCTTTGAGGATACTGCGTATCAGCGCCGAATCATCAATGATCAGCACTTTTATTTTCTGGATTGCGACGGCATGTTGCAACATTTGTATTTCTTTCGTCTTATATTTAAGCCAGATTATTGATTGTTATATTTACAATAAAACCGAGTAACTTGTACCACCTGCTTTCCACAGATTACCTCGGAGAGGTTCTTGTGCCCTTTGGGTACGCAGATTCACGCAGATTATTTTCATGCCAATTTTCTGTTTTTATTATAATTGGTAGCAATCTGTGTAATCTGCGGATCAGTTTTGGTTCCACCCTAAAACAGCTCGACGTCCCCCTGAATATCCGCAACTTTGAGCCTGGCTTTATATGCCTGCTCGCGTTCAATGATGGTTTCATTATGCATAGTACGTATTTTTTTTACCAGTACACGCCCGCTGGTCGGGAAAAAATATACTTTACGCGCATAATTATCGAGCATATCCTGCCCGGCAATCGCAATCCTTTCAGTACGCAAATAATCCAGCGCAAACGCAGCATTGCGCGGCCCCACGTTGGCCGTGGTAAGACCTCGCATCACGTTACCCCCGCCAAAAATTTTGGCGACCAGGTTTTCCCGGCGTGCACCCATTTTTATCAGCTGGTTAATCATCATCTCCATCGCGAATGTCCCGTAACGCGCCGACGTACTGTTCGGATCGTTGCTATCACGATTGCTGTCCGGTAGCATAAAATGATTCATGCCGCCGATTCCGCTAACACGGTCGCGAATACAGGCTGCCACGCATGATCCGAGCACGGTTACCAGCACCATGTCCCGCTTGGTAACGTAATACTCGCCCGGCAAAATTTTGGCAGCGTCGATATCGAAGCTGCTATCAAAATACAGATTGGGTGAGAAGTTCGCTTCACTCTCATCATCCATTTAGTTCACCCATTTAGTTCACCCTAAAAACAGCAGTTGCACCATCCGTAGGTCGGGTTTTACCCAAAGGGTACACCTCGAAGAGGTTCTTGTAGTATGAGCATCATCGATGCTTGTACTAAGAACCCCTGCGGGGTAACCCGACCTACGGATCATTTAGCGCGCATCTTTAGCGTGATTTCTATGCTCATTCTCCAAAGCATGCTTACGGGCTTTGGCTGAAAGCTCATATACCGTTTTGCCTCGCAATTTAAAGTACTCGTCCGCATGATGAAAACTTTCAGAGTGTCCGGCGAATAGCAGCCCATTACTACGCAACAATGGAGCGAATTTTTTCAGTATCGCGAGCTGGGTTTGCTTGTCAAAATAGATCATTACATTGCGGCAAAATATCACATCGAGTGGCGCACGTACCGACCAGTTGTTATCCAGCAAATTCAATTGGCGGAAAGTGACCATATTGCGCAACTCATCCCGCACCCGCACCATGCCTTCCTGCGCACCGGTGCCGCGTTGAAAGAAGCGCTTCACTACATCATCGGGGAGCTTGGCGATGCGTTCTTCCGGATATACACCTGCCCGGGCAGTGGCCAGCACCTTGGTATCCAGATCTGTGGCCACAATGCTCACCTGTGACGCATCACGGCCCAAGGTATCCATCACCGTCATCGCCATGGTGTAGGGTTCCTCACCGGTAGAAGCAGCAGAGCACCACAGTGAAATCGGATGTTTGCCGCGCAAGGTGCGCAAATGTTCTGCCAGAACCGGGAAGTGATGCGCTTCTCGGAAAAACGAAGTGAGATTGGTTGTCAGCGAATTGGCGAACTCCTCCCACTCTATCTCGTCATTGCTTTCCAGTAGTGCAAGATATTCTGCAAAATTATTAATGCCCGTTGCGCGCAAACGCCGTGACAAGCGACTATATACCAGCTCCTGTTTGGAGTCGCTCAACGAAATACCGGCGTGATCGTAGATCAGCTTGCATACCCGGTCAAAATCTTTTTTCGTAAAATGGAACTCGCGCCCCTCTTTTACAGCTTCATTGCTAGCCATGTTGAACTCACCTGTTGACGATAGTTCTTCTGAGGATCGGGGTTCGGGGACGGAGGACTGAGTCGGTCGGGTTAGCGTTTTTTTGCGTAACCCGACATTGCGCACATCGGGTTACCCCCGGCCAAATCACCCGAGGACAAGCGCGATGAACCTGCTAACCCGACCTACCTGATTACTCAGTCCTTAGTCCCCGAACCCCAGTCCTGTTTTACCCATCCTTAAAACTCTTCCCATTCCCCATCATCCGGCTTGCCGGCTTTTCCTGGCAATGCTTTAGTCTTGGTAGCCGGTTTCTTTGCCGCTGCGGAAACAGCCTGCCTCTCTGCTGGCTTGCTGCTGCGCTGGGGTGTGGCGGAAATGCGTCTGCTTGTCTGCTGCGTGCTACTTGAATTGTCCAGCCTGAAGATGCTGACTGACTCAGCAAGAAGCTGCGCCTGCTCTTCCAGCGACTCGGCTGCGGCGGCAGCTTCTTCCACCAGTGCTGCGTTTTGCTGCGTGACCTCGTCCATCTGTGTGATGGCCTGGTTCACTTGCTCAATACCTGTGCTTTGTTCATTTGAAGCTGCGGAAATTTCAGACATGATGTCAGTGACGCGTTTCACCGCGTTCACAATTTCTTCCATGGTTTTTCCGGCTTCATCTACCAGCTTGGTACCGACTTCGACTTTGTCTACCGAATCACCGATCAGTGTTTTGATTTCCTTGGCTGCTGCAGCGGAGCGCTGTGCAAGGTTGCGCACTTCGGCTGCCACCACGGCAAAGCCGCGTCCCTGTTCTCCTGCACGCGCCGCTTCCACTGCTGCATTAAGTGCCAGAATATTGGTCTGGAAAGCGATGCCATCAATCACGGAAATAATGTCAACGATCTTGCGCGAACTATCATTGATTGAACTCATGGTACCCACGACTTGCCCCACTACTTCGCCGCCCTTTATCGCAATCTCACTGGCACCTTTTGCCAGCTGGTTGGCTTGCTTGGCGTTCTCGGCATTCTGCTTCACGGTAGAGGTGAGCTCTTCCATGCTGGCTGCGGTTTCTTCCAGCGAAGAAGCTTGTTCTTCGGTACGTTGCGACAGATCGGTGTTGCCAGCCGCAATTTCTTTAGAAGCTGTGCTGATAGTGTCAGTTGCTTCTTTGACTTGGCCGATGATTTCCTTGAGGTTCTCTACGGTCGCGTTGGCGTCGTCCTTGAGCTGACCAAAGGTACCGGAATACTCGTTGGTAATTTTGTCGGTCAAGTCGCCTTTAGACAGCGCAGACAGCATGCGCACCACTTCATTCAATCCGACTTCACTGGTTTCGGTGAGCTTATTCATGCCATCACCCAGTTGCTTGAAGAAGCCGATTTTACCGTTCATATCCATACGGCGGCTAAAATCTCCCACCACTGCACCTTCGACGATCGCTGCCACCTCTTTCTCTGTTGCCACTTCCAGAGTGCGGTCATTCCACTCTACCACTGAGCCCAGGCGCTCACCTTTTGAGGTTAACACCGGGTTAGCGGCCAGCGCAAAGGTGCGGCCTCCTATCACGACTTCTGCGCGCCAGGTGCTGGTGAAAGTTGCCAATAATTGCTTCTGGTGCGCAGGGTTTTTGTGGAAGCCGTCTATGTTCGTACCCTTCAGGGTGGCTTGAGTAAAGTTTGGCAGATCCTTACGAATATCTTTTTCCGCAACTTTGAACATCTCGTCGACAGATTTATTCATGTAAATAATGTTGCGGTCATTGTCGGCAATCATGACGCTGGTTGCGACATTATCCAGCGCAATTTGTATGCGCAGCGCTTCGTCTGCTACGCGCCTGGATTCATTCATATCAAATCCCAATTTGATCTGCATCGATTGCAAGGCATCCATCACCCGACCGATCTCATCGTGGTTATCCATTTCAATAGCGTTGTCGTACTTGCCGTCAGCGAGTTTGCTGAAATAACCGACCGCCCTTTGCAATGGCACAACGATGGCGCGGATCAGCATAAAGCCCAGCCACGCAGACAAGGCCAAGCCGATTATGATCACGGCAATGATCACGCTGCGAGCAGAGGCATAATTACTTTTCGCCTGTTCGTATTCCAGACTTGTTTCCTTCAACTGCAACTCAATCAGTTCCTCAACATTTGCACTAACCGGCTTAAAAAGCGGTCCAAATTTGCTGTTGACAAGATCTTTGGCCTCGCTGAAATCGCGTTTACGCAAAGCTGCAACAGCAGGCATCAAAGCTTCATTAACAAATACGTTACGATGTTTTACAAATTCGGCGGCCAATGCCAACTCGTCCGGCTTGGCGTAAGTGGCCATATAGCCATCCCATTCTTTATCGATGATCGCCTTGTTCTTGTGAATATTCTCCACTTGCTCTTTGACGTTTTCTTCGCTGGTATTGGTAATCGCGTTATAGACTGCCAAGCGGTTTCTTGCCAGGGCACGGACAACGTTGGTCACATGAGCTAGCCCAACGACGCGATCTTCATAGACAGTACGCAGGCTTTCATTACTCTTACTCAGACTAAACATGCCTAGCCCTCCAATCCCTAGCAACAGGACAGAAAGCACTGCGATGATGGTAACCAGTCGCGCTTTGATCGACATATCTTTAAAAACATTCAGCTTACTCAGCAAGCCGGATTTAACCACCTTGCCGTCTTGTATTTTCATGTTACCTGCTTTGCCGTCTCTGAACAGTGAGTAAGCCTGGTCTGCCGCTTCAACTTGGCGGCGGCTCGGTTTGCCTCGCACTGACATATAACCGATGAGCTGCCCTCTCTCGTATAAAGGGGTGGCGTTGGCCTGTACCCAGTAGTAGTCGCCATTTTTGCAACGATTTTTCACCAACCCCGTCCACGGCCTGCCTGCCTTGAGGGTAGCCCAAAAATCGGCAAATGCTTCTACCGGCATATCCGGGTGACGCACGATGTTTTGCGGCTCACCTATCAATTCTGCTTCGGTAAATCCGCTGATGCGCTTGAAGTCGTCGTTGATATAGGTGATTTTGCCTTGCAGGTCGGTCTTGGAAACTATCGAATCATTATCGGTCAGTACATATTCATTATTGGTAACAGGCATATTGGAACGCATTTTTTATCCCCTTTGATTGTTCATTGAAATTTGTGTCGGGCTTCGTATTTCGTAGGTCGGGTTTCAACCCGACAATGATCGGGTTACGAACGGTTGTCGGGTTGAAACCCGACCTACGCGGCAATCTTGTCGACCAGTTCCATATCGCTACTGCTCATCAGCTTTTCGATATCTACCAGTATCAGCATGCGCTCGTCCACCGTGCCCAGCCCCATCAGATACTGGGTATCGAGCGTGGCGCCAAACTGCGGTGCAATTTTTATTTGCTCCGGGGTAAGCGCAATCACGTCAGAAACACCATCCACCACCATGCCCACTACCCGACTCGCCAGGTTGAGAATAATCACCACCGTGAGCTGATCGTAGGTCACATTTTCCAGATTGAACTTGATGCGCATGTCCACTATCGGCACGATGATGCCGCGCAGATTGATGACGCCCTTGATGAATTTTGGCGTGTTGGCGATGACGGTCACAGCATCATAACCGCGTATCTCCTGCACCTTGAGGATGTCGATACCGTATTCCTCTGCCCCCAGGGTGAAGGTTAAAAATTCTCCACCTGCTGCGGCGCTAGACGTATTATTTTCGGTTGCCATTTTTTTCTCCCTTTATTATCCTGACTAAATCCCCTCTACCCTCGTAGGTCGGGTTTCCCCCAAAGGGGGCAAGAACCCCTGCGGGGCAACCCGACAAGTCGGGCTAAAGCCCGACCTACGGGGAGTACTTTTACGCCGCCTTAACCAACCCGGCCACATGATGCGAACTCAATGCCAAAACATCCAGTATCAGTGCAACCTTGCCATCACCCATGATGGTGGCGCCGGACATGCCGGGTACTTTGCGGAAATTGGATTCCAGACTTTTAATCACGACCTGATGCTGGCCGAGCAGCTCATCCACCAGCAGGGCAGTTTTCTTACCTTCAGCTTCTACTATGACAGCAATACCCTGTTTCGGCTCAGTGACGGCTGAATTGATAGCGAACACTTCATGCAGCGCAACCAGCGGCAGATACTCGCCGCGCACGCGCAGCAGACGCCCGTTGCCGCTCACGGTTTTCAATTCCTCTGCGGTGATCTGCAGCGATTCAATAATTGACCCCAGCGGTATGATGAATGTTTGCCCGCCTATCGCCACCGACATGCCATCCAATATCGCCAGGGTCAGCGGCAGGCGGATGGTGATGCGCGTGCCCAGGCCTTCGGCCGAGCTCAATTCAACGCGCCCGCCCATGCCGGCGATGTTGCGCTTGACCACGTCCATGCCCACGCCACGCCCGGAAACATCGGTCACCACATCGGCGGTGGAAAATCCGGCCTCAAAAATCAGCATCCACACCGCTTCGTCGGTCATCGTGTCGCTCACCTGCAAGCCGCGCTCATTGGCTTTGCTGAGGATCTTGGCGCGATTGAGGCCGCCGCCATCGTCGGCCACTTCGATAACGATGTTACCGCCCTGGTGAAAAGCATTCAGGGTGATGGTGCCGTGCGCTGGTTTTCCTGCCGCAATGCGTTTTTCAGGCGTTTCTATGCCGTGGTCAAGGCTGTTGCGTATGAGATGGGTGAGCGGGTCGGCGATTTTTTCTATCAGCGCCTTGTCCAGCTCGGTGGATTCCCCCAGGGTTTTAAGTTCGACCTGCTTGTTGAGCTTGGCTGCCACATCGCGCACCACGCGCGGGAAGCGGCTGAACACGAAGGAGATCGGCAGCATGCGCACTGACATGATCGATTCTTGTATATCGTGCGTGTTGCGCTGAAGCTGGCTCAAGCCATTTTGCAATTGCTCAAGCGCAGACGCGTCCAGTAAGGAAGCAGATTGCGCCAACATAGCCTGAGTGATGACCAGCTCGCCTACCAGGTTGATGAGTTGGTCCACTTTCTCAATGCTGACGCGTATTGAGGTGTTTTCTGCGGATGCGGGTGGCGCCCTGTCTGCCGCGCGCCTGGTAGGATGAGCCTCCGCCGCAAGCAGCGAGTCGCTTTCAACTTCAACGGCGGCTTTTTTATTTTCAATGACTGCAGAGGCGGGGAGCGGAGAAAAGAAACCATAACCTAACTGGCTTTCAGTATCTGCAACTTGCAGGGGTACATCTTCAAAAAAACCGTAGGCTTGATCAACTTGCGCTTGTGCAGCTTCGGGTACTGTTGCCGGAATACCGTCGAAGAAGCCATAGCTGTCATCGGCAGCTATGGCAGGAGTCGGCTCTGCATCAAAAAATCCGTAGTCCTCATCTTCCTGCGCGGCTATTTCAGCCTTTTTCTTTTTAGATTGTATGGAGTCTGCGACTTTTGCTTCTACAACAGCTGCAGCATGATGGGTTGTGGAGAGCCGTTCCAGTTTTTCACATACCGCCCTGATCTCGGCCTGGTCTACCTCGCCTTCACTACGATGGGCTGCGAGCTGCATCGCGATGGCATCACCCGCCTGCAGAAAGACATCCACCATCTCGGTGGTCAAATTCATTTCTTGCTTGCGCAGTTTATCCAGCAGTGTTTCCAGCACATGAGTTACTGCTGTCATGTCGGTAAAACCAAAGGTTCCTGCGCCCCCTTTAATGGAGTGTGCCGCACGGAAGATGGCGTTCAGGTCGTCCATGCTGGGATCTGATACATCCAGCGCCAGTAACAGACTTTCCATAGAGGCCAGGTGCTCGGAGGCCTCTTCAAAGAAGATTTGATAAAATTGACTTAGATCAAAGCTCATATTGGAAAATTACCTGATAATTAAAGTCGCGGTACTATGCTGCGGATGTAGGTCGGGGTAGCAGATTCATCGCGTAACCCGACGTGCGCAATGTCGGGTTACGCAAAACGCTAACCCGACCTACATGATTTCTCAAACCTTAGCCAATCACTTTTTTGACCACTTCCAGTAACTTCGCAGGATCAAACGGTTTGACTATCCAGCCCGTCGCTCCGGCTGCTTTTCCCTGGCTTTTCATCGCGTCACCCGATTCAGTGGTGAGCATCAATATCGGCACGCTCTTGTAGGCCGGCATCGCACGTAAACTCTTGATCAGGGTGATGCCATCCATGCGCGGCATATTCTGATCCGTGAGCACTAAATCTACGGTCTTGGCACGGGCTTTATCCAGGCCTTCCTGCCCATCCGCCGCCTCGATAACTTCATACCCCGCGCCCTTCAGGGTAAACGCCACCATCTGGCGTATTGAGTTTGAGTCGTCCACACTTAATATCGTCTTTGCCATTACTGCTCCCCTTAAAACAAATCCGCTGGAATAAATTTTTTAGAATAAATCAATCTCGCCAATTGCCATTTTTTCCTGACGCACCGGATTGCGCTTGCTCGTTGCTTCTGCAATGGCGAAAATCTCATCAATTTCAGCGCGCATTTTATCTACCTTGTCAGGCGAAGCTGCATGCCCTTGAGCCGCTTCTTCTGACCAGTCACCCATGCGATGCCAGGCTGTTTTCATGCTGTTGATACGTGTATTGGAATGCTGCAGTAATTGCCCTACCATATCCTGGAATTGCAATGAGGATATAGCACGCCCCACCACCGCGTCTACTTCACGCGAGATGCCGGCCTGTTGCTCGATGATGACCTCCATATTGTCTGCATTTTGTGCTTGAGCAATGGCCTCTTCCACTTGCTTCTTGGTATTTACCACAAAGGCCATGTCCAGAGAGGACATTTGCTTGATCGATCCCTCGGCAGTGCTTATCGCTTCTTTCACTCCACTCACCGTCGCGCGTATCTGCTGGCTGAGTTGCTCTGAACGGCCGGATAGTTTGCGCACTTCATCCGCCACGACTGCAAATCCTCTGCCATACTCACCTGCACGCGCAGCCTCTATCGCGGCATTCAACGCCAGCAGGTTGGTCTGTTTGGCGATGCCGTCAATATCTGCCAACACGTTTAATATCTCACCCACTTTCTCGGTAACGATGTCCATCTTTTCAGTTAACTCAAGACCCACCTTGCTGTTATTGACTATGGCTACAGCCATCCGCTGAAAAGCAACAGCAATCTCGTCCAATGAATAGGATTCCTCGCCGCCCTTCCCGTTTCTGTGATGGAGCACCAGGCCATCCGCCGCATGCTGCTGCCTTTTAATCAGGCTCTGCATACCGCTAAAGCTGTCCAGGAGATTATCAATGGCATCCGCCAGCAATGCCTGCACCTGATCCAGATCGCCACTGGCATTCACAAAATGGGTGGCGAATTGCGGGTGCATTTGCATTAACACGCTTTCTACAGCGCTCTGTTGCATTTTTTGCTGAAGCTGCTTCCCTGACTCTTTCCTGGCAGCGGGTGAGAGCATCAGCCATGCGATGAATAATGCCAGCATGGTAATTGCGCTGTGTACGAGCACCGCTAACCATGTCGTTGCAATGTCAGATAGCGCCCAGTGCAGCAGCAGCGCAGCCAATGCCATGACCGTCATCAACAGCACAGAGCTTTTGCCCTGTTGTTTGCCCGTGCCGGGGCGAGTCAGTTTTGATATTTTTTTCATCAATCTCAATCCTAAAATTGTGCTGAGCTGATTTGTCGGGCTGTACCCGCAGGGGGCAGGCCGTAGCCGCCTCGAAGAGGTTCTCGCCCCCTTTAGGTGGTAAGGGGCTAAAGCCCCAACGCATACGCACATGCCCGACCTGCAAAGGTGTTATGCGAGCAATTCCTTGACGTCAAGTATCAGCACAATTTTTCCTTCGCTCGACATGGTTACGCCAGCCACGCCCTTGGGGCGGAAAGTATCCAGTGACTTGATCACCACATCATCATGCCCGTCGAAACCATCTGCTGTCAGTATGAAGCTGTAAGTTCCCATCTGCATCAGTACGCCAACCTCGGATTTTCCGGATTCCTCCCAGCCAATCAACTTGGCCAGTGACAATACCGGCAGCACTTCCCCGCGCACTACCATGGTGGGTTTGCCCGATATCAATTGCTGTCCTTCGGCTTCAACCGACATGATTTCGCGCACCATGGACAATGGCAACGCAAACGGCTGGTCGCTCAGATGTACCATCAACACCGGGAGTATCGCCAGTGTCAACGGCAACAGAATGACGAACATCGATCCCTTGCCAGGCACTGATTTTATTTCGATCGAGCCGTTGAGTTTTTGAATGTTGGTATACACCACATCCATGCCGACGCCGCGGCCCGACACACTGGAAATTTCGTCCTTGGTTGAAAATCCGGGCATGAATACCAGATTCAGACTCTGGTCTTCACTCAGCGCACTTGCTTCTTCCGCGGTAATCAGGCCTTTCTGCACGGCCTTGTTGCGCAATACTTCGGGACTCATGCCGCGTCCGTCATCGGCAATGGTAATGAGGATGTGGTCACCCTCCTGGCGGGCGCTTAGCTGTACGATACTCTTGCTTGGTTTGCCAGCTAAAACGCGTTGCTCGGCGCTTTCCACGCCATGGTCAACCGCATTTCGCACCAGGTGAACCAGTGGATCGTTGAGATCCTCGATCATGGTCTTGTCGATTTCAGTTGACTCACCCGACAGTTCCAGCTCCACATCCTTGCCCAACTGCCGCGCCAGATCGCGTGCCAGACGCGGATATTTTTTAAATAGCCGGCCGATGGGCTGCATGCGCGTGTTCATCACCGCGTTTTGCAAATTGACTACCAGCATATCCAGCTGATTGACTGATTCATCCAGCGATTTCAGTGTTGCCGCACTGGAGTTTCCATGCAATATATCGCTGCGCAAATGGGTCAATCTATTTTTGGTGAGGCCAATTTCTCCGGAAAGGTTAAGCACCTGATCCAACCTGTCGGTATCAACACGGATGGTGTTGTCCTTTGCCGGCGGATCGGTGTCACGGCGCGTGGCAGCGGGAGTGGCAACAGCTCCGGGAATATCGTCTGCGCGTCGGCCAAAGGCGCTTACCTTCAGCTGGTGCTCGTCGATTTCCACGGTTCTTTCAGTCTGGACGGGCTCAGAAACGGCTACCAGTGCTTCCCCCAGGAGCGCGTTATACATCAGGCCCCAGTCAGGTCCAGTTTGATCTGCTGCTTGCCGCGCCGCGGGAACAGCAGGTACAGCCTGGCTCTGCTTCGGTGCGGCAGACGTAAGCGCTACGATTTGCTTGCCTTCCAGAGCGGCCTCGAGGGAGGCCAGCATTTCCGCAGGTGCTGCCTGAGGCTGTATGCTTTTCCCCAAATCATTGAACATCAAGCGCACTTCACCTGTTGCGGCAAGAATAACGTCCAGCAATACGGGATCCAGTTGCAACTCTGCGTTGCGCAATTTATCGAATAAATTTTCGGTAAGGTGACACAAAGTGACCAGTTCTTGCGCATTGAGAAACCCGGCTCCTCCCTTTATGGTGTGAAAACCCCGAAATACCACATTCAGCAGATCTTTATTCTGTGGAGACTTTTCCAAATCCATCAGCTTGCTGTCGACATCGGACAGCAAGTCAGAGGCTTCCATCAGAAAGTCCTGCAATAAATCTTCCATCCCGGTGAAGTCACCCATTTTAGAACCCCAGACTTTCTAATAGATCATCAACCTGAGCCTGGCTCGTAACCACATCGGTACGGCCAGCTGCATTGATCACAGGACCATTTAACAAACTTGTATCCAGCTGCACAGATGGCGGGGCATGATGCACCAGCAAAGCCAGCAGTTGCTGTTCAAGATTTTGCGTCACATCCATGACCTTTTTGATCACTTGCCCGGTCAGATCCTGAAAATCTTGCGCCATCATGATTTCCGTCAAGTGAGCACTTGTTTGCCTGGTCTGCCTGGGCAGTTCCAGCAGGTATGCATGCGTATTCATCGCCAATTGTTTAAATTGGTTTTCATCCAGCTTATTGTCGAAAAGTTTTTGCCATTCTCCAGCCAGATTTTTCGCGCCTGATTCGATTCTATCTACGATAGGCTGCGCAGCTTCAGTGGCATTCAGCACACGCTCTGCGGCAGCTTGCGTCATGCTGGCAATATAATTAAGCCTGTCACGCGCATCGGGTATGTCCGAGGCAGCTTTCTGCAAATTTTTGTCATAGCCCAATTCGCGCAGACTATCGTGCAATGCACGCGTCATATGGCCGATCTCATTGAAGACCCCGCCGTCCTCATCATCTGCCGCAACGGTTTTGGTTGTCGCTGCAGATGATTTTTCTTCATTGCCATTTTTATTCGCTGTGACGATGCTGTCGAACAATGACTCAAGATCGTCAGAATCGTTAGTTACTGCAGATTTTTTGCTCATGACATCGCTCACTTTTGCATGGTAAGAAAGATTTTTTGCAACTTCTCGTCCAGTGTGACGGCCGTAAAAGGCTTAACCACATAACCGGATGCGCCAGCCTGTGCTGCTTCAATAATATTTTCACGCTTTGCCTCGGCAGTGACCATTAACACCGGCAGATGTTTCAGGGTTGCATCCTTGCGAATTTCCCTCAGCAAATCTATACCGGTCATATTGGGCATATTCCAGTCGGACACGACAAAATCAAAAGCTTCAACACGCAGTTTTTTTAATGCATCGACGCCATCTTCAGCCTCGTATACGTTGGAAAAGCCCAATTCTTTGAGCAGATTTCGCACGATTCTACGCATCGTCGAAAAGTCATCCACCACCAGAATTTTCATATTTGGATCTGCCACAATAATTCTCCTTATTAACTCACCAAGGACCAAGAACTGAATAAAACAAAATCTGGAACATTGCGATTTTCCTGCGCTTGCGTATACACATCCCTGATTTTAATTTTGCCCAGTCTTCAGACCTGTTTTTCTTAGCCCTGCCTTAATCACATCAACAGCGGTCGCAGCGTATCTGACAGCATCGTCGAATCAAATTTCGCCACGTAATAATCCACACCCACGCGCTTGCCCATTGCACGGTTCGCCTCTGACGACAGTGATGAGTGCATTACTACAGGTATGTTATCAAAGCGCCGATCTGCCTTGATGTGCTGGGTCAGCACGTAGCCATCCATCTCCGGCATTTCTGCATCCACCAGAATCGCCTGGATTTGCGCATGCAAATCGACCCGCGCATGCTGCGCTGAATCAGCCAGCCCCTTGAGCCGATGCCAGGCTTCCATTCCGTTGTGAGCCTGGATATTTTTCACGCCCATCTTATCCAGCACTTCGCTTATTTTCTTCCGTGCTACCGCAGAGTCATCTACGAAAAAGACACACATTTCATGGCCTTTTTCCACTCGCTCAATCTTGCCTACCACGTCCTCGCCAAATGCCGTGGAAAGTATCTGTTCCACATCAAGTATGGAAACCAGGGTGCCATTGGGCAACTCGGTTATGGCGGTAATCAGGTTACCATTGCTGCTGGATACTCCATCGGCGGCATGCACCTTGTTCCAGTCCACCCGAACAATACGGTCAACATCACGCACCAGAAAGCCCAGCACATGCCGGCTATACTCTGCCACCATCATGACTTTCTGCTCTGCCGGATCGCCCAGACTCATAAAGCTTGCCAGATTGAGAACCGGCATAACATGACCGCGCAAGCTGGCAATACCATCTACTCCGTGCGGCATATTGGGTGTTTTGGTAATGCTTACCGCGCGCGTTACCTCTTTGACCTTAAACACATTGATGCCAAAAGTCTCATTCGACCCGATAGAAAACAGCAGGATTTCCATCTTGTTGGATCCCGCCAGATTGGTGCGTTCATCCACCGCATCCAAAATACTACCGCTTACGGCAATCTGTGTATTCACTTGTTCAAAAGACATAATGGCTCCCTTTAGCCCAACAGACGCGTCAAGGTCTGTGACAATTTTTGCGGTTCAAACTTCGGCACATATTCATCAACTCCTACCGCCTTGCCTAATTGCTGATTGGACAGGCTGGATAAGGAAGAATGCATGAGAACTGGAATATTGGCAAAGCGCGGGTCTTCTTTTATTTTGCGCGTCAGCATATAGCCGTCCATCTCCGGCATTTCTACGTCAGTGAGTATCACCTGAAAAATGTCACTTACCGGTATATGGGCGACATCGGCTGCATCCGCCAGGTTCTTTAGCTCATCCCATGCTTTCTTGCCATTATCCGCAGAAATAAAGTTAACCTCCATCGCCTCCAACGTCCGCGAAATTTGCTTGCGCGCGACGGGTGAGTCATCCACGAAAAATACCGTTCTATTGGATATACCCATTGGTTTGATATGCTTAAACAAAACCTCATCCGAACCAAAGTTACCGGTATCTGCCAGGACCTTTTCAACATCCATCATCATCACCAGACGCTTGTCTGCCAACTCTGTCACCGCCACTACCAGGCCGCCAAGCTGGGCATTCAGCATATCCGGAGGCACCTTCATGGATGACCAGTCCAGGCGCAAAATTGTATCAACGGCCTCAACCAGAAACCCCTGGGTATGACCATTATATTCAGTCACAATCATGATTAAGGGCTGGGTATCGGTCTGCATACTGGTGTACTTTGCCAAGTCAATCACCGGAACGAGCGCACCACGCAAACTCACCATACCCTCAACTGCAGCCGGCATATCTGGCGCCTTGGTAATAGACGGAATGCGCATCACCTCACGAACTTTAAACACATTGATGCCGTAGGTTTCACGACGGCCGGTGCGGTTATCCATACCCAAACTGAACATGAGAATTTCCAGTTTATTGGTACCAGCCAGTTTGGTGCGAGCGTTTATATCTTTAAACAAGTCGGACATCTCTTCTCCTATTCAACACTTTCAAGCCTGCATATCTTTTAATAAATGGCTACGGTTCGGCGATCGTTTTACATTTCCAGACAAACAGCCCTGATATTTGGCACAAACAAAAACACCCCTCAAGGGATTAATTGCGGCTTGAATGCTCACCATCTCGATATTTATAACGGCATCATCAGGCAAAACTTTAGCAATACTTCATGCCATCCCAATCGCACAGCTAATTCAAGCTGCCGGAATGGGGCAACACTTAATGGCCTGCTCCTGCCTGCGGTGCAACTGGAGCGGCCACGACAGGAGCGGAAGCCGTTGCAGGTACAGCAGCGGATGCCTTGGGCATGGTGCCACCCGCCTCCGAGATTGCCTGCTGAGGATTGCCATTTTCCGCATCCAGCTCCACAGTGCCACCGTCTTTCTGGGCCGCTTCCTCGGCTTTTTTATTCATGACGATGATGCTGATGCGGCGGTTTACCGGATTTAGCGGGTTACTCTTGTCAAACAGCACAGCCGAAGACAGCCCCACTACACGCACTACTTTTGCCTCGTCCATCCCGCCGACAATCAACTCTCGTCTTGATGCATTCGCACGGTCTGCAGACAAGTCCCAATTGCTGAACCCTTTTCTGTCCGCAGCATAGGGCTGTGCATCAGTATGTCCCGACAAGCTCACTTTATTCGGCATCAGGTTGAGTGTTTTTCCTATCTCATGCAGAATTTCTTTGGTGTAGGGTTCAAGTTCCGCTCGCCCACTTCTGAACATGGGCCTGCTTTTCTCATCTACAATCTGGATGCGCAGACCCTCTGTGGTGATGTCCAGTAAAATTTGATTCTGAAACTGCTTGAGCTTGATATTGTCAGCAATAGCTTTTTCAATATTTTTTTTCAGCTCTTTGAGTTTTTCAATTTCCTTCAACTTATCCATGCGCAACATTTCTTCTGCGACCGCTTTGATATTGATAACTTTTATCTCACTGAGCGCCTCACCTTTCTTCACCTGCCCCTCTGACCGCGTTAAATCCTTGCCACCGCCCTTGATAATGCTGGAGCTGTCACCACTCCCCTCGCCGCCAAACAGCGCTACTTTGAGAGGTGTATTAAAGTAATCAGAAATTCCTTTGAGATCGCCCTTCGTGGTTGAACCCAACAACCACATCAGCAGGAAGAACGCCATCATGGCGGTTACAAAGTCGGCATAGGCAATTTTCCACGCGCCGCCGTGGTGACCACCCGCCACCTTTTTAATACGCTTGATTACAATTGGACGCTTGTCACTGGTCGACATAAATTAATTTCGTTTTATGGGGGTAGGCTGATTAGCGTTTCTGCTTAACGAATTCTTCCAACTCTGCGAACTTGGGACGTTCTGTGGAGAGAAGCACCTTGCGGCCAAACTCGACCGCCATCGCGGGCGCGTAACCGTTTAAATTGGCTAACAAGGTGACCTTGATAGTCTGGAACATTTTAGTAGACTCATCAGCCTTCTGTTCCAGTAAATTACCCAATGGGCCAATAAATCCATAAGCCAGCAAGATACCCAGAAAGGTACCGACCAAAGCTGCGCCGATCAACACCCCCAGCTCTGCTGGCGGGATACCGACCGAGCCCATGGTGTGCACCACGCCCATTACCGCCGCAACAATACCAAACGCAGGAAGCGCATCACCCAATTTTGCGACAACATGCGAGGGCACCATTTCCTCGTGGTGATGTGTTTCGATTTCAACCTCCATCAGATTCTCAAGCTCCATCGCATTGAGGTTACCACTGACCATAATACGCAAGTAATCCGTTATAAATTCAATAACATGATGATCATGAAGGACTTTCGGGTATTTGGCAAAGAGAGGGCTTTCTTCTGGTCTCTCCACGTCTCCTTCGATAGACATGAGCCCCTCCTTGCGAATTTTTCCGAGCAACTCATAGAGCAAGGCCATAAGCTCCATGTAATTATCTTTATTGTACTTTGCACCCTTCAATACTTTCGGCAGGGCTTTCATCGTAGCCTTAAGCGCCGGGCCTGTATTTCCGACCATGAACGCACCAAAACCGGCACCCGCAATCATCAACACCTCAACCGGTTGCCACAATGAATGCAAGTGCCCGCCAGCGAGTGCAAAACCGCCGAACACGGAGAGTACAACCACAATATATCCAACTATCACCAACATGATCCCAGCCCTCCAAAAATTTCATTTCCAGCAAGATGCACAGACAGACTAACAGCGATTTATTATGCCCATTGCGGAAACAATACCTGAAACCAACGCTATTTCGCGAAGTATAACTTGCATCCAACATAAAAAAACGTCGTTAACGCTGAATATTTAAGTCAGCATTAACGACGTTTTGTTATGGCTATTTTTAGCCGTAAACCTTAGGCTGCTGCCTGCAATTGCAGCTGGGCGGCCTTTTTTGTTTTTCCGGCTCGTGAAGGCGGACGACAAATTCCGCAGTTGTAATGATCGCACAACTCATCGCTGTGCACCACAAAATATCCGCCACACTCCTTGCATCCGGTCACTTGAAGTAATTTCGCATCAAAAAACCTTAACATAAACCATGCGCGAGTAATGCTTAAAACAGGCTTGTCTTCTGATA
>Ga0315270_10000367_pt1 | contig 25288 bp, 29 predicted proteins | sample C1_bottom_MG_FD_204932 | JGI IMG/M metagenome (GOLD analysis project Ga0315270, IMG submission 204932) | Sediment microbial communities from Yellowstone Lake, YNP, Wyoming, USA - C1_bottom | ecosystem: Environmental > Aquatic > Freshwater > Lake > Sediment | place: USA: Wyoming | collected...
ATTGTTTATAGTGCGTAATGGTGCTCTGGGCAATTGAGGCACCACAGGCGTCGGCATTTGTTTGATCAGATACTGGCGCACAACGTCTTCAATCCACTCACTGTCCTTGTCGTCGTAGGTACATACAGGGCGATTTCCACCATTTACGTATTTTTCAGTGCTTGGTGGATCTGAGCCATCATTGCGTTGTCTATACTCTTTTGCAACTACTTTTCCGAGTGCACTGCGATGCTTCTCGACAAAGATTCGATCGAATCCCAGCTTTCTCCCAATTGTTGTGACGTCGTCGCAGAATTTAGTTTCTTGGGGTGCACTGCTTTCGCCTGATATTAAAAATTTAGCTTGTTTGAGCAGAGCCATTCCAATATCCTTACAGAGCGCCTTGACATGGGCATCGTTGGTTCGATTTTGAATATCCTCGACAAAAGGCACCAGGAGTTTGTTGTAGTTGAGCTCTTCTTTTTTCTTAAAATTCGCCAGTTCCAATGCTCCCATTTCCTTCTTTACTCGCATGTCTTCTTCAAAAGCCAAATCGTCCCGCTTGCGCTTTGCCGCCCTTTCTTCTTCGTCGTCTTTGATTTTTTTTTCAGCAACCACATCGTCCCGTTGGCGCTTGGCTGCCCGATCTTTTTTATCCTCTTCTTCACGAGCCCGCTTAGAAGCCCTGTCCTCGTCAATTGCCAATAGCTCCTTGGAGAGCTTTTCGCGCAAGTAATCTGTTTGGGTCTTTGCCTGTTCTTCTGCAATGCGGCTCTTCCAAATGGCATCAAGTTCCTCGGGGGTCTTTTCCTTGCCGAGCTCCACGCGACCAGTCAGAAGAAGCTCATCTAAATATCCAGTTACTTGCACGTTAAACAAAGGCGATATCCGCTGCGCCAGGTACATGGCTACACGTCGATGAACCATAGTGCCTCCATTATGACCAGGCTTTGTGCGAACTAGGTCAAATATTGGAATCCCAATATTTAAACTTAAAGTTTGCACAAATTCAGTCATTTCTGCAGTAGAGCTATAATTAGCGTATAACTTTCCACCAGCTCTGCACATTTGCGTCGCATTGACCATCGAAGTAACTGGGTCGACTTCAATCACCATGCCATTGAGCACCAGGGGTTTGTTAATTTGTTGTATGTGCGCTGATGCTGGTTCGACTGGAACTTGAGGTGCCTCGGCAACAGAAGACGCTTGAGGTGCCTCGGCAACAAATGGAACTTGAGGTGCCTCAGCAACAAACGGCGCTTGGGGAGTCGGTGCAAAAAAAGGCGCTTGAGGGACAGGCACGACCAAAGGCGCTTGAAGGACAGGCACGACAACAGGCAATTTGGCGACAATAGCGGCCATCTCTTGACGATTGCAGGAAGCCAGCACGCGCAAAATTGATTTGGCGTCTCCGACCATAATTCTGTTGCGTTGTTCAGTGCCATTAACAACAACCTTCATTTTTGTACAATTTGCATTGACATTTGCACAGATGCTGCTTATTATTTTTTGGATATAAGTTGGGGTTTTGTCAATCAATCCTGCGATTATATGCACTGGAGAAGCATAGGCGCCGGTAGCGTCCTTGGGGACTGATGCGACATTAAAAGCTGGAACTATTTCTTGCAGTTGATGCAGCAACACGTTCATTGCTATCGCAGTCATTTTTGTTTTTAAAATAAATACAAACACCTGTCAAAAAAAACTCAAATAAAAATGCAAATCAAAGGCATCGATTGTCAGGCACGCCTAGATGTTATCAAGCCAATGACCAGGGTTTGTGTAGTGAGCTATCCTGCATTTGCAGACAATATCATTGGCCATTGCTACATTTACCGCAACAAATCCGCACTAGTGGGTGAGTGTGATTTTGCGAATGGGGTGGCGATTCCCTACGACTTGCCTGCAGATACCACAGTGATATTTAAATTCCACGAGGTTGTGCAGCGCAACTTTTGTGAATTTACAGTAACCCTGACCTTTAATAAAAAAAAATGAATATGTGTTTTATTTTAAATGAGAGCACGACAATTAGGGCAGGTGACATTAACATGCTTGGCCAATTTCCATTGATCAATACAGGCCTTGTGAAAAACATGCAGGCACTCAAAGAGATACATGGGCTCTGTTGGTTGCACATCTTCCACGCAGACAGAGCAGCAAATCGGGACATCGATGCCAATGTCTGCCGGAGTGCAGACCACATCCTCCGGAATTCCCTCGAATTTAAAAATTACCTCCAGATTAGCCCTGTAGAAGCGATAGCAGTCGCCAACGCCAATAAATCTCCATGATCCTAGGATTTCGCGTCGCTTGTGCATCTTTTTGATAAACTTAAATCGCAAATACTGTGTGGTGTAGTGGATATCAACGCATCCTTGGTCAATTATTCCTATGAAAATTATAAACGGAAGCCTGTTGCACCACAAGAAATTGTTGTTGTCTTGAGTAAAATAACTGTCGCGGGCCCATTGGATTGGAATTGGAGCTCGAATAGCACGAATTACAGCATGAACTGGCTGGATTTGAGCTACAGGAGCGGCTGGTAATTGGGCAACAGGAGCGGCTGGTAATTGGGCAACAAGAGCGGCTGGTAATTGGGCGACAGGAGGGGCAGGAGCGACAGGGCATTGGGCGACAGAAGAGGCAGGAGCGGCAGGGACATAAGCGACAGGAGCGGCCAGGGCGACGGGGACTTGGGAGACAGGAGCGACGGGGACTTGGGCGACAGGAGGGACCAATTCGACAGGGCCTTGGGCGACAGGAGGGGCCAATTCAACAGTGCCTTGTGCGACAGGAGGGTCATATGCGACAAGGTTTAGGGCGGCAAACGACACAATTCTTTGGAACAACAACCATGTTTTAGAATTTGGCCACCGAGCCAGAGCTTGTAAAATGTCTAGAACGTTTAAAAACCCATGTTGTATGTTGTGATTTCGCATGTACCGTTGCACACTGCGATTTTGGACGCGTGAAAGCTGAGAAACAATATTGCAAAGCCAAGCATTTCCTGCATGATTTCGCCGAACTGCAGATTCATCAAAATGGGGCTGGTTGAGCAAAAACAAGCGAAACAGACCCTCCAGATTCATTTTTAACGTTTAAATGTTAATTTTTATTTAGAAAGCAGAACAAAAACACAAATTTATATATTTAAAATTTACGAAGGAGGAGGAGGAATGTATGATGCTGGAGCTACTACGTAGGTCAGCTGAACTATAAAATCACCACTAAAAACCGGGTCATTTAACTGATACGCAACACCTGTAGTATCATTGGTTGTAAGAACTGTTGTATCCCAAAAAGCCCCAATAGTGCCAAATGTAGTTGGATAGGGGGGCAAAAGACCCCAACTCCGAACACCAAGTCCAAATTTATTGGTTTCTGAAGTTTCTGCAAATTTAAAAGCAAGGGCGGGGGGATACTGAGAAAGCCCCAAATTAAGAGTTGAGGATGGTGAAATCATTGCAGACTCCGTGTAGATAAAACATTGCAACAGTACAGCATTTTCTGGCAATACAAGAACCTGAGGGTCCGTTATGGCGGTAGCAACAGGTGCATTACTAACAGAATTTAAGAGTTGTGTTGAAATGCCAGCAGCAACGTAATTGTTAGGAAGGTATCCTTTAACAGTGACCAATTCGAGGTTAGGGTTCACTAATAAATTTCCCTGTGCTGAATTAAGATTTGTAATTATTGCATTTTCGCAAACCAATTTTCCACAGGTTACGACGCCCCTTGTGCCCGAATTATTAGTTTGCAAATCTTTTTGAACTATCCCGAACATTTTTTATATATACAATTTAAAAAAATAAAATTTTGGTTGATGAAAGCAACGCAAATCCATATATTAAACCCCATACCTGGCCCCCAAAAAGGATGGGGGATACGTTGTGCAGCGTGGAACAACATTGCGTGAATAATTTATAGAATTTGTTGCTGGCAATACAGCACCCACGTTGTTTAGCACGTAGGTAACCGGTCGAATTCCCTCTGGTCCTTGGGGAAGAATAACATAGGGTTTTTCAGAAGAAGTTTGGTTTGTGTAGAACCAATTTGAAACGGGAGGAAAAGAATTCAGCATGTTTAATTTAATTAAACTTATTTTTAATTTTTTTTACAAAAAAAAACAATCCATGTCGTTTCCTTTTTTTGACCTCCTGCTCGACCTGCAGCACTGCATCCTGGAAAGGTGCGACCCCGTCAGCCAATATATGTTTTTTTGTTGCTCAAAGGCTTCAGGGAGCTTATGGTGCCCCCGTTACCGCACGCGAAGGCGCTGTACTCTGCTTAAAAAAAGCTGTAAACAAGACTCCTTTAAGCTGGTTCGCCAGCTGCTGCCCGACAATCACTGGATCACCAATATCTGCTCTAAAAACACCTCCTGTAGCTTCCTCTGGTTTCTCGTAAAAATGGGTCAGTCAGCCTTCATGAAAACCCGCATTCTGCTGCATTTGCTTGGATCGGCGCACTTCCGCACCCCAGTCCTTTGTTTGATTATTCGGTACGGGAGTCAACCATACAGCCATCAGGCCGCAGTACACCTGAACCTTGTGATTGACGAGCTGTGTTTTTGTAAGAACAACAAGCCAAGCAATACAAATACCTTAATGCTGATCAACAGTCTGGTTCGCAACGCAAGGAGCTCTTCTTTGGAACGGCTCCTGAGAAACTACAACGAGCTGCCCAGAAGCATGGTTGATTCTGCGATGCGGCAAGCTGCTTCGGTGTCAATGGTGCCTGAATTTTCCCGCATTCTTCTGCCCTTCTATACGTATTAATAAATATAAAAATTAGCACTGCTTGGTTTCGATCCAAGGACCTCTGAGTTATGAGCCCAGCACGCTTCCTCTGCGCCACAATGCTTCTTAAATATTATCGTTCCAGCCAGTTGGTGTACAGTTCCAGCCAATCCTCATTAGAAGCATCAACAGCTATAACCTCGTTGCGTGCGTCCCGTGAAACTACAACATCTTTTCCGCCGTCGTGCTCCCGCACAACCACCAGGGCCGGAATCGAACGTATATTGTATTCCAGACCGAGTTTTCGCCGCACCTCCTCCTTCCTATAGTCAATTGCCTGCCAGGGCATCGTTTCAAAATACTCGTCAAACTGCTGCTCGTTGCGGTCACTCGATACAAAGCACACTTCAAAAGCCCTCGTATCAATGCCTGCGTCCCGCACCGCAGCATACATTTTTTTAAGTAATGGAGTAAATTGCTTGCAGGGCCCGCACCAACTCGCACTAAAATAATAGGCTACAATACAAGTTGACATTTTTTTAGGGCTAAAAAAATAGTAGGGCTAAAAAAAGCAAAACAGAAGCACAAACGCAACATGCTGGTATACGACGCGTCGCTCAATTGTGCTAAAGGTGGCGCCGCAGCACGCTTGCAGTATGCAATTTTGGCGGACTGTCGCGAGCGCAAGGTTATTCCACACCTGACCCGTGTGTGTGCACATACTGTGCGCCAGATAGAGTGCGGCGACTTCCAGGTGTGGTGCAGGGACCCAGACACGGGGAACGAGCGCCCAGTTGCGGTTGTAGAGCGCAAGACGTGGAAAGACATGGCCAGCTCGATAGTGGACGGCCGGGCGGATTCGCAGCATGCCCGGATGCTGGACTTCCGGGCGACTACGGGCGCCCTGGTCTACTATGTGATTGAAGGCCCGGTGTTTCAGTCTACAGATCGGATCTTTGGCCGGTCCAATCTTACCTTTGGCAGTCTGATGAAGCGGCTCGACCACTGGGCGGCAAGCGGCCAGCTCGTGGTAACCCACAGCCGGGACCACGCAGACACTGCACGACGCGTAGCAGAACTTGTGCGGAATTTTTCCTGTTCCTGTGCGGCGCCCCTTGTATTTCAAGGCAGCAGCAATGTGGACACAACAAGCCCCCCTGTGGATTGCCGCGTTGCAGTGGCTGAAACACGCGTGGGGCGACAATGGACCGTGCTTCCTGGAGTGTCCCTGGCGAAGGCGCAGCTGCTTGGTACGCACTACACGCTGGCCGAGTTTCTGGCGCAGGAGCCGAGCGAAGCCAATGTGGTCAACGTGATGGGTCGTCTGCGTGCAGCGGGGATGCGCTGTGGGATGAAGACGGCGAGCAAGATGCTGGCAGTGTGTCGGGGCTGTGCGGTATCGACGGAGAGGTTTCTGGGGTCCATCCGGGGGATTTCAAAGATGCGCGCGCGGCTGATTGTACAGCAGTTTCCGGGGTGTGTGGTTGCAATAGCGCGGGGAAATGAAGAGATGGTAGATGTAGTGAATGGGGTTGAAGGAATTCGAATGGATAGAACGATTGGACAGAAAATTAAGGCGGCAATTTTCCAATAAAATACTAAAAAAATATTTAATTACTTTGGGCTAAAAAATTTAAGCAAAGAGTTGCTGGGCTTCTTGCTGGGGCTTTGTTTGGGCAGCACACGTTTGCGCTTCATTTGAGGCAATGGCTTCTCAAACCGCGGTCCACTCGGAGCTACGCAGCACTGGGAGGGCGCAGTAAAGAGCACCGGCGGGTCTTCTGCGCCATCTTTCTCAGAAATAGCAGTGGAATGTCCCAGAAAAAAGCTGCTGATGTCGCGCTGGTTCAAATCAACCAGTGTGCGCTGGCGCTGTAGCACGGCAATGGCGCGGGAAAACACATCCTCTACTAGAAAACGCCTGGCCGGATCCACCAGCTCCATCACCTGAAGAGCAGTGGGCCTAAGACGCTCAATGTAGTAGATCCAGTCCAGGTTCTCGCGGAAAACGGCAAACTCCTCAAAAAAATCAACAAAAATGGCTCGATCTGCCAGACCCGAGGTCCGGGGGAGCAGCCGTGGTAGCTCAGGCAGCGCTTCAATGTGGACGTGCCCGCTCACCACTAGAAAGGGAACCCGGTCCCCGGGCGGAAACTCACGACCAGGCGTCCGCGTCGCAATTTGCTTGTTCACGACGGCCTGGACTATCGCCGTCTCGTTCTTGTAGTCGCGCCGAAGACTTTTCGAAGATACAAGCTCCCGGGGAGAAACCCTGCGCTGCTGCAGGGCATCAATGGTGCGCCGCACAAGCTCCAGCGCGGCACCGTAGCGCCGCTCGCGCTCCTCGTCCCGCTGCCCGGAGTCTTCACAGAGGGGCGCCACCAGGATGGAAAAGAGACTGGCCTGGAAGTCGTGGCAGTAGGGAAAGGTATCCTTGCGGACAATCTCGAACCCCTTGCAGTCTGGCACGGTGGGCTGTGCGGTTGGCGACGTATACATCAGGCCACAGTAGCGCTTCTTCTTGGCCAGCAAATAGGGGTTGTAGATTTTCTCGGGCTCCAGAACCAACTGTCCCATGTAATGCTCGGTAACGTGCTGGGCAATGCGTCCCGCAACCACCGATGCCTCGGCAAGCGAGTTGTTTCCCGGCAGGCGGATCATAATACTGTCGGTGTCGCCATAAATCACGGTGCCGCAGTACGGGGGGCCCTCGGCAATTTGCTTGGCTGTTTCAATGGCGTCGCGGCCCAGCCGGGTAGTCGACTCCGCAATGGGCAGACACCGGTACATTCCCTGACTGTTGCAGTAGCCATAGGCGCTGTTTGCACAGAGCTTGAGCGCGAGCTGCCGGTAATCGAGCTGGCGAGACTCGTCGGCTCGACCCGCCTTCTTTGCGTCCGCCAACAGGCGCTTCGTGAGCGAGCGGGCTTCCAGGAGCCGGGTCAACATCAGGGGCAATATACCGGGCACGCTCTGGACAAAGCAGTGGGTGCGGGGCTCCCCCACTGTGTTTCCCACCGCAATGCTGCGCAGCTCCAGGTGCGGGAGTGCGGCAGGATGCGGGGGGTTCTCTGGGATCACGAGGGTCGAAGAGCACAGGTTCCCCATGACGATGCACTTTGGGTAGAGGCTGTTGTAATCGAGGGTGGCGACGTGGTCCAAGTAGTAGCCGGGCACCGGAGTAATGACGGTAGCGCCCTGGCACTTTGCCGCGGGGAACTGCAGGGCGTTGAAGACAAAGCCGAGCGAATGTGCCGTCTGGAAGAGCATGTTCCTGACTTTAACGGTTTGTCCGGCCGAAGCGAGCGAGGAAATCGGGGTATATGTTGCGCGGGAAACCGCAAGCAGCTCGTCCAAAGATCCCCAGCGCTGCATCAGCAGCAGGGGCAGCTCCGTGTCGCGGACACAGTATGTAGCAATCGAGGTGGGATCGTTTTCGCGGAAGCAGCGGTTGATTTCGGTGTGGGGAAAATCTATCTTTGAGAGGCCGTCCAGCTCGACTGCGGCGACGGCGCCCAATTTAAAGCTGGAAAAGCCCTTGCGTTTCTTGGCAAGAAGAAAGACGTCAATCTCGGCAAGGCCAGGGGCGCGCAGCAGGCTCTGGTCGTTGTCGCCCGATGCGGCTGACGAGAAGGATCCAATGTTTAAGCAAGAGGTTGTTTTGAGGATGCGACCCAGCCGAAAGAAGCAGGAGGTTGGGCAGAGGATGTGCATGCGCTCCAGCAAGTAGGGCACGTCAAATTTCCAGATGTTGTAGCCAACAATAATGTCAAAATCGCCTCGGAGGACAATTTCGTTGCGCCAGGCCTCAAGCATTGCCAGCTCCGAGGAGAAAATGCGGTGCTCGTAGTCCAACACACTGGACTCTTTGCGCTCAACACGGGGGGCAAACGAGAAGCAAGAGCGGCTGACAATGGCGCCATCTCCACAGGGGTCGAACTCGTAGACTGCGTTGCCAATGGCAATGACGGGACAGGAATCGGCCTTGGGAAAGACATTGTCGTTGTCGGAGTAGCACTCGATATCAAAGGAAAGGACGCGCATCCGGGGAATAAAAACCTCAGGGGCAAGCAAACGCAGCTGGCGGACCGACACAATAAATTCACGAAAACAGTGTGTGTAGCGGGAGGAGCAGCGGGAATCGATGTCCTGGACGGAGAGCCAAGAGAACCAGGAGCAGGGGCGATCAGGCAGAGATAGGTGCTCCAGGAGCTGGGCCAAAATAAAGACGTCGCAATGGGGGCTCATGAATGTGTCGGCCTCGCAGAGCGTGTAGGTGTCTCCCTGGGAAGTCAGCCAAGAGCGAACAAAGAACGCGTCCTGGGTCGATGAGAAGGAAAGTCTTAAAAACAATTTTTTGTCGCGGGTGCCGTCCGAGGTGCAGGAGAAGCCGACTGCCTGGAAGCGGGACACCAGCTCGATGCGAAGACCGCGGGGAAATTTTTTTTGCAGTTCAGCGACACAGCGCTCGGGGTCAGCAGCCTGGACGGACGACAGCTTGATAAACCAATGGAAGAGCCAGTCATTGATGACAATGGCAATGGAACGGGAATCTCTGGTGCGGCCAAAGAGAGTAATGAATTGTCTTGGATTTTGCTTTTGGTTGAAGCGGGAGCGGGGTTTTGAAGGCGATATTGGCACATAATTGTCTGCAGCATACATGGGCAGCGACTCGTTTTCGTGTTCGGAAACATCACCGTTGAAGAGGCAGAAGTCCATCGTGTTGCAAAAATTTAAGAAAAATATAAAAATATTTATAGATTTTTAAAACAATGACACTAGTGGAACACTACACTGCTGACTGTAGTGGAACACTAATTGAGGAATCGTTTGAGGCTTGTGTGTGCGAGCTCTGCAGCAATGGTCGTTGTTGTGGCGACGGTGGTATTTTGTATTACAGGTGCAATCGATGTGGTTTTCAGATCAGCTGCAAGGGAATTTGGTGCAATCCTGAAACTACACACTTGCTAATGTAAAAAAAATCTATAAATAGCTGGGTTTTTTTAGACAAAACATATAAAGATGCCCTGTCGTAAGCAAGCGAATCCCTGTTCAACCGAGAACTTCTGGAGCGATGATTGTCAAGAGATGCTGCTGCTGGCGAGCGTTGCAACAAAGAAAGCTGTCCGAAAGAATTTAATGCCCATGCTGCTGCTGGCGAGCGTTGAAAAAACGCCTACTGCAAAAAAGCCCGCGCGAATCTACGAGGTTGAAATGCTTTGCAAGTCAAGACCAAGCCGCATTCATCCAGGAAAGCTAGAGTATCTGACGCAATGGCGCGGCTACAAGCGACGTAGCTGGAACCAAGCCGCTGATTTTTTGGGAATTGATTTGCAAATAATGATGCAGAACTGTAAATAAAATCAATTGTATTTTGTAATTTTTCTTTTTAAAATATATATATGTAGCTGCCGTCGCACCGCTGCCGTCGCACAACTGCCGTCGCACAGCACGACTTGGACAGCAATTTATTTAAAAAAAATATATTGATATCTTTTAAAAATTTTGAAAACTATTGCACAACACGACCTTGTTTAACATAAACCAAAATTAATATAAAAAATATATTGATTTTTTTTAAAAATTTTAATAACAGCTGCCGTCGCACCGCTGTCGTCGCACAACACGACCTGGACTGTTTTCGTCAAAAACAAACAGCAATTTATTTAAAAAAATATATTGATATCTTTTAAAAATTTTGATAACTATTGCACAGCATGACCTTGTTTAACATAAACCAAAATTAATATAAAAAATATATTGATTTCTTCTAAAATTTTTAATAACAGCTGCCATCGCACCGCTGTCGTCGCACAACACGACCTGGACTGTTTTCGTCAAAAACAAACAGCAATTTATTTAAAAAAAACATATTGATATCTTTGAAAAATTTTGATAACTATTGCACAGTACTACCTTGTTTAACATAAACCAAAATTAATAAAAAAAACATATTGATTTCTTCTAAAAATTTTAATAACAGCTGCCGTCGCACAACTGCCGTCGCAAAGCATGACCTGAGCAGCAATTATTATAAAAAAAAATATATTGATATCTTTTAAAAATTTTGATAACTGTTGCACAGCACGACATGGATTAACATAAAACAAAATTAATATAAAAAATATATTGATTTTTTTTAAAAATTTTAATTAACAGGCCGTCGCACAACTGCCGTCGCACAACACGACCTGGACTGTTTTCGTCAAAAACAAACAGCAATTTATTTAAAAAAATATATTGATATCTTTTAAAAATTATGATAACTATTGCACAGCATGACCTTGTTTAACATAAACCAAAATTAATATAAAAAATATATTGATTTCTTCTAAAAATTTTAATTAACAGGCCGTCGCACAACTGCCGTCGCAAAGCATGACCTGAGCAGCAATTAATATAAAAAAAATATATTGATATCTTTTAAAAATTTTGATAATTGTTGCACAGCACGACATGGATTACATAAAACAAAATTAATATAAAAAATATATTGATTTTTTTTAAAAATTTTAATAAAAGATGCCGTTGCACCGCTGCCGTCGCACAGCACGACCTGAGCAGCAATTAATATAAAAAAATATATTGATATCTTTTAAAAATTTTAAAAAGATGCCGTTGCACAATTGCCGTCGCACAGCACGACCTGAGCAGCAATTAATATAAAAAATATATTGATTTCTTTTCAAAATTTTAATTAACAGGCCGTCGCACAACACAACTTAGAATAATTTTCGACACAAATTTTAGTAAAAGAAATCGACACTATTTTTTATTATAATTCGATTGTATCGAAATTTAAATACATGCACGACCTCGAACAAAACTGGGAATTTCCGTTGTAAATGCTATTGCAGCCCATGCAACGAAAAACATCCATCTTGTATCCACGTCTTACACGCTGGTAGCACAGAGAGCAATTCATCTTTGTTGTTCCGTCAGGCAACTCTCTACTAACGACTCCAGGCGTCCCACACGCCTTTGAGCCCAATGCGCATTGCGTTGCACAAATCAAATCAGGAAACTCAGCATTATGTTCCACCGTGTCAATGATATGTTCAGGTGCCCAGGACACTGAAATCGCACGATTCTTAAATGCCTCCATCAAATCAACAACAAAATAATATATTTTTAGAATATAAAAATAACCAATGTCGTATCCGTTTTCGCACTACCCTTTAGCCAACGGGAAGCCTACATGTATGCTTCCGGGCCAGCTGGATCAAATATATACAACTGCGCAGTGCCGGGCCCTGGTCACGGAGGCGCGCGACGCAGCCATGATCCGCGCAACAGCGCTCAACGACCCCACGTTTTTTCAGTTTGCCGACGCCTTTAATCTTTTTGCCAATGGCGATCAGGCACAGCTCAAAACCTACGGCAACAATCGCCAGACACTGGGCTTTCAGGGCGGTTGTGAACTGCTAAGTAGACCAGAGACCCGCGAGAGCCTCTGGCCACATGCCAAGCAAGTGCTCTATACCCAGCTTCAGCGTTACCACAGCAACCAGCCCTCTTTGCCAGTAGGGAATGAAACCCCGACGTTGAGCTGCTACACCAATGGCAATGGAAAGTGGCTTTGTCCTCCAAATTCTCTTGGATTATAAAAAATATAACAGTTATATAAAAACAACATGAGTGGGTTTGGCGATTTCCAAGCTGGGGCTGGCCGTGTTGGCGCAGACCTAGGTGTTGTCAGTGCAATGATTGGGGGCGTGATTCTTATTATAGTTGCAGTTGTTCTGGCCATACTGGCCTTTGTTCCCCTGGCCAGCACCAGCTACGAAGGCTCGGAAACCCCATGCAGTTCCGATATTCCGTGTACAACTCCAGGTGAGATATGCCACGAAAACAAATGTGTAAAAAAGACTACCAGCAAAAAGAAAACACATCTCTGGTTGTTAATTGTGGCATTGGTGTTGGTGGGCATTGCGGGGCTTTCGATCTGGTATGCGCGTTGGTGGAAGAAGGAAATTGCGCACAACCGAGCAGCCCAGCAGCTTGGGGGTGTAATGATGGAAACTGATTTGGCAAGCGCTGCGCTTAATTCTTTTCGCCGCTAGAAATAAAAGTAAATGAACTATGTCGAAAAAGAAATTTTTACTAGTAACAATGAAAAAGCGGCATCTTTATATTTGTATAAGAGCAGTAAGAAGCAAGATTTAGACAATTTCCAATTCTTTATTCCCGAACAAGTTGGAACATTAAACATAAATGCCAGCACAGATATGGACGAATTACTGAAAAGTATACAATTAACTTCAAATAGGCTTGAAAAGCGCTATCACAATCCGCACATGAATCTGAACATGCCTGGGGTAACCTTAAAATTTTACAAGAATGTGAACAATTTAGCAATTGATAAATTAATGGATTATATATTTAATTTTTTAAAAAAAACATATAGGCAAACAGGCGTGCGTTTAATATATTTAAACCCTGCATGGCTAGAAAAAGCCTCTGAATTTAACAAAGAGGGACCTTTACAGTATGGCTTTGAAAAGCTAGATGTGACCTTCAAAATTCCAAAAAATTTGCCCAATGATTTTCATTATACTATTAAAAACCGGGCAATTGAGGAGAAATACTGGCTTAGCTGTGACTTTAAATGGAAATCCAACGCCGTTTTTTTTGAACACGATAGCGAAACAAAGGCGCCAGCGTATATGCTCGTTCCGCAGCTCATCCAAACGCTAACGGGTCTTCCAAGCAAATATGCCGACACAGTTTCTGAGAAGCTCAATTGGTTTTATAAGAGAAACTACTGCAAAATTTATTCGGCAGAACACTTTGAGTTTTTGCTTCCTGCCGATGTGTTTTCTTTGAACACACACGGGTGTTTAGAAAATGCGCTTGCTGAGCAATTAAAGATGAATTCTTGTTGAAAATAAAAAATGGATGGTATTTCAGAATCGGGTGAATCCGTGCAATTAACCCGTGCGCTAATCAACAGAAGCACGCTGGAAACCAGCGATTTATTTCCTATTCGTGGATCTGCGGAAGAAATTGTGGAAGAACCAGATTGGGATTTCGAGGCTACCAAGGAGCCTGAAGCGACCAGGGAGCCTGAAGCGGCCAAGGGGCCTGAAGCGGCCAAGGGGCCTGAAGCGGCCAGGCGGGGTGAAGCGACAAGAAGCGTAAAATACACACAACCCGAAAGCAATGGCAACGAAAAGCATCTTGAACATGTTCGGCGACCGGCTACCCCTCCTGGGTTTTCCCTGAATCCCTTTCAACCCCGCGAAAGAACCCTGTTGAATCCAGAGACCCGGAACAGGGAGGAGAACAGGGAAGAGACATATACCCGGGGCAGGGAGGAAGGCGGGGCCCGGGGCAGGGAGGAGGGCGGGGCCCGGGGCAGGGAGGAGAGCGGGGGCCGGGGCCGGGAGGAGAGCGGGAGCCGGGGCAGGGAGGAAGGCGGGGGCCGGGGCAGGGAGGAAGGAGGGGGACGGGGCAGGGAGGAACCCCGCATTAGTTCCCAGCTTACCGAAGCCGACATACTCCGCAGCAAACACACCATGATTATTGAGCTGAATTCGCTCGAGCAGCAGGGGGCAAAGCTTACCAAGGTGTTTGGCATGTACGACGATGTAGAAGACATTCATTTTGAGTTGCTTCGTCAACGAAATCTTGTTGACTGTGCAAGCACCGTAGACACCTGGATGGTGTACATTATTGTAGTGATTTTTTTTATCGAGTGGTTAAACATGAAGCTGGGAACCCCGCTCTACTTTACTGGTCTGGGAAGCCACATGCAGCAAAACATTGGCATTGTGCGGATTCCTCTACAGCGCTGCTACCACCGGTACATCCACCGCCACTCAAACAGCCCGATTATGGATGTTGTAAAGGCCATTGGAGCCCTGCTAATAGGCTACCACATCAATGGGGTTGTCTCGGGGGGAGCATCATGTTCAAATGAACGCGCAACAACGGGCCCCGGCGGCACAGGCGGTACAGGCGGGTCCAGTAGCTTGTTGTCAATGCTGCCTATGATGATGAAATCCTTTATGGGAATGGGGGGAGCAAGTCAGCCGAGGCCGTCTGCAACAACTGCCGAACCGGTGCCAACCCGTGCTGCATTCAGTAGCGGGAGAGGAGACATGGAAATGCCGCCGCCAATTAAATCTCAAATATAATATTATACAAATATAATAATAAAATATGTGCACGCTACAAAATGCAATGCCTTCTGGATGCTCGACAAGTCCTGGTGCGCAGGAACCCGATATGGGGTGCCCCGCCCTGGTACAGCAGGGAGAATGTTGGCCAAATATAGCTCCCTGTGGCACCACGGAAAATGAGATGCTTGCTTCTGTGCAGAACCTGGGGGTGGCCTTCTCGCAAAACGCCTGGGCTGCGGCTCAACAAGAAGGCTGTCTCGGCTGTCCAGACCGCTACCCCAAATGGCCCGCTAAAAAAACTTACCAGCGACTCGACACTCCCTCCCAGTTTGTTGTTGGGGAAGACCCGGATTTTGCCATCGACGAGACACCATTCCTGCAACACAATGCGCTCCCATTCAAGCCTCCGGTCCCCGATAAAGAATGCACCACCCGGGAGTTTATTCCCCACTGGCCACAGGGTGCTCCTGCAGTGCCCGAATCTGCTGCGGCTGCAGTGCCCGCACATGCTGCGGCTGCAGTTCCAGAGGCTGCGGCTCCTGCGATGCCCGGGGCTGCGGCTCCTTCAATGCTGAACAGTATTGGGAATTCCTGTCGGGGGATTGCCTACGACCTGAGCAACTGGAACAATTTGGATCCCGACATGGGGACCGCTGATAAGCTGCACCATGTATTTTTGCGCGACAACCGGTCCATGCAACTGCTCTACCTTGCGGGCATTGCGCTTGTAGTTGCAATACTGCTGTATGCCATTCTACAGAATAGTTCCGGCGATGATGGTGTGTTTTACAAGAAACTTGTTTAAAATAAAGAATATAATAAAATGGAATTTCCTGAAAAGTATACTGCCCGCGAAGAATTGCTGCAGCGATTGCGAAAAAAACGCCAAGCTCTGCGGCCCAAGGCAGGGGCATGCGCCACAACAAGCAATCTGGCGGCGCAAATAGCCTTGTACACAAATCTGCCCGAGTCCGAAATAAAGACTCTTATAGCAGGCACGAGCGAGAAAAAAATAGCCAAGAATCCACTCAGCTTTGCGCGTAAAGTTGCAAGCTTGTTGCCTTAATTATTATGATTTTTTTTATTGATATAAAATATACATTGAATGATTCCAGTTCCTCCGCCACCGCCTCCTCCACCCGCTAAAGGTAAAGATAGAATACCCGCTCCAAATTTAAATAGAGGAACTCCTGTACCCGGCGTGGATAGAGTAGGAATACCAGGTAGTCCACAACCCTACTTTCCCAACAGAGTCCCCACCGATCTACGCAACCAGGTGGACTGGACCGGAAACAACAGTGGACGACGGGCAACCCAAATAAACAACGGCACTGACTACTCCACAACCTGCCAGGTCAATGGAGGTGTGCATAACTGCAGCTACTGGGTTATCCCGAAAGGTGGCCTCTATCCTGCAAACCTGCAACCATGCCGTGTAAAAACCGCCCTTGTGGGTGTTGATATGGATTTCTATCGCTGTGCTGATCCACAGGGACAAGTCTCAATAGCCATAGACACGGCATATGTCAACCGGCGCATCGCTCGCGAAAGAATGAGAGGGCGCCAGTACTTTTGTTACCACCACCTGGGATCGCTGTTCGGAGTAATACCCCGACCATCAAGGCCACCGCAAAAAGGAATGACTCTTCGTGCTGTTTCTGATTTCCCGGCATACGCAATTGTGGCAACCTTTAGCATGAATCCATATTCACTTCAATCAACCCAAAACCAAACCTTATGGCCTAACCCTAGATTTCCAGGAGACATTGCAGCACCTCCTAATAATTACCAAAACATACTCGCCAACGTCTATACAATAAGACGGGATGAACCACAGGCTGCAGATGCAAGACTACCAGAAAACCTTGGACGGGTAATTGGACGGGACCGATCCAGAGGTTCAGCAAACCTAAATATTTTCAATTCCCTATGTTATCGGGACCTGGCAGACTATGCGATTGATGCCCGGCGCAATAAAGATAATCCCGAACAACAGCTCATCGACAACCCCGTAGAGTGCACAGCAGATCTGGCAACTATCGCAAATCCCCCAACAATGAACAACGTTACACAGGTTCCACTGATTGGTCATGGTGGTGCTGGTCCTATCGCGCTGACTGCTGCTCAAACTGCTGCAAGAACTGGCTCTACAAAAAGCATACGCAACCAATGGTGCTGGGAACCCCTTTTAGGGGAACAAGCAAACTGCAATATTAGAAGAGTGCGCTACCAATATTTTGAACCTCCGTTGGTTATGCCAGTGAGCCCACGACCACTAATTAGACCTGAAGGGCCGTATATTGAGAGGGTCGCGCTATACACTCTTGTAGCAATACGTGCTCAACCCGGACCTGGACGAGGAACAGATCTGGTATACGACAGACAAGCTGGGGCAGTTGCCTTGGGATACTGCCCTACTCCTACAAATCCGCTCCAGACGTGCAACACTACCAAAGACACCCAGTTTCGTCCACGGCCTGGAGAATAAAATTTTCTATTTTTGTCGTACAAATTGTAAAAAAAAATAACAACGATGCTGACTGCGTTGCCGGCGGAACTGCTCGGAGAAATCGCCACTCATTTGGACGACGTCTCGCTATTGGCCCTTGTTTTTTCAAGCAAGCTGCTCTGGAACAGTCGGCACTATATGAAACGGGTGCCAAATCGCCGTGGAATTTTGCACGCTGCCGCAAGCACAGAGTGCCCCGCCGTCCAGCTGCAGTGGCTAACTGTTGCACTGCCCTGGCTTAGGATCGGGAGAGTGGGTGTACTGTATCAATACAATGACTGCACACTGGAAGAGCTCCTGCTTACTGGAGCCCCGCCTTTTTACATCCGGCTCTGGATACGTTCGCAAGAGCGTATTCGCTGTGTATCCCCGCACCAGTACCGGCTTGCCTGTCTCTTCCGGAACGACCACGTTCTTGCCACACTTGCTCCCTACTGCTTTCTGGCGGCCCGGTCTACCACGGAGGATGCTTGTGATTTTTTGTGCCGCATCCCGCCATCAAGCCAGAGCCGGCTAAGAGGCTTGCGGACGCGAAACTGCCGCTGGCTCAACATGCGCGCAAAACCCAATAAAATATTTACCAATTTTTTCCCAGTGCCAAATTATTTGCAAAGAGTGTTCCTGGTTTTTGTTCGAAACACTGCTTCTCTGTGTTACTCGAAACCCCTTGTGTCTTTTTTCCCAACACATTGCTTGAAACAGGGTCAATGAGGTTTGGGCCCACATAATTGGGGTTCAAGTAGTTGGGCCCGACAAAATTGCGGTCCTTACACTCTATGTGCCCCGAAATTGCGTCTTCCACACATCGCCCTGGCCACGTAGAGTAGTAGTTGTAGTAGGGGTAGGCGTAGCCATCGCGGGGATCGTAGTCTGGGTAGATGAGCGGATGGGGCTTTGTCCAGTAGGGTATGTGCAAGGAGCCCGGGGTGCCCGTATCTGATTCCGGGTGGGTGCTTGGAAACGGTGCATTGGAAAACGGTTGTGGAAGAGGCCTCTGGGCCTCGTAGTATTCGTGTATCCAATTGTAGGTTGTATTTCCCGACATCTTGGGAATTTGGTGCAAGCCCTTCCTGGGACCCGCCTTTCTTCGAGCCTCTGCAGCGTCACCTCCTGGATCGTTGGAGGTCATTATTACTGGTCTTATTTATTAAATGACATCTTTTGGATGGATTGAATTCCAAACGGAAATAAAATACTTACGGGCGCTTTGATTAACATTCCGGGAATCAATACGGGCAAGGACCTTATGTCCCGGATTTGTTTCGCAACGTGCCAGACGGCTCACCACCCAGTAGAGAATGGGCAGCGAGGCACGGCTGCAATGGCGCAGCAGCTCCGAGAGATAAGAGCAGGAAAAGTTTAAATTGTCTAGCGCAGTAAAAATCCGGGCGGAAACTTCGGGCTCAAAAGTCTTTTGCGGAAGACTTGTAAATGTCTTCCAAAAAAGATCAGGACTCTCTTGCAGCTCCATTGCAATAATGTTTCCTGCAACGGGGTGTAGCATATACTCAAACATTTCAAGGTTATTGTCGAGAATAGCTTTGCGCAAATTAACAAGGTTCCCATCACTACCATCATACATTTTTATTAAATAATACTATTCGATGGGCAAGTTGAAATTTTCCGCCTGTTCGCATTAGGTTATGCTTCTTGCACATCTCAACCAGCTGCAGTCGGCTTAGCGTCTTTACCATAAGTAATGCCCTGTCATGGTCGTCCCGCTGGCCGTCCCGCTGGCCGTCCCGCTGGCCGTCCCGCTGGTCGTCCCGCTGGTCGTCCCGCTGGTCGTCCCGCTGGTCGTCTACCACACTGTTTTTTTTCTTTAAAATATCTTCCGCGCTATCCTCTGCCTCTTCATACTTGCCTTTTTCTGGTATTTCCCTTTCACATGCGTCGCTTTTTTCTAATATATTCACTGCGGTGTTTTCTGCTGATATGTCCACTGCGGCGCTTTCTTCTACCCTTTCACACACTGCGCTTTTTTCTACTCCCTCACACAAGGCGCTTTTTTCTACTCCCTCACACAAGGCGCTCTCTTCAACCCTTTCACACACGGCGCTCTCTTCTACCCTTTCACACACGGCGCTCTCTTCAACCCTTTCACACACGGCGCTCTCTTCTACCCTTTCACACACGGCGCTCTCTTCAACCCTTTCACACACGGCGCTCTCTTCTACCCTTTCACATTCTGCTATGCACACTGCGGCGCTCGTTGCTGGTAAATCCACTGCGGCGCTTTCCAGCTCGCCATCGACAAGATCGTAGCTGTGATCGGACGCAGTGTCCGAAGCTTCTGGCTTCCTTCTTTCTCCCGCGAAAAGAATGTTTGGAAAAAAAGATTTCAACAGAATAAGCATTTTTATTACAGCTATTTATTTTGCACTAAAAAAATAGAATTTCCACGCAGCGCACTTTCAAACTGCCAGCCAACCTCCGCACAGATTTTTCGAAAAATATCGTCCTGTTGCTCAATCTTGCGTTCGTCTTTCAACAACCGAAACAACCCAAAAAACTGCGGCATGTTCTCAATCCGACAGAACTGCCACGCGCAGTACGCATACGATATAAAATGCTTGCGCGAAGCAGGCTTGTTGCGCTCGTAGGGATCAACTATCGTTAAAAACATCGCACAAAGCCGATTTTCCGCCTGAATGGGGATCCGCGTTAGCTGCAGACCCAGTAGCCGCGCCTCAATCAACACCACATACTTGATGAACTTTCGCAGCCCCATCGCCTTGAGCCCAGATATAATCTCCTCCTGCACACAGGGCACCTGCCCGCGGCACCCCGCAAGATTAACCAGTATCTCCGGCATGTGGCTCTCGAGCACGGGGTTCAGCTTCTTTCCCTGCAGCAGGTGCAAAAAGTCCCGGAAATTGGTCTCCCGTTTGTTGGCAAGCACCTGCACGTCTGCATCTTCTCCGGAACAAGACACCGCCTGGCTTCGCTCCGTATGCACCTGAGTCGTCCCACAGACCACACAGAGCAGAAAGCCATCCTCGCCCCGGATGTTCATTGGAATCCGACACACCGGACACACCATTGTATTGCACCGATGCACCGGAAACGAATCGGTGTCGCAAAACCGGCCGTTAAAATCCTCCACGATTGCCCGCCGCTCCTCGCCCGAACTGGTTCGCTGGTAGCAGCCAATGTAGCGCAGGGTGGTTTCCCGCTGTACAAAAATAATAATATTTATATAATATTACTATGTAATTGCTAATAATGCAGTACCGCAATGTCAAGCAAGGAATTGCTTTCGTCAACACCTTGGCGCTGCAGCTGCGCCATCTGGTAGCGCAGCTCCGAGAGCCGCTTCGCAAGGACATAGGGCTGCAGAGTCCCGTCAATTCCCTCGTTTGCCGTCAATCTGGCAATGTCACCAGAAAGATTGCTCAGCCGCTCCGATGTTGCCTGAAGCTTCCCCACATGCGCCTGTGAGATGCGCCGCATATAAGCCTGGGTGATTTCCGCAAATTCGCCATTCGTTAACGAAGAGACGTCCTGTGTTGTCTCTTTAAAGACCTCGAGACTGTTGCGCGGCCGCTTTTGTTTAGATTTCTGAGTTGATGTTTCCAAGAGTCTTTTTGCGGGAGCGGCAACAGGGACGGAAACAGCTGGAACGGGGCTCGTCTGTAAAACATCTGCAGGCTTCATAAACCGCAAAATGGACATGGGCTTTTTTGCGTTCATTGTGTTTGATAATTAAATTTTTAACAAAGTAAACTTCTTAAAAAAAACACACACACATGCTGCCAAATTTTACCACTGCAGTGGCTTGCGTCGCAATACTGGTTGTTATTGCCACACTAGTGTACCTGTTTCTCCAGAAGTTTTCCCTCCACTCCAAGCGCATCGAGGCTTGTTCAGAATCATTAAAAATCTTGCGCACAATGGTCCTTAGTCAGGACGAGGTCGTTCATCTCATTGAAATGCACCGTTCGTCCGAGCTGCACCGAACCGAAAATACCCAACAGCATAAGCTGCGCTTCGCAAACCCACAACCAATTGCAAAGGTTGTAAAACTAAACCCCTTTGTTTTGCCGACTGCCCCGCAGGCCGCCCCACCCACAGCCCCAGCCACAGCACCACCGGCCGCCCCAACCACAGCACCACCGGCCGCTCCACTGGTCGAGACTTTGGACAAGGAAGCTGACCGTCCCGCTGGTCGTCCCGCTGACCGTCCCGCTGACCGTCCCGCTGACCGTCCCGCTGACCGTCCCGCTGACCGTCCCGCTGACCGTCCCGCTGACCGTCCCGCTGGTCGTCCCACTGGTATATTCTCTGGCTTTCCGGCAAGTATGGTTGAGATTTTGCAGGATGAGTCCGAGGAGGACAGCGATCCTCGAACCAGAGCAGCGTTTACCACCATGTTTTTTCCCAATATTGCCCCAACCCATAAAAAAACGCAGGAGCCAATGGTAATTACGGACGTAAATGATTAATCATTAATATTTATTTTTTATTAAACATAAATATGGCCGAAGACAAGGACTATTCCCCACCCTGGCTCTTACAGAAACCCCCCCAAATGTTTCCCGAGGACTGGGAACGCCTCACCGAGGCTTACTGGCTCTACACCAATATGTACTTCCGCCACACCGATATTACCCGCGCTTTTTTACATCCCCTCAATTTCGCCTACATCAATAGCATGCTGAATCGCGCACTCTCCGAAATTGTGGGCCACAAATTCACCTGCAAGGAGTTCTACACTGGCGAGCTGGCCCAGTCGCTGGCAGACACCGCCTACGGAAACTCCTCTTACGCAAACACCAACGACTCGCTGGCTCGCACCGAAATCGCAATCGACACGCTCACCGGCAAATTCATTGACTCCTGGATCTCGGACCTGTGGATCGGCTGGCGCAACGAAGCCCGCTTCCACGAATGGGCCATCGAAGACAACCGCATGAAGTTTTTCCCCTACCCCGAGCAGGAGCAGCACACCTCAAATAACACCGCCATTGTTACGGGCGACTACATGCTTTCCAGCCCCTGGTCCGTTGGCTACGGGGACTTTTTGAAGCGCTTTAATCAACCCCAGTGTCTTAACCCTGACTCTACCTCCCTGCCCTTCTTCTTCAACAGGATCCTGAACCCTGCCTTTGAATTCGAGCGCGGCTTCCCAGTCCCGTAGGTTTTTCTTACAGCGGCGAGGGCAGCGGCGTATTGAAAAGCGCATAGTCGCCCTGCGGGTGTCCCATGGGACTGAAACCAAGGGTTGTCTCTTGGATTGAAGAATTGGCTGCCGCCCGAGTAAGCCGCGCCCCCCTGTTGATTTCCAACAGAGCGTCCCCACTCTTTTTGAAGAAAAATTGGCTGCCACTCAGCTGGTAGGCTGCGCCACCACCTATCGAGGGGTCTAGGGGACTGTTGGGCACCACGCTCATGTTGATATTGACATCGGCAGAAGTTTCGGTAAAAATGGAATTGTCGCTATTTCCAAAGCGTGCATTGTGTGAACGCCAGGCTTCTGCATCTGCATTGAATTCGTATTGCATTGGTTTTATATATATTTTATATAAGGAAATAAAAAAAATTTACTTGTTATTTATTTTACAAAAAATTTGTCGTAGTTGCCCTTTGCAACCCCGGCCCGGATACACCGGTAATACGGCGACGGTCGCTCTATCTCTATTATCCGATTCAGTGGAAAATCATAGTAGCGCACTACTGGATCCGTCACAAAAATAACGGGAAGCTTCTCCCGAACACACATCAGCCGCTCCAGAAGCGCCTCCTCCTCCGCAGGCTCAAGCAGCCGGTGCCGCGGCACAAGTCGGTGCTGCGGCGGATTAATATACAGAGCACTCATTGGCTTAACTTCAATGCTGCTGTCTTTCGGCAGTGCTGTTATCTTGTCTTGAAAAAGAACCATCACGTGACTGCTCCCATGCCGCAACAGCTCTATGTTTTGCGCCGCTGGGCTCGTAAAGTTTCTGCTCAAACACATGTACACCAGCAGCGTCATATCCGCACATGTCGACACAACAGTTGCCGTCTCTCGGCATCGAACAACCAGTTTCTCCGTTGGATGCGTTGCCGTCGCTAGCAAAACTACCTGCGCCTTGGCCCGGCAAAATTGAAAGTACAGGGTTTCTGCTGTCGCGCTCCACTGGACGCTTTGCCAGCCCCGGTCCCGTAAAAGCTCGTCCAGGTTGCGGCAGCAGCGCAGCCACGTTGCCTCGCTCAGCTGGCTGGTCGTCCCGCTGGTCGTCCCGCTGGTTGGTGGCGCCTCCTCCATTGTCTTCAATTTTTAACTGCCAAGCGCAAAAAACAGTGACAACAGTCGATGTGTGTCGCCTTGCACGCACGTGCTGCCCATCTCGTCTAGAATTTGCTTAAAAATCGCCTTTGTATCTTCTGTTACTAGCTCTGCTACTGTTTTAAGAAGAGGCAATACATAAATGCCTAGCTCTGGGTCAAATAAATTCAACTGTCCTCTGATCTTTTTAAGGGCAATACAGCCATAGCCTTCCCCCACTAGCTTGTCAACAACTGCAATCGTTTCCTGCATCGTCGACGGGGTTTGCCACAATTGCAACACTGCTTTATCTACCAACAGTAGCTGATTGCGGAGCTCTTCTGTATAGGCGTGCACATTGTCTCCTCTAAAAAAAGACATTGTTTATATAGTATTTACATTGCAATTGCTCTGCGCGCTGTACACGCTTCCGGCAGTAGCTCCTAAACTAAGGACTATTGTAAATAGAGAGAGCCAGGGGTTGCCCGACATTGTGGCAGCTTCTCCAGCCGACGCAGACATCAACGAATGTCCAGCCATAAAAATACCGGCTCCACTTGCTAGTCCCCCAGCCATTGCCCCAGCCCATCCAGCACCATTGCAGTTGCTATCTCGGTCGGCCTCTGCAGCATTGACGGGCTGGCTGACACTACTGAAGACAACAGAGAGCATGTCTTCCATGCTGACGTTGCTTGCCCCGATGGTTTGCACGAAGCCCACCCATCCCCCAGCAGTCCCGTAGCTAGGCGCCAACAGGCTTTTGAGTCCTTGTGTCGATACTTGATTACCGTGCGTGAACCATTTCTGGTTGATAAACCCGACAACCAGGTCCGAGTCCCACGGGATGCCGTACCAGGCTAGAAAATTATCGGTGTGTGCCCAGCTGGGATCCTTATTTCCCGAAGCATCCACCCCAAACCAGGTCTGATATGTTTTAGGATAGGTGTTTTCATCTGAATAGGGCAGCGTGTATGTTTCTCCACTTGTTGAATTTGTCATAAAAAAGGGAACCCCCCACTCAATGAACTTGCAAATCCAGCCCTGGATGTCGCCCAGTGCTGGGTAAACCCCATATGGCTTGTTAAGCACTGGCGGTGGAATTGTTGGCAATGTACCCGGGTTTATTGGATTAATGTAGCTCTGAATGTATGCTGAGTTCCAGGTGTACACTGCCGCATTATCAAAGCTTATTCCGCTATAGTTGTTGTTTCTAGCAATTAGCCAGCTATCCACCAGGGGATTTTCGCCAGACTCGAATTTAATTGAGTTGCACAGGTGTCTCGGAAGCACAAAGCCCTGGTTAACCCCCGTTGAGTCGGGCGCCAAAATGTTTTTAAAGGGTACGGCGTTTAAAAACAAAATCTGGGTTTTTGTGAGTGTGTTGAACAGGTTTCCAGCGTAGTAGCAAATGTAGTACCAGATGGTGCTCTGTCGCGAGGCACAGAAGCCGGTCAAATTAAATAGATTGTTATACAAATCCCCGTGGTTGTTGGCCCACCAACTAAAGAGGGTTTTGTTCCCCAGCCGGATAATCAAATACTGGGACAGTAAAAAAAGACCAATTCCAATACATATTTGCACGGCAGACCAGATTTCAAAATTTTTAACTGCCTTTGTTGCCTTGTTCATTTTATTCTTCAAATTATTTTTAAAGACACTTGCTGGTTTTACTTCCAAAAAAACTCAA
>Ga0315270_10000369_pt1 | contig 25174 bp, 20 predicted proteins | sample C1_bottom_MG_FD_204932 | JGI IMG/M metagenome (GOLD analysis project Ga0315270, IMG submission 204932) | Sediment microbial communities from Yellowstone Lake, YNP, Wyoming, USA - C1_bottom | ecosystem: Environmental > Aquatic > Freshwater > Lake > Sediment | place: USA: Wyoming | collected...
GCCGTCTTCGGAAACTTCTTCCTGCCCATTCTCATCGGCGCCAAGGATGTGGCCTTCCCCCGCCTGAACCTGGCGTCCTGGTACTTCTTCATGGCCGGTGCCATCCTGGCCGTGCTGTCGCTGTTCACCGGCGGCGGAGCCCCGGACACGGGCTGGTCCTTCTACGCCCCCTTCAGCCTGAAGACCGGCACCAACGTAAGCCTGGCCGTGTTCGGCGCCTTCGTGCTGGGCTTCTCCTCCATGCTCACCGGCATCAACTTCATCACCACCATCCACCGCCTGCGGGCGCCGGGCATGAAGTGGTTCCGCATGCCCCTCATGTGCTGGGCGTTGTACTCCACCTCCTGGATCCAGCTCCTGGCCACGCCCATCGTCGCCATCACGCTGGTGCTGGTGATCCTCGAGCGGTTCTTCGGCATCGGCATCTTCGATCCCGCCAAGGGCGGTGATCCCCTGCTCTACCAGCACCTGTTCTGGATCTACTCGCACCCGGCCGTCTACATCATGATCCTGCCGGCCATGGGCGCCATCACCGAGATCATCCCCACCTTCGCCAAGCGCACCATCTTCGGCTACAAGGCCATCGCCTTTTCCAGCATGGCCATCGCCGGCGTGGGCAGCCTGGTGTGGGCCCACCACATGTTCACCTCCGGCATGAGCAACCTGGCCACCGTCCTCTTCTCGCTGCTGACGATGATCGTGGCCGTGCCCAGCGCCATCAAGGTCTTCAACTGGGTCGGCACTCTCTACAAGGGCAGCATCGACTTCCAGCCACCGCTGCTCTTCGCCCTGACCTTCATCTTCCTCTTCGCCATCGGCGGCCTCACGGGCGTCATGCAGGGTGCGCTGGCCATCAATGTCCACATCCACGACACCTACTTCATCGTGGGCCACTTCCACTACGTGATGTTCGGCGGCACCGGCATGGGGTTCTTCGCGGCCCTGCTCTACTGGTTCCCCAAGATGTTCGGGAAGATGTATTCCAAGAAGGCCATCTACGCCTCCTGGTTCCCCATGTTCATCGGCTTCAACATGCTCTACTTCGGCATGCTGATCCTCGGCATGATGGGCATGCCCCGCCGCTACTACGTCCATCTGCCCCAGTTCCACACTATGCACGTGGTGGCCACGGTGGGCAGCTGGCTGCTGGTCCTGGGCCTCCTGATGTTCTTCGGGGCCCTGCTCTACGCACTCTTCAAGGGGCCCAAGGCTGAGGACAATCCCTGGGGCGGTGTAACACTGGAATGGACCATCCCCAGCCCGCCTCCCCAGGAGAACTTCGAGACCATCCCCACCATCACCCACGGCCCCTACCAGTTCGAGCAGGAGTCCCAATGAGCGAGCACGTCCACCGCGACGACTTCGGCGCCCGGCTCGGCATGTGGCTGTTCCTGGTGACGGAGATCGTCCTCTTCGGCGGCCTCTTCATCGGCTATTCGTACATGCGGTACAAGTACCCCATGGAGTTCCACCACGGCGGCGCCGAGTTGAACGCCACCCTGGGCGTCATCAACACCGTGGTGCTGCTCACCAGCAGCCTCACGGTGGTGCTCGCCATCGTGGCCATCCAGCGGGCCGAGAAGAAGCGGGCGATGGCGTTCCTCGGTACCACCCTGGTCCTGGGCGTTACCTTCCTGATCATCAAGTCCTTCGAGTGGGCCGCCAAGTTCCACCACGGCCTCTACCCGAACTCCGCCCACCTGGCCACGCTGCCTCCGGGGGAACAGGTCTTCTTCGGCCTCTACTTCACGATGACCGGCCTTCACGGGATCCACGTCATCGCCGGGCTCTCGGTCTTGAGCGTCATGCTCTGGTGGGTGGCCACGGATCGTGTCCGCCAGGACCGCTACATCCACCTGGAGAACAGCGGCCTCTACTGGCATCTGGTGGATGTCATCTGGATCTTCCTTCTCCCGCTGTTCTACCTGGCCGCGTAAGGGCATGACCATGAGCGAACACGCCGAGTATTCCGCCGATCTCAACACCGTACAGCAGCCCGAGCACCCCGCCGAACACCCGGGCTACGGCACTTTCATCAAGGTCTGGGTGGCCCTCTTGATCCTCACCGCCGGTCTGGTGGGCATGAGCCACGTCAGCCAGACCTACGCCGTCTGGGGCCTGCTCACGCTGACGCCCCTCAAGGCCGGTCTGGTCTTCTACTTCTTCATGCACCTGAAGTACGAGGGGCCGCTGCTCAAGATGGTGATCCTGATCACCCTGGGCACCCTGCTGATCTTCTTCGCCCTGCTCTTCTCCGACGTCGCTTTCCACTGAGGCACCCATGGACTGGATGAATCAAGCCGCCCTTTCGGCCCAGAAGTCCGATGCGGTCTTCTTCTACGTGTTCGGCCTCTCCGTCGCGTTCCTCATCTTCATCACGGCGCTGATGATCTATTTCGTGGTGCGCTACAGCAAGAAGCGCCACCCGGTCGCCGAGCAGATCGAAGGCCACCTGGGCCTCGAGATCCTGTGGACCGCGATCCCCCTCGTGCTGTTTCTGTCGATCTTCTACTACGGCTGGACCAACTACGAGTACATGCGCCAGGCTCCCCGGGACGCCATGGTCGTGAATGTCACCGCCCGCCAGTGGGCCTGGTCCTTCGAATATCCCAACGGCAAGAAGAGCAAGGTCCTCTTCGCGCCCATCCACAAGCCCATGAAGATGGACGTCCACAGCGCCGACGTGGTGCATGGGTTCTACATCCCGTCGTTCCGCCTCAAGATCGACGCCGTGCCGGCCCGCACCAACACCACCTGGTTCCAGGCCACCAAGCTGGGCTCGTACGACATCGAGTGCACGGTCATCTGCGGGGTGGACCACAGCCTCATGCTGAGCAAGGTCATCGTGGTGCCCGAGGACGAGTTCAAAGCCTGGTACTTCGGCGGCGAGGATGCCCCCGAACCAGGGAAGAGCTTCCGCGCCGCGGAGGCCCATCCCGACCTCAAGGACCTTCCCCCCGGCCTCGCCGTGCTGACGTCCAAGGGCTGCCTCGCCTGCCATTCCGTGGATGGCAAGCCGAAAGTCGGCCCCACCCTCAAGGCCCTCTACGGCAAGGAACAGCAGATCCTCGTCGCCGGGGCCGCCAGGACCGTCACCGTGGACGATGCCTACCTGCGCCGGGCCATCACCAACCCCATGGACCAGGTGGTGCGCGGCTATCCGCCCGCCATGCCCCAGACGCCGCTCACGGAGCAGGAACTCGCCGAGGTCGTGCGCTACATCAAGGGTCTATGACTGTCCGGGGGACCGGGCTTGCGCCCTCCACCCCCGGACCCCCGCGCCCTCGCCCAGCCAAGCTGGGCTCCGGCTTGACACTCCCCGGGGGACCGGGCTTGCGCCCTACACCTCCGGACCCCCGCGCCCTCGCCCAGCCAAGCTGGGCTCCGACTTACACTCTCCGGGGGACCGGGCTTACGCCCTACACCCCCGGACCCCCGCGCCCTCGCCCAGCCAAGCTGGGCTCCGGCTTACACTCTCCGGGGGACCGGGCTTACGCCCTACACCCCCGGACCCCCGCGCCCTCGCCCAGCCAAGCTGGGCTCCGGCTTACACTCTCCGGGGGACCGGGCTTACGCCCTACACCCCCGGACCCCCGCGCCCTCGCCCAGCCAAGCTGGGCTCCGGCTTGACCAGGAGCGATGATTTGAGCGTGGCCGCCCTTCCCATCCCCAAGCCCAGCCCCATCTCGACGTTCCTCGAACTGACCAAGCTGCGCATTTCCGGGGCCTCCACCTTCACGGCGGCGGCGGGCTATGTGGCCTTCCTCCGAGGCGCCGACGCCGGCCTCATCACCACCCTGATCGGCATCCTGCTTCTGGCCATGGGCTCCAGCGCCCTCAACGAGGTGCAGGAGCGGCGCTTCGACGCCATGATGCCCCGCACGGCGGGCCGGCCCATTCCCCACGGCGACATCTCCGCGGGCCGCGCCGCCTTGGTGGCAGTGATTCTGGCCGTATCAGGGTTCCTGGTCCTGCTGCTGGCCCACAACCTCACCTCGGCCCTGCTGGGGGCCCTGGCCCTGGGCTGGTACAACGGCTTCTACACGCCCCTGAAGCGCCTAAGTGCCTTCGCCGTGGTGCCGGGTTCGCTCATCGGGGCCCTGCCGCCCGCCATCGGCTGGACCGCCGCGGGGGGCAGCGTGGCGGATCCCTCGGTCCTGGCCCTGGCCTTCGTCTTTTTCATCTGGCAGGTGCCCCACTTCTGGCTGCTGGTGGGCTTGCACGCCGAGGGCTACGAGAAGGCGGGCTTCCCTACGTTGGTCTCGGTCTTCGGCCGGCCGCGACTCTCACGCCTCACCTTCACCTGGACCTGCGGCACCGCCGCGGCCTGTGGCCTGTTGCCGCTGTTCCGGGTGCTGGTCTCCTGGCCCGCCGAAATCATGCTGGGCCTCGGCGCGGCCTGGCTCATCGCCGGCTCCCTGCCGCTGCTGCGGGAAGGCCAGAACGCCGCCCTCTACCGCCGCGTCTTCATGAACATCAACCTCTTCGCCCTCGTCCTCACCGCCGCCGTCATCCTGGATCCGTTCTTCAGCCGCTAGGAGCGTGTCCAAGTAATCGATAGGGGCTGCATTGATGGCAAAGGCCTTTCAGGCAAGGAAGCGGGCGCAGGGCGGTGCAGGTTCACCGTTCAAGCCCGGTGACGCCGCATGGAAGCCCTTTGCCATCAACCCTTCGGGCTGGGGCGGCAGCCGTCGGGATGCAGCGTCAGGCTCCTCGTCCTTGGAACCACCAGAATTCATTACGTCTCGCGTATCGGCGGAGCCGATACCGAGAGGGCCTTCGTCGCCTTCCTTGCCTCCCTCGGCTGGCGCCCCAGTGCAGCCCCCACCCATTACTTGGACACGCTCCTAGGGCCGGGCCGAGGCTGGGGTACACTCTCGGCCATGCCCCCCCGCCCCGGTGAACCCACGCGAAAGCCCCATCCGTGGATGTGACGCGCTTCCTCGGGACCCACCGCTACACCTGGCTCATGGACCTGGGCCGGACGGAGGGTTGCACCTGGCAGCTCCTTCGGCGGGAGATCGATGGGGCACGGTTTCTCGCGCAGCTCTGGTCGCCCCAGCCGCCGGATCGGGACCTGGACCAGATGCGGGACACCTTCCTGGCCCGGTTCCTGGACGCGGGTTCCCTGGACCCCGTCATCGGCCATTTCGGCTTCGACGGTGAGCAGGCCTGGTATCTCCAAGTCCTCCAGGGGGCGCCTCTCTCCCGCCTGTGGCCCGACTGGGGCGAGCCCCAGCGCGTCGCCCTGGCGCGCCACCTGGCGCAGCAGCTGGAGCGCGATCTCCACCCCCGGTTCCTCCATCCCGAGGTCATCACCTTCCGGCCCGGACTGACCCAACTTCCACGAGTCCTCGGTGAGCCTCCCTGGGGGCTGCCCGGGCTGACAGCGCTCCTGCCAGGCGCGGCCCCGGTGCCAGCTCTATCGGAGGATCTCCCCTGGACCCACCCCCGGGACCTGTCGGAGCCCATCGCCCGCCCCCTGCGTGGACGGAGCCAAGAGCTGCCCTACCTGAAGTCCCTCATGCTGGGCTTCAACGCGCCCATCCCCATGGAGCGCATCGTCCTCCTCCAGGGCGAGGAAGGCGTGGGCAAGGCCCATCTGGCCGCCTGGGCCTGTGCCGTGGCCGAGGGCGACGGCATCTGGGCGCACCACCTGGGGGCCTCCACGGAGGAATCCGCAGGGCGGTTCCTCGGCCGGCTGCTGGAGGCCCTGATCGCAGGCAGCGAGGCGGATCTCTACGCCCAGCATCCCGAGGCGGCCAAGGCCCTGTCCCTGCGCATGCAGGCGTTCGCCTTCCTCACCGGCGGACGCCACCTGAACCGCCAGGAGGGGGGCCCCGAACCCGAGGAAGTGAAAGCGGCCCTCGAAGCCCTGGATTTCGCCCGCCGCCTCCATCCCCGCCTCGTCCACCTTTCGGACCTGGAGCGGGCCACACCTGAGGTGCTGGCCCTGGTGCGGGAGCTGGTCCACGGGTCCGAACTCCCCTGGCTGCTCTCCCTCACCACCGGGGCCCAGGGGGCCGGACTGAAACCCCTCATCACCGACCTCCGGCAGGAGGCCTCGGCGGCCCTGGTAGGCGTGGACCGCATGGAGGACGAGGATCTCCGCGCCATTCTGGGCGACCTGCTGGGTCGCCATGCCCTGCCGGATGCCTACGTGATGGACCTGCTCTCGCAGAGCCTTGGGAATCCCGGCCTGCTGCGGAATTACCTGGAACTGGCCCAGCAGGAGGGCGCCCTGGCCTGGGATCAGGGTCAATGGATCCTCGCGGCTGGCCGGTCCGCGACCCTGAGGGCCGAGGAAGACCTCGTGCAGCGGATCTTCCTGGGCCGGCTCCAGCGGTTGACCCCGGCGGCGGCCACGCTGGTGCGCCTGCTGGCCCTGGCGGAACGGCCCATGCCATCCAATGCCCTGGGCCGCCTGTTGGGTCTGGCGGGTGACGCATTGGAGGATGCCCAGCAGGGGGCCGTGGGATCCCGGTTGATCCAGGTCCAGGCTGGCGCCTTGATTCCGGATCCCCGGTGGCGGGAACTGGTGCTGGCCCACACGCCCCAGGCGGAACTGAAGCGGCTGGCCCGGGCCCTCCTGGCCGTGATCCAGGAACAGGGCGGACCGGTGGCGCATTCCGTCACGCTCCAGGCCCTCGCCTCGGACGAAGCCTCGGCCCTGGCCGCCGTGCTCGATGTCCTCGACCACGCGCCCCCCGCCATCCCCCAGGAAGCCCAGCGGATGGTGGAGCAGGCCCTCCAACTCCAGCCTCGGCCCTGGGATGAAGCCCGGCTGCACGAGCATTTGGCGGACGCCTGGGCCGCCGGATTCCAGGCCCCTCCCGCACAGGGCGAAGCGCCCGCCCGGCCTGTGACAGATCGGGCCATCGAGGCTCTCGGCCGCGCCCTGGAAGCCTTGGGAAGGGCCGCGTTCCACGAAGGCGTCCGCCTCGCCGAAGCCCGGATCCTCCGGAAGCGCGCCATGCTCCAGCTCCAGTCGCGGCGACCCGCCGAGGCCCAGGAAGCCATCATGGCGGCCGCCGAGCGCCTGACGGACCATCCCCTCCATCCCGAACAGCCCCGGCTGCGGCTGGCCCTGGGCCAGATGCACCTGCTCCAGGGCCATTTGACCAAGGGGATCCGCGCCCTGGAGGAGGGCCTCCATCCCCAGGGCGGCGGGCGGCCCCAGCCTTCGGACCAGGCCGCCCTGCTCACGGCCCTGGGCGGAGCCCTGGCCGCCCAGGGACAGCTCCAGCGGTCCGCCACCATGCTCGAATCGGCCCAGCGGCTCCTGGAACATGGCCAGGATTTCCGCAATCTGGTGCCGGTGCAGATCGCCCTGGCCCAGGTTCGCCTGATGCAGGGCCAGGCCGGCTCCTGCATCGGCCTGCTCCAGGAGGCCCTCCAGACCGCCCGCATGCAAGGCGACTTGGGCCTCCAGAGCCAGAGCCACCTCGCCCTCGGCATGGTGCGAAGCCTCCAGCAGTTCCTGGGCCCGGCCATCTCGCACCTGGATCGCGCCCTGGAGCAGGCCCATCGTCTGGGGGACCCCGCCCAGGTATCGCTCATCCAGATCTGGCGCGCCCGCACCCTGGCGGCCATGGGGGATCCGGTGGCGGCGGAACACGCTCAGTTCCAGGCCGTGGGGGCCCGCCCCCCCCTGCTCGCCCCGGAGGAACAGGGCGATCACACCATGCTCCAGGGCGAGATCGCACGGTTCCGCGGGGGCTGGCGGGACGCGGCCCGACTCTTCAAGGTCGCCTCTGGCCAATTCGAGGCCTCCGGCCTGCTCTGGCGCCACCGGCTGGCCCAGCTCCGCCTCGGCCAGGCCCTGGCCCGGGAGGCCCAACGGGCCCGGCAGGAGGCTCCAGAGCAAGGCTGGGCCATCCTCGAAAACCTGAAGGGCCCCGTGGAGGGCGCGGGCTCCCGCTGGCTGGACCTGGAATGGCACCGGGCCCACGCCCTGCTGCTCTCCACCGTGCCCCCTTCCGAGACCGTGGTGGAAGAGGCCCTGGGTGCCTGGAGCGAGGTGCTGGCCGCCGCCCGGGATCTGCAATTCCCCGCTCAGGTGCTGGAGGCCAGCGCCGAAGGAGCCCTCCTGCTCCTCCAGCGGGGCGAGAAGCTCGGGGCGCGGGCCCGCCTGCAGGACGCCTTCCCCAGTTTCCAGCAGCTCTGGTCCCGCCTTCCCGAATCCCACGAAACCGCCTTCCTGGGCCGCGAGGATCTGCACCGGTTCCGCCAGACCGTCGAGGCCGCCGGCCTCCGCTTCGTCCTCCCCGAGCGCGCCGATCCCCTCCAGGACTGGACCCCCACCCAGATGAACCTGCCCGCCGTGCCCGATCCCGAGTGAACATGCTGGGACAGGATTCACTGGACCGGGAAACGGAATTTTAGTTTATAAGTTCATTATTTTTCATATTTATAGTGATACGCATATCGATAAGACTGATACCCCACCTTGATGGCCTTCACATCGTTGAAGACGCAACCCTTGACCTTGCTCCCGCCGTTTTCGAAACGCTGGAGGGCCGCGCCAAGTTCGTCCAGGGAGTGGGCCCCGGCCTTGGCGATGAGGAGGACGGCGCCCACCTGGCTGGCCAGGATGACCGGGTCGGTGACAGCCAGAACGGGGGCGGCATCAATGAGCACCAGGTCATAGGCGGCTGACACCTGCTGGAGGAGCTCGGGCAGGCGGCTGGACATCAGCAGCTCGGCGGGGTTGGGGGGCAGGGTGCCAGTGGTGATGAGGTCCAGGCCTGGCAGCAGGTCGGCATGCACGACCTCTTTCCAGTCCGCTTGGCCTGACAGGATCTCGGATAGGCCCTGGCCCCGCCCCAGGAGGCCGAAGGGGTGGTGGAGGACGCCCTTGCGCAAATCGCCATCCACCACCAGCACCCGGGTGCCGGCCTGGGCCAGCACGGCGGCGAAGTTGGCGCTCACGAAGGTCTTGCCGATGGTGGGAGCAGGGCCCGTGATCAGCACCACAGGGTTCTTCGCGTCCATCATGGTGAATCGGAGGCTGGTGCGCAGGCTGCGGAGGCTTTCCACGGCCAGGTCGCCGGGATGGGCCTGGGCCAGCAGGTGGAGGCCCCCCTCCCGGCGCTGCATGGCCTTCTGGATGGCCACCTGCTGGTCGCTGTGGGGTACGGTCACCACCACTGGCAGGTCCAGGCGGCTTTCGATGAGGCGGGGATCCGCCACCCCCCGATGCAGGGCCCGGTGCAGCATCGTCAATCCCACCCCCACGAAGGCCCCCAGCAGGATCGATAGGACCATCACGATGGGCTTCTGCGGCTTGGTGGGCTCGAGGCTGGGCATGGCATAGTCCACGATGCGGGCATTGCCGATCTCGCCGGCCTTGGCCACCTGCAGCTGCTGGGCGTTGTTGAGCAGGGCGGTGTACATGTCCGTGTCCACCTGCACTTCGCGCATGAGGCGCACCAGCTCCTGCTGGGTGCGGGGCAGGCCGCGCACCCTGCTGTCGATCTGGCTGGATTCGGCGCCCAGCTTGGTGATCTGCTGGTCCAGGGTCGCCACCACATCCGCACCTTCCTTGTAGGTGCGCAGCAGTTCCTGCTTCTTCTGCTTGAGCGCCAGGATCTGGCCTTCCAGGTCCACGCTCTGCTTGAGCACCAGCTTGGCTTCCTCGGGCAGATCCACGGAGCCAATCTGCATGCGGTAATGGTTCAGGCGCTCCTCCGCCACATCCAGCTTGCCCCTCAGCTGGGGCATCTGCTCCTGGAGAAAAGCCAGGGTCTTGCTCGCTTCTTCAGCCCTGCGTTCGATGTTCTGGCGCACGTACTGGGCGATGATCTCGTTGAGGATTTCGGCCCCCCGGACGGGGCTTCGATCCTCGAAACTCAAGCCCAGGATGTTGGTCTGCTTGCCCTTTTCGGCTACCAGCAGGCCCTCGCGCAGGTCCCCAATGGCCTTGAGGAACGGCTGGCGAATGAGGTTGAAGCGCCGGCCCGGCGGAGCCACCAGGCGGCGCACCTGAAGGACCAGAGGCTGACCCTGCCAGGTGGCCTTGAGTTCTTCACCTTCGTGGCCCGTGGCCAACAGCTGGCCATCGGGATCCTCCCAGCGGAAGGCGTCACTCTCCCCGGCAATGATGCGGAAGGAGATGCCCCGCAGGGGGGCGGGCGCTTCGAAACGCTCGATGCGCAGACTGGGGGCATCGGCCCGCCCCCGCACCAGCGCGTTGCCCACCAGGGGGTTGAAGACGGGTTGGGCCACGATGTCCAGGGCCAGGGATTCCACGGTGCGGCCCAGCACCAGGTTGCTCTTGATGATCTCGATCTCGGCCTGGGCCACGGTGGGCTGGTCCAGCAGGCTGGACAGGGCCTCCATGCCGGGACCGCCCTTGCCGCCCTTCTTGTCCTCCACTTGGAGCAGGGCTTCGACCTTGTAGACCGGGCTCTTGCGCCACGTGTAGTAGCCGCCCAGGAGCACGGTCAGCAGGGTGGCGCCCAGGATCAGGTAGCGGCCTTCCCAAAGGTTGGCGATGAGCTCGCCCAGGGAGATGTCCCCCCCCTCTTCAGAACCGCCAAAATCCCCTGCGGCAGGAGTGGGTGCATGATCGGCGGGGCTCATGGATTCCTTGGGGCGAGACGGGGCAGCCAGGTCTGGATGGCGCCCTGGATGCAACCGCAGGCCACCCGATGGGCTTCGGGGCCGCGGTGGATGGGATCGGCGATCTCCTGGCCGCCGGGGGCCAGCCAATGGCCCAGCAGAAAGACCCGGCCCCGGACGCTGGGGGCGAGGGCCTCGCAGGCTTCTTTCTGGGTCCGGTCCATGACCAGGATGAGGTCGGCATCCAGCGCCAAACTCGGCCTGAGCTGGCGCCCGCGGTGGGCGCTGAGGTCGAGCCCCAGTTCCGCGCCTTGGCACCGGGTGTCCTTGTGGACGGGCTGGCCCACCATGGCCTCGAACCCTGCGGAGCTCACCTCGATGCCGGGGCCCAGGGCCTTCCGCAGCAGGGCCTCCGCCAGGGGGCTGCGACAGTGGTTGCCCTCGCACAGGATGAGGATGTGGTAGGTAGCGGTAGCGGTCGACATGGGTTATTGGCTGAGGTACTTGACTTCGGAGGCAGTGGAGGTGAGGGCGGAGACCGTGGGTACTAGCAGGCTCACGACGCGGTTCCAACGCACCAGGGAACCCGCATCCACGTAGACCACGTCCCGGGGCTGGAGGGCGAAACGATCGGCCAGCACCATGGCCACGGGGTTGTAGGCATCCAGATGGAACACATCCACGGTGTTGTCGGTCTTGCCACGCCGGAACACATAGATGGACCGGGCTTCAGCACTGGTCGCGTTGATGCCGCCGGCATCGGATAGGGCCTGGGCCAGGGAGAGCTTGCCGTGGTAGGTGGGCACGGAACGGGGGTTGCGCAGCTCTCCTAGCAGATAGACCGGGGCTTCGTCGCGGTGGTGGACCTGCACCGAATCGCCATCCTTGAGCAGGATCTGGCCGATGCGGTTGCCGCGGGTCATGAGTTCGAGGAAATCGAGGGACCAGGTCCGGTTCCCGCGGGAAACCACCAGATGACTCTGGTCGGCGGTGGGGAGGAAACCTCCGGCTCGATTGATCGCCTCGGCCAGGGTGAAGGGGATGTCGGTGACGTTGTAGACGGCGGGATTGCGCACTTCGCCGCTGACGAAGATCTTCTGGGAGCGGAACAGCAGGACCTTCAGATCCACCTGGGGCCGCTGGAGCACCTTGTCCAAACGGGCGGTGAGGAGGTCGCGGGCCTCCGGCACAGTGAGCCCGGCCAATTTGATCCGGCCGATGTAGGGGTAGAACAGGAAGCCATCCTCGTCAACCACCATGCCCGTGGCGGCATCGGTGCGGTACTGGCCCAGGGGCAGGGTCAACTCGGGGTGGTCCCAAACCGTGACCATGAGGATGTCCTGGGGGCCGATGCGGTAGGGCTCGACCTTGGCGGCCAGCAGATCCTCGAAGCCGCTTTCGGGGGCCCGCGCTCCGAAGGCCCTGACCGTCTCGGGGTTCAAGGGACGCAGGGTAACGTCCTGGCCATTTACTTGGGTGTGGGTGTCTTTGTCGTAGGATCGGGTGTCGAATTTCATGCCAGGGGCACGACAGGCCCCCAGCAGGAGGGTCAGCCCGAGGGCGGACAAGGGGACGAGGCACCAATGGCAGGCGAAACACAAAGGTGTGAGCACAAACACTCGGGAGATCGGATTCTTCATCGAGATTCCAATTTGTCTGGGCATATAGTGCTTTCGGATTACCTACCCATCCTCACATTGAGGGGTCTCCATTTACAATTCGAAATTCCGAAAACTTGGTAAATAGGCGGCACGGCCCGGGGCGGCAGTTTTGGATCCAAGACAGAAATGCGCACGCAGGATGGATGGGGCATCCTCACCCGGATCCTGTTCCTCCTTTTGAACCCTGTTCATCCTGTCTTCGCTGTTTGGTGGTTTCATGGAAGCCCACGGCTTCGACTGCCAAGTAGCGGAGACCCCATGAGCCACCTGCCCGCGGACGCGCGCTCGCGCGTCACCCTTCCCCAGCTGCACGCCTGGCACCATGCGGGACGGAAGCTCGTGATGACCACGGCCTACGACGCCGTGACGGCACGCATCGCCGATGCGGCGGGTGTGGACATGATCCTCGTGGGCGACAGCGTGGGGAACGTCTGCCTGGGCTTCGAGAACACCCTGCCCGTCAGCATGGCCATGATGAACCACCACCTGGAGGCCGTGGCCCGCACCCAGCCCACGGCCATGCTGGTGGCCGACATGCCCTACCTGAGCTTCCATCTGAGTGTGGAGGACACCCTGCGCAACGCTGGTGGCTTCCTCCAGCGGGGGGCTCAGGCCGTGAAGCTGGAGGGCGGCGCCAAGCGCCTGCCCATGATCCACGCCCTCATCGACGCGGAGATCCCCGTCATGGGCCACCTGGGCCTCACCCCCCAGAGCGTGAACCCCATGGGCGGGTTCAAGGTGCAGGGCAAGCACAAGAGCGACGCCCTGCGCCTGCTGGAGGACGCCCAGAAGCTCCAGGACGCCGGCTGCTTCGGCATGGTGCTGGAAGGCATTCCCGCGGATCTGGCGGCCAAGGTGACGGAAACCGTCGAGATCCCCACCATCGGCATCGGGGCGGGCCCCCAGTGCTCGGGCCAGGTGCTGGTCATCCACGATGTGCTGGGTCTGCTGCCGGGTTCCTCCCCGAAATTCGTGCGTCGCTATGCCGAAGGATTCCAAGAGCTGCGAGACGCACTGGCCCTCTGGGCCGAGGATGTGCGGACCGGAGGGTTCCCCGATGGCCGGGAATCCTATACCCTTCCAGAAGCTGTTCGTCCGGTTCTGACCCAGTGGCACCCCTGATCGCGCCCTTGGTAAACTGACAGGCGCTTTCTGAAGGATCCCGCTTTTGTCCATGCGAGTCGTCCGCACCATCGCCGATCTACGTGCCCTCCTGAGACCCCTGCGGGACGAGGGCAAAAGCATCGGCTTTGTCCCCACCATGGGATTCCTGCACGAGGGCCACGGGGCCCTCATCCGCCAGAGCGCCGCCCGCTGCGACGCCACGGTGGTATCGATCTTCGTGAACCCGAACCAATTCGGCCCCGGCGAGGATCTAGCCAGCTATCCCAGGGACCTGGAGCGGGATCAGAACCTCTGCCTGGAAACCGGGGCCACAGTGCTGTTCCTTCCCGAGGTCGGTGAGATCTACCCCACGGGCTTCGAAACCCATGTGGAGCCTGGCCACTTGGCCAAATCCCTCTGCGGGCGCCATCGGCCCGGCCACTTCCGGGGCGTCGCCACCGTGGTGGCCAAGCTCTTCAGCATCGTCCAGCCGGATCTGGCCTTCTTCGGCCAGAAGGACTTCCAGCAGACGGTGGTGATCCGCCGCATGGCCCGGGACCTGAACCTGCCCGTGGATGTGGTGGTGGTGCCCACCATCCGCGAGGCGGATGGCCTCGCCCTGAGCAGCCGCAACACCTACCTGGACCGGGAGGCCCGACGCCGGGCCTTGACCCTCAGCCAGGGCCTGCTGGCCGCCAAGGCCGCCTTCGACGCTGGCGAGCGGCAGTCCTCGAAGCTGGTGAAGACGGCCCGGACCCTCATGACGGGAGCGGATTCGATCCAGTACCTCGAACTGGTGGACACCCAGAATCTGGAACCCCTCAAAGGTCGCGTGGATCGCACCGCCGCCTTGTGCGTCGCGGCCTACGTGGGCAGCACGCGGCTCATCGATAACGTGGTCCTGGCCCCATCCCTGGACGAGGCTGGCCTGAATGCAAGCCTGAGCCCCCAAAGCGTCTAGAATATAGGGGCACCCCCCACCCAAGCATCATCCACCTGCCGGGGGGCCTATTCCGGGAGGTCCCCATGCTCGTCCCGATCCTGCTCTCCGCCACCCTCCTCGCCATGCCCCAGGGGCGCGGCCATGACAAAGCCGGTAAGGGCGACAAGGGTGGCCCTCCGGGCCACGCCAAGCACGAAGGCGGGGTGCCTCCGGGACTCGCCAAGAAGGGCGGCCTGCCTCCGGGCCTGGCGAAGAAGTTCGGAGCCCGGCTCCCCGAGCGGCCCTACATCGCCGTGGATCCCCGCTACCAGGACCGGGCCTACTTCCTCATTGATGGCCGCTGGGAGCTCCGCAAGGGTCTCACGGTGGGTGTCCAGGCGGAACTCCGCGATGTCCTCCGCATGCCCATGGCCCCGCCGCCGGTGCCCCTGCCCCGGGTGGGGGTCGATCTCCATGTCGTGCTGTTCAACTGAACGAGGAGGCCCCATGAATCGCCGTTTATTGAGTGCCGCCCTCCTGGCCGCCTTCACCCTGTCGGCCCTGCCTGTCGGCGCCCGCCCCGACGACGAACGCCGGGGCCAGCGTGAGGAGCGGGGGGATCGTCGAGACGATCGCCGGGAAAGTGGGCGCGAGGACCGGAAATACTGGAAGGAACGTGATAAGGACGAACGCAAGTACTGGAAAGAAAGAGAGAAGGAAGCCCGCAAGCACGAGCGCCACCGCTACGAATACGAGGATCATGACCGCGGTGGCCACCACTACCGCGCTCCCGCCTGGATGGACGGCTACTGGCGCCCCGGTGAACAGCGCCGCTACGTGGCCTTGGTGCCTGGCGACCCTTCCCGCATGTATGTCTTCCTGGAGGGCCGCTGGGTGCTGCGCCAGGTTCGCGATCCGCGGGCCCGCCTGGACCTGGAGGGGGCCTTCCGGCTGCCCATGGCCCCGCCCCCGGTGGCCCCGCCCCGACTGGGTGTGAATCTCCATGTGGTGCTGTTCAACTGATCTTGCCGTGATTGGGTAAAAATCGAGGATGGACCCGGGGTACACCTGGGTCCATCCTTATGCGTTGGCCGGGACTCCGACGGGAGCCTGGACCGGAGGATGCATGCTGCGCCATTTCCTGCTCGGTAAGATCCATCGCGCCACCGTGACGAGGGCCGATCTGGACTACGTGGGGTCGATCACGCTCGATCCGTTGCTCATCGAGGCCGCCGGCTTCATGGAGAACGAGAAGATCGATATCTACGACGTCACCAACGGGTCGCGTCTGTCCACCTATGTGATCCCGGGAGTGCCGGGCTCGGGCGAGGTCGGCATCAACGGCGCCGCCGCCCACCTGGTCCAGAAGGGCGACCTGGTCATCATCGCCGCCTACGGCTGGATGACCCCCGAGGAGGCCGAAACCGTGGCCCCCAAGGTGGTCTTCGTGGACGAGCGCAACCGCATCACCGAACGCCGCCGCCAGGAGCGCACCCCCCTCTGCGCCAGCGCGTTCACGGACTGAAAAAGCGTGACAGGATTAACAGGATGAAAGGCAGAATTAACAGGATTCAAAAAATGCTTTAAGTTATGCTAATTCATCTCTTAATCCTGTTGATCTTGTTTCTGCTTTTCTGATTTTCAAATATTTTTCCAGTCCGAGGAACCTCCCCCGGTTGGCGCGGCATCCTAGGAGCATGGTAGAAAAGAGTCACCCTTCGGCCTGGTACGGCCCTGGGGCCCGCAGTCGGGGCATGGCGAACCACTGCAAAGTTCTGAAAGGTTGGTTCCATGGAAGTCCGCAAGTCCCTGGTGGTCAATTCGACCCCCCTGGAGACGCGCATCGCTCTGCTTGAAAACGGTCAGCTCTGCGAGCTGTTCCTCGAGCGGACGATGAACCGAAGCCAGGTGGGGGATGTGTACAAGGGCCGGGTGGCCAAGTTGCTTCCCGGCATGCAGAGCGCCTTCGTGGGCATCGGGGGGGCCAAGGATGGCTTCCTCTACCTGGACGACCCTGTGGCCCAGCGCCTGGGGGCGGATCTGTCCGCCGAGGATGAGGGCGAGGAGGTCGCCGAGGACCTGCCACCTCCCCCGCCGCCCCTGCCCCCCCTCAAGGAGGGCGAGGAGACCCTGGTGCAGGTGGTGAAGGATCCCATCGGTTCCAAGGGGCCGCGGTTATCCCGCCACCTGAGCTTCCCGGGCCGGTTCCTGGTGTTCATGCCCGGCATCGACCACATCGGCATCTCCCGCAAGATCACGGACCCCGAAGAACGGGAGCGCCTTCGCGATCTGATCCGCAGCCACGCCCAGCCCGGCGAAGGCTACATCGTCCGCACCGCCGCCATCGGCGAGAAGGATGAGGACCTGGTGGGCGACGTGGCCTTCCTCCGCCAGGTGTGGCAGGAGATCCAGGCCAAGGCCGAGACCGTACCTGCGCCGGGCCTGGTCTGGCAGGACCTGCGCCTGCTCCAGAAAGTGCTGCGCGACAACTTCCGCGAGGAGGTTTCCAGCTTCTGGGTGGATGATCCGGAGGCCCAACGTGAAGTCCTGGCCTTCGTGGAGAAGCTGCACCCCGAATGGGCCAACCGGGTGAAGTACTTCACCTCGGACCTGCCCATCTTCGAGGCCTTCGGCATCGAGGCGGAGATCGACTCCGCCCGGCAGCCCAAAGTCTTCCTCAAGCACGGGGGCTCCATCGTGCTGAACCAGACCGAAGCCCTGGTCAGCGTGGACGTGAACACCGGCAAGTTCGTGGGCAAGAAGGATCTGGAGGAGACGGTCTACCTCACCAATCTGGAAGCCATCCCCGAGATCGTGCGTCAGCTGCGCCTGCGCAATCTGGGCGGCATCGTGGTCATCGACTTCATCGACATGGTGGATCCCGCCCATCGCGACGAAGTCCTGGCGCGGCTCCAGGAGGAGCTCAAGCGGGACCGCAACCACGCGCGGGCCGGGGGCATCTCCGAATTCGGCTTGGTGGAGCTCACCCGCAAGCGCACGGGCCCCTCGCTGGAGCGCCAGCTCACCCAGCCCTGCCCCACCTGCAATGGCGCTGGCCGCGTGCAGAGCCCCGAAACATCCCTGCTCAAGGCCTACCGCGAGCTGGTGCGCCTGGGCGAGCGTCTGCGTGGCGCTGACGTGCGCCTGACCCTGCACCCCGACCTCGCTGGCGCCCTCCACCAGGAGGCCCGCGAAGGCCTCATGCAGCTGGCCCGCCTCCTCGGCGCCCGCGTCCAGTGGATCGAGCGCCAGGACACCCCGCGGCATGCCGTGGTGATGGATGTGCAACTCTCCGGCCAGAACAGCGCCACCGCCTGAGCTCTGATCCAGGAAAAGATCCACCACGGAGGCACGGAGCATGGGTACACGGTAGGCGGCGAGCCTGGATGTCCCCAAAAGGATCCGGGCCCGCCGCCTACCGTGGCTTCCGGCTTGGCCGGAAGCGGCCTTCGGCCTGCCCATGACGGAGGATCACGGAGAAAAGTACCCTTGTTTTTCGCCCTTTTCTCCGTGTTCTTTCCTCAGTGTCCTCCGTGCCTCCGTGGTGGCTCATTACCCCAGGCACGTCGGACAGCGCATCCCCTGCTGGAGGTTCTCGATGAGCTCGGGCACGCGGTCCAGGCTGCGCACTTCGTAGAGGGGGGCGTCGGGGTCGTGGTGCGGCCGGGGCTTGGCCTCGCGGTTCACCCAGATGGCCGTCCAACCAGCGGCCAGCGCGCCCAGCACGTCATCGGTCCAGCTGTCGCCCACCATGGCGAGGTTGCCGGGGAAGAGGCCCAGGCGCCGTTGCACGGCCTCGTAGGCCGCGGGCTCGGGCTTGAGGGCAGCCAGGTCGGCGCTGCGATGCTGGAGGCGAATGCGCTTGGAGATACCCAGGCGGTCCAGCAGCTCCAGCCCGAAGCTCTGGGTGTTGGACAGCAGCGCCACCCGCGCCAGGTCGCGCACGGCGGCCACGGCCTCCGGCGCGCCAGGGAAGCACTCCGCCTGCTCTCCCGCTTCCCGGAAAGCCTGGGCCATGGCCGCCAGCTGTTCCGGATCGAGTCCCGCAGGTACCCGCCAGGCCTCCAGGAAGGCCTCCACTGACGCGTAGGGGCGGATCATGCCATCTCGCATAAGGGCCGCGTGCAGATGCGCCTGCTCGGGCCTCAGCAGGCCCTTCAGCCGCTGGAACGGGCTGCCCGCCGGGCTGAAGACCAGCGTGTTCCAGAGGTCGAAGACGACAGCTCGGATCATGGCTGGCAGTGGGCTGCGGAAGACCTGCCCATCATTCGGCCTTCTCCTGTTCCAGCAATCGGCTGATCCCCTTCCGCAGAGCGGGAATGTCCACCGAGGCCATCGTCCAGAGCATGTGCAACAATCGCACACGGATGCTTCGCAGATCAGATTTCATAAACCACCCGGGCTTCCCGAAGGACCTGATCACGGAAGTACAGGCTTAGATCCTCTGGCGTGTTCAGATCCACCGGATAGCCCAGCACATCCTTGAGCTCCTCCTGGAGCATAAAGAATCCCAGACCTGGGGTCTTCCCAGGCTCGAACGACACCAGCAGGTCCAGGTCGGAATCTTCTTGAGCTTCCCCGCGGGAGGCGGATCCAAAGAGGGCCAGACGGGCCACGTGGTATTTCCGGCAGAGCCCTTCGATGCTCCCCTGGTGGGCAGCCAGCGGTTCCGGCAGGGATGGAATCAGTTTCTTGGCCATGACATCACCGTGGACAGTATGCAGGAGCGGCCATGAACCTTCATCATCATCGGCCCGAGGCCTTCGAGGTGCGGAAGGGCACGCCGAACTCGATGCCCAGCACCTCGAAGCGGGCCTGGCCATTCAGACTCCAGGTGGCGGCTTCGTGACGGGTGGCGGCGGCCGTAAGGGGCCCCCAGGCGCTCTTCAGATCCGCATAGCCCAGCACCACTTCGGCCCGCAGGGTGCTCCGGCTCTTCGGCGCCAGATCCATGCCCTCCGGGAAGCCGATGGTCCCCAGCGCATGGTCGCCGCCCTGGGCGGCCAGCCGCAGGTCCCCGCTCACGCGGCGCGTACGCAGGCGCTGGTCCGTGGGGTTGTCCACGCCCAGGTCCAGGCGCAGCCGCAAGCGCGACCGGTCCAGGGGAAAGGCCAGTTCGATCTGCGGCTCCACGCGATCCAGCGAGAACCGCAGCTGGCGGGCGGCCTCCTGGAACTGCAGGGCCGGGTTGATGGCATCGCAGCCCAGCGGGAGAAAAGCCACCACGGAGACACCGAGCACACAGAGGACATCACGGAGAAAGAAGATCTGTTTTCTGGTTTTCATTGAGCACTCCTCAGTGGTTCTTTCTCGGTGGACTCTGTGCCTCCGTGGTGAATCATTCCCCGCGGTAGATCACGCAATTGTCGGAGGTCTCGTAGATCTCCACCTGGCTGAGCAGGGGCAGCGCCGGTTTCAGCTGCTCCCAGGCCCACACCGAGATGTTCTCGGCCGTGGACAAGGGAATCAGATCATTCAGGAAACGGTGGTCCAGGCGGCTGATGACCTTCTCCACCACCACCTTCGAGAGGTCGTCGAAGTCGATGATCATGCCCGTCTCGGGGTTCACTGTCCCCTCCAGCAGCACGAAGAGCTTGTAGCTGTGGCCATGCAGGTTCCGGCACTTGCCCGGGTGGTTGTAGATGAAGTGGGCGGCTTCGAAAGTGTATTCCTTGCGTAGAATCATGGCACTCACGATAGAAAAGGCCCCGCAGTCGCGGGGCCTCTCATTCTATCAGCTACCACCGGCCAGCCTACTTCACGGCGTTCAGAATCAGGGCCAGCGGCGTCAGGGCCTGCAGATTCTCCTGCCAGTTGGTGTCGCGGCGGAAGCGCTGGGGCACCAGCACCGCATCACCCGGCTCGATCGCCTTACCCTCCACCCAGCTATCGATGATGCGGCCATCGGCCTTGAGAAGCCGGATGTTCGCGGTGTCCGCGTTGCGCGTGGTGCCGCCAGCCAGCTTGAGCAGGTCAGACACTTTCATGCCCTTCTGCACCTTATAGGTGGCGAAGGGACTGGCAGTCTCGCCCACCACATAGGCTGCATCCACCCGCCGGGGGATGAGGATCTCGTCCCCGTCCTGCAGCTCCACATCGAACGTTTCATTGCCCTTGATCGCCTGGTCAAAGTCCACCACCAGGCGGTTGAGATCACCGGCGATCAGGCCATGCAAGGTCGGGTTCTTCAGGAGCTGGCCCGTGAGGGGCTGCCGCTTGGTTTCGCTGAGGCGCTCCAGGATGTCGTTGATGCCCTGGGCGGTGGGATCCTGCTGCGAGACCCCGGCAGCCGCCGCTATTTTCTGCCGGGACATGTCCCGGCCCAGGCGCCGGACAAAGATTCCCGCCTTGGGCATGGCTTCCGAAGTCAACCCTCCGGCTCGCTTGATCAATTCCGAAAGCTTGGGACGGTCCTGATCCAAGGCGTAGGAGCCTGGATGCGCCACTTGGCCAGAAATCCGAACCGTGCGATGGATCCTGAAATCCGGCCGGGCGAAGATGCTCAGCTGATCGTCAGGGCGGATCCGCGGGTTCACCGCATCATCCAGAAGGGCGATGGGACTTGCGGATTCCGAGGACAGCAAGCGGGTCAGATCCAGCCGGACCACGTCGCTGGGCCGCCCATCCTTGCTGCGGGCCAATTCCGCCACCAGCCGGTCCGCGTCCCTCTGGAGCACTCCGGCCCGGAAGATCAGATCCGAAGCGCGCATGCCCTCCTGGAAATCGTAGACACCGGGCCGGGCCACGGGCCCCAAGACCGTCACGGTCCTGGGGATGCGCAACTCCTCCAGACGGAACAACTCGATGCGATCCCGATCCTCCAGCAATAAGTTGTGGACTGGATCCCCCGCCAGGGCTTTCCCTACATCAAAGACCTGCAGCCGCGAGATGCCATCAAGGGCCGTATGTACGATCTCGCCTCGCGCCTGGTAGGTATCCGGCAGGACCTGGGCTTCGCGTTTCAGAAGATCCCCGACCCGCAAGCCCTCGGTTCGGGCGAAAATCCCAGGCACACGCACCCACCCTGCCATTTCGACCACGGGGCCCTTCCGTTCACGGCGTGGCAGCGCGGACAGGACATCGCCCCGCTGGAGGGCCATACGATCCACTCCCTCCAGTGGGACATCCCGCCCCGATACGACGCCGTTCAATTCCCTTCGCCGAAGGGTCAGGGCACCGGCGCCGGCTTCAGGGGCGAACCCACCGGCCCAGTGCAGGGCATCCCGAGCCGTCTCCCCATCGCGCAATTCGAACTGCATCCGGGGGGCGTTGCCGTAGTCCATCCACTGGCGCAGCCAACCGGGTGTGGAGGTGTCCTTGGTCTTCAGGGGTTGGCCGTTCGCCGGATTGATGCGGAGGCGATGATCCGAGACCGGGGCGGATTGCAGGTCCTCCAACTGGAACCCGATGGCTTGCAGCCGATCCTCCAGACCTGCCATTTCAGCCAGGGAAGGGCCCGGTTTGGCGTCGGGTTCCTTCTGAGACTCGGCCTTGCGCAATTCCGCCCGGACAATCCCAAGCTGAGTCTCGATGGCCTTTTTTTCGCGCATCAGACGAGCCCGCAGGTCATCCTGGGCGTCCTTCTCTTGAAATGGACTATCGTCCTCATCGTCCTGGCCCGGAGCGGCAGCTGCTCCCACTACGCGCTGGAAAGCCCCCTCCAGCAGCACTTGGTTCTGGGCCAGGGGCACGAAAACCGTGTCGCCATTCTGCAGGGCGGCGTTGGGGTTGCCCAGGCCTTCGGCCCGCAGCGGGTACAAATCCAGGCTGAACACCTTCTGCCCGCCACGCATCACCCGGATGTCGCGGTAGCTACCCACGGCCGTGGGGCCGCCGGCCAGGCTGAGCACATTCACCAGGGAACTGAGGCTCGACACCAGGTAGCTGCCGGGCTTGTAGACCTCGCCCATGACGAAGACCCGCACTTCGCGTAGCCTGATCACCTGCAAGTCCACCGAGGAGCGCGAGAAGTTCCGGCTCACCAGCCCCTGCACGGCCGCCTTGGCCTTGCCCAATGTCAGGCCGCCCACCTTGGCCGTGCCCACCTTGGGGATCACGATCTCGCCCCGGCCATCCACCTGTACCGGCAGATCGAAGGTGGCGCTGCCGAAGACATTGAGGTTCAGCTGGTCGCCCGTGCCGAGCACGTAGTCCTCGGCGATGCCGCCCTCCGTAGCCGCAGATCCGCGTTGGCGCACCTGGAACAGATCGGCGCCGAAGCGGCGGGGGCCCTTCTCTCGGCGCTTCATTGCCCGGATTTCCGCATCGAGTTTTTCATCTTCGCTTTGCACGCGCACTGCTTCCCCGGGGGTGACCGGCATCGGCCCCGTCGCCTGCCGGGTCGGGGTGGCATCCCCCTGGGTGGCAGGTACCTGCACCCCTGCCGCGGCCGCAGCCTGCTTGAGGGCCTGAAGGTCGAGCCCCTGGGGCAGCTGGGCCCCCAGAGAGGCCGACAGCAGCAGCGACAAACCGGCAGATAACACGCGCATGAAGACTCCAAAGGGCCCGAGCTGGAGGCAGGGCCTATCGTGGATGTGTATGTAAGTTATCATGGACTTTCTGCTCGCATACTGATCCAGACCCAGTTCAACCCAAGGGCTGTCACCCAGTTCTCTAAGGTCAAGTGACGATGAACCCCCCCCTTCCAGCCTCCACCCTCCCGCCTCCGACCTCCCTGGATGAGCCGATCCTGCGGCAGGCGGTGAAGCTGGGGCTGGACGCGATCCTGGCCGGGTTCACCTGGTGGGCCTGCGAGCGGATCTTCCTGGGCGGCCACGCTTCAGCCGTGGACATCCTGAGGTGGGTGGTCATGGCCATGGTGGTCAACCTCCTCTTCCAGCTCACGCGCCAGCACTACCGGCTCATCGGTTTCCAGGATGCCGTGCGCCTGGCCGCGGCAGGTCTCACCCTGCTGGCCCTGGGCATCCTCCTCATGGTGCTTGCCGTCGCTCCGAATGAGGTGTTCAACCTGGAGACCATCCTGGCCTCTACCGTCTGCACCATCGGACTCTGGCTGGCCCTTCGAGGGTTCGTCCGGTCCCAGTACGAGCGGAAAATGGAAGCCATCTCCGCCGCGGGTGGAGCCACCGCCCACCGGGGCCTCATCGTGGGGGCGGGCCGCGCCGGTTTGATGATCGCGGAAGAGTTGAAGCGCCACCCCGAACTTGGCATCCACGTCATCGGCTTCGTGGATGACGCCCTCGACAAGCAGGGCGTCAAGATCCAGGGCACCCGGGTCCTCGGCACGTCCAACTTGCTCAAGCAGATCATCCAGGAAGAAGCGGCCACCCTCGTCATCCTCGCCATTCCCAGCGCCCAGGGATCCACCATCCGCCAGTTGCACGATGCCATCCGATCCATTGGCGTCGAGGTCAAGACGGTTCCGGGCCTGTTCAACCTTCTGGGAACCCAGCTCTGGAAGCCCGAGCTGCGGGACATTTCCATTGAGGATCTCCTCCGGCGCGAACCCGTCAAGCTGGACCAGAGTTCCCTCAGCCTGGTTCTGGAAGACGCCGTGGTGCTCATCACCGGAGGAGGCGGTTCCATCGGCAGCGAACTGGCCCGGCAGGCCGCCGCCTTCCGTCCCAGCCGCATCGTGCTCCTGGGCCGCGGCGAAAACAGCCTGTGGGAAGCGGAACGTTCCATCCGGACCCTGTTCCCCAACCAGAGCCTTTCCCTGGAACTCTGCGACATCCGGAACCCCACGCGCCTGGGTCAGGTGTTCAAGCGCTGGCGCCCCCAGGTCATCCTCCACGCCGCGGCCCACAAGCATGTGCCCTACCTCGAAGCCCACCCGGGGGAGGCGGTCGACAACAACATCATCGGCACCCTGAATCTCGTGAAGGCCGCCGCCGCCTCGGGCTCTCACACCTTCGTGAACATCTCCACGGACAAGGCCGTGAACCCCACGAACGTCCTGGGCGCCACCAAACGCATCGCCGAGTACCTGGTCATGCGGGAGGCCGCCCGCGCGCCCGGGGGTTCCCGGTATGTGAGCGTCCGCTTCGGCAATGTCCTGGGCAGCCGCGGGAGCGTGATCCCCATCTTCCAGGAACAGATCAAGAACGGCGGCCCCATCACTGTAACCCATCCGGAGATGACGCGGTATTTCATGACCATCCCCGAAGCCAGCCAGCTGGTGCTCCAGGCCGGCATTCTGGGCGAGACCGCCCGGGTCTACGTGCTGGACATGGGGGATCCCGTCCGGATCATGGACCTCGCCACCGACATGGCCCGTCTGTCCGGTCTCACCCCCGGGCAGGATGTGGAAATCGTCTTCAGCGGGATCCGCCCTGGCGAGAAGCTGTTCGAGGAGCTCTTCTCCGAGGAGGAGGAATCCCGGTCGGATATCCATCCCAAGGTATTCAATGCCATCCCGGAAGAAGTTGACGGGGGCCTTCTCGAGGAGGGCATCCTCGCTTTGGGCCACGCCGCCAAGCTGGGGGATGGCCCGCGGCAAGCGGCGATCCTGCATTGGCTGAAACGCCTGGTGCCGAGCTATGCGCCCTCACCCACCGGGCTTGGCCGGTACGGAGAGGACACCAAGGACCGCCGGGGGGCTTCCGGAAGCCACGCCGTCTTCCTGCCCCCCTCGGGAAGGTGAAGGCTGCCCGCCGGGTCCCACCCCTGATAGAATGGACTTTGCCGATCTTTACCTGTTCCCCTTCGGCGGCGACCTCTGCAGGAAGCCCACCTCCCCCTCCTGGCTCAGGATTCGGCGGACGGGTTTCATGGAGCGATCGCGGGAGACCCGGACGCGTGAGCCGGGCTCAGGGGAGCCCATTGGGCCCGAGGGCCCAGGAGCGCGCATGAACGCATTGAAATTCAACCCCACGACCGTCTCGGCGGAGCTGGGCGACACGCCCATTTCCATTGAGACCGGCCGCATCGCCAAGCAGGCCCACGGCGCCGTCGTCGTCCGCCA
>Ga0315270_10000372_pt1 | contig 25072 bp, 37 predicted proteins | sample C1_bottom_MG_FD_204932 | JGI IMG/M metagenome (GOLD analysis project Ga0315270, IMG submission 204932) | Sediment microbial communities from Yellowstone Lake, YNP, Wyoming, USA - C1_bottom | ecosystem: Environmental > Aquatic > Freshwater > Lake > Sediment | place: USA: Wyoming | collected...
TCGCCATTCGCGAAGGCGGACGGACCGTGGGGGCAGGGGTGGTGGCGAAGATTCTTGAGTAATTAATGTAGGGCGGCCTTCAGGTCGCGAGGATGTCGGCCTGAAGGCCGACCTACAAACTGAGTTACTGAGTTGATTGAAATATGGCTAATCAGAAAATTCGCATCCGGCTCAAGGGCTTCGATCATCGTCTGATCGATCGTTCGGCCTCAGAGATCGTCGACACGGCGAAGCGCACCGGTGCGCTCGTCAAAGGTCCGATCCCGCTGCCGACCAAGATCGAGCGGTTCACGGTCAACCGTTCGCCACACGTCGACAAGAAGTCACGTGACCAGTTCGAGATCCGTACGCACAAGCGCATCATGGACATCATCGAGCCCACCGAAAAGACGGTGGATGCGCTGATGAAGCTGGATCTCGCCGCCGGCGTGGATGTGGAAATCAAGCTGAGTTAGTTCTGGCTATTCCGGAACGGACACAACGACAAGGTTCAGAATTATGGCACTCGGAATTATTGGCAAGAAAATCGGCATGAGCCGCGTGTACAGCGCGGACGGCAGCGCTGTGCCGGTCACGGTCCTGGAAGTCGGTCCGAACCGCATCACTCAGGTGAAAACTGAAAAGAACGACGGTTATCGTGCTGTGCAGGTGACCATCGGCGAGCGCCGTGCATCGCGCGTCACCAAGTCGCTGGCCGGCCACTACGCCAAGGCCAGCGTCGCGCCGGGCCGCGGCCTGTGGGAATTCCGTCTCGAAGCCGGCGAAGGCGAACAGCTTGCTACCGGTGCCGAGGTGAAGGTCGATATTTTTACCGCCGGACAGATGGTGGATGTGCAGGGCACGACCATCGGTAAGGGTTTTGCCGGCACCATCAAGCGTCATCATTTCAAGGGCGGTCGCGCCAGCCACGGTAACTCGCTATCGCATCGCGCGCCGGGCTCCATCGGCCAGCGCCAGACGCCGGGCCGCGTGTTCCCGGGCAAGCCGATGTCAGGTCAGCTCGGCAACAAGGTTCGCACCCAGCAGAATCTGGAAGTGGTGCGCGTGGATGCCGAAAAGAATTTGCTGCTGGTAAAGGGCGCTGTGCCGGGAGCGAAGGGTTCGGATGTCATGGTCCGGCCTTCGGTCAAGGCGAAGAAGAAACAAGGATAGCCGTGATGAAACTGAGCGTGATGAACACCGCGGACGGCAAGTCCAAGTCGGAGATTGAAATCTCCGAGAAGACCTTTGGCGTCGAATTCAACGAGCCGCTCGTGCACCAGGTCGTGGTTGCCTATCGCAACAACGGCCGCTCCGGCACGCGCAAGCAGAAGACCCGCACCGAAGTGCGCGGTGGTGGCCGCAAGCCGTGGAACCAGAAGGGCACCGGCCAGGCGCGTGCCGGATCGATCCGCAGCCCGCTATGGCGCGGCGGCGGCAAGACCTTCCCGTCTTCGCCTGACGAAAATTTCACCAATAAAGTGAATCGCAAGATGCACCGCGCCGCGTTGCGCGCGATTCTGTCCGAGCTGGTACGCCAGAACCGTCTGGTAGCCGTGGACACGTTCACCATGGACGCGCCCAAGACCCAGGCGCTGATCGAGAAGCTCGCGCGTTTCGGTACGGCGGATGCGCTGATCGTGACCGACACCATGGATATCAACCTCGGCCTGTCGGCGCGCAATCTGCATTTGGTGGATGTGTGCGACGTGTCGGGTGTGGATCCGGTGACGCTGGTGCGCCACGAGAAGGTGATCATGACCGTGCCGGCGCTCAAGCGCTTTGAGGAGATGCTGGGATGAACGCAGAACTCTATCAGGTGATCCTGGCCCCGCATGTTTCTGAAAAGAGCACGCGCGTGGCCGAGAAAAACAGCCAGATTGTATTCCGGGTGCGGCGTGACGCCAGCAAGCCGGTGATCAAGCAGGCTGTGGAAAAAATGTTCAATGTCCAGGTCGAGTCAGTCACCGTGACCAACGTCAAGGGCAAGGAAAAGAAATTCGGCAAGACGCCGGGTCGTCGTTCGGACTGGAAAAAGGCGTACGTACGCCTCAAGCCCGGTCAGGACATTAACTTCGCCGGCGTCGAAACCAAGTAAGCCGGACGGGAAGATATTCATATGGCAATCGTCAAAGTAAAACCGACATCCAACGGCCGCCGCTCGCTGGTCAAAGTGGTGAACCCGGATCTTCATAAGGGTGAACCCTATGGGCCGCTGCTCGAGAAAAAGGCCAAGATCGACGGTCGCAACAACGCCGGCCGCATTTGCGTACGCCACCGCGGCGGTGCGCACAAGCGCCATTACCGCGTGATCGATTTCCTGCGCGACAAGGATGGCATTCCGGGCAAGATCGAGCGTTTCGAATACGACCCGAACCGCAGCGCCAACATCGCGTTGGTGCTCTATAAGGATGGCGAACGCCGCTACATCATCGCGCCCAAGGGTGTCGAGGTCGGTTCCGAAGTCGTGTCCGGCGCGCAGTCGCCGATCAAGCCGGGCAACACCCTGCCGATTCGCAATATCCCGGTGGGCAGCACGATCCACTGTGTCGAAATCAAGCATGGCGGCGGGGCCCAGATCGGCCGTTCCGCCGGCGCCGCAATCCAGCTGATTGCACGCGAAGGCCTGTACGCGCAGCTGCGCCTGCGTTCCGGTGAGGTTCGCAAGGTGCATGTCGACTGCCGCGCCACCATTGGCGAGGTCGGCAACAGCGAGCACAACCTGCGCAAGATCGGCAAGGCCGGCGCCAACCGCTGGCGCGGCTGGCGTCCGACCGTACGTGGCACCGCCATGAATCCGGTGGATCACCCGCACGGCGGCGGCGAAGGCCGTACCAAGGGTGGCCGTCATCCCGTGAGCCCGTGGGGCATGCCGACCAAGGGCTACAAGACACGCGCCAACAAGCGGACTGATTCCATGATCATTCGCCGGCGCATGAAGAGCAGAGAGGAATAAGCCGTGCCACGTTCCGTCAAGAAAGGCCCGTTCATCGATATCCACCTGGCAGCCAAGGTGGCGAAGGCGCATGCCGAAGGCAGCAAGAAGCCGATCAAGACCTGGTCGCGCCGCTCCACGATCCTGCCGGATTTCATCGGCTTGACGATCGCCATCCACAACGGCAAGCAGCACGTGCCGATTCAGATTACCGAAAACATGATTGGCCACAAGCTTGGCGAGTTTGCCGCGACCCGCATCTTCAAGGGTCACACCGCCGCTAAAAAGGCCGCTGAGGGTTAATTCATGGAAGCCACCGCCATTCTCCGTAGCGTGCGCCTGTCCCCGCAGAAGGGTCGCCTGATCGCCGATATGATCCGCGGCCTGCCCGTGGAGCGCGCGCTCGAGATACTGCATTTCAATATCCGTCGCTCCGCCAAGCGTATGAAGAAGGTTCTGGAATCGGCCATAGCCAACGCCGAACACAATCAAGGCGCCGATATCGACGAACTGTGCGTGCACAGCGTGCAGATAGACGCCGGTCCGACGCTCAAGCGGTTCCATGCGCGCGCCAAGGGCCGCGGCGTGCAGATTCTGAAGCGCACCAGCCATATCACCATCACCGTGAGCGACAAGCCGGTGAAGAAGGGGAGCAAGTAAATGGGACAGAAGATCAACCCGAACGGGTTTCGCCTCGGCGTCATCCGCGACTGGACTGCCAAGTGGTACGCGGGCAGCAAGCACTACTCCGCGAATCTGGCGTCAGACATCAAGCTGCGTGAACACCTGAAAAAGAAGCTGGCGCACGCCGCTCTCAGCAAGATTGTGATTGAGCGTCCGGCCCAGAACATCAGCATCACGCTGTATACCGCGCGTCCCGGCATTGTGATCGGCAAGAAGGGTGAAGACATCGAAGTGATGCGCAAGGAGCTGACCAAGCTGGCCGGCCATCCCGTGCAGGTGGCGATCGAGGAAGTGCGCAAACCCGAGATCGACGCGCAGCTCGTGTCCGAGAACATTGCCCAGCAGCTTGAGAAGCGCATCATGTTCCGCCGCGCCATGAAGCGTGCCGTGCAGAACGCCATGCGCCTCGGCGCCCTGGGCGTGAAAGTGATGGTGGCCGGTCGTTTGAACGGTGGCGAAATCGCACGCACCGAGTGGTATCGCGAGGGTCGCGTACCCCTGCATACCCTGCGCGCTGACATCGACTACGGCACGGCCGAAGCCATGACCACCTACGGCAAGATCGGCGTGAAGGTGTGGATTTTCAAAGGCGAGGTGTTCAACAAGGGCGAGTCAGCCCTGGCTGATGCCGAAACCGCCAAGAAGGCGCTGGCCTGAAGAATCGGGGATAAAGAGTCATGCTACAACCAAAACGCACCAAGTACCGCAAGCAGATGAAGGGCCACAACCGTGGCGTGGCCACGCGTGGCAACAAGGTCAGCTTCGGTGAATTCGGCCTCAAGGCGACGACTCGCGGGCGCATCACGTCGCGCCAGATCGAAGCCGCGCGTCGTGCCCTGACACGTTTCGTCAAGCGCGGCGGGCGCGTGTGGATCCGCATTTTCCCGGACAAGCCGATCAGCAAAAAGCCGCTCGAAGTGCGTATGGGCAGCGGCAAGGGCAACCCGGAATTCTGGGTGGCACCGGTGGTGCCCGGCACGATGTTGTATGAAATGGAAGGTGTGAACGAGACCGAGGCGCGTGAGGCATTCCGTCTGGCTTCGGCCAAGCTGCCGGTGCGCACGACCTTCGTTGCGCGCCATCATATCTAAACGGTGACGTCATGAACCCAAAAGACATTCGCGCCCTGTCGGCGGAAGATAAACTGAAGGAACTGGAAGGCCTGCTGCGCGAGCAGTTTAACCTGCGCATGCAGCATGCCACCGGCCAGCTTGCCGACAACTCGAAGCTGCGTACGGTACGGCGCAATATCGCGCGCGTGCGCACGATCACGAACGAGAAGGCAGGACAGTGAGCATGAACGAGCAGACTACAGAGACCAAGACCGCGCGCACCCTGACCGGACGTGTGGTGAGCAACAAGATGGACAAGACCATCACCGTGTTGGTGGAGCGCCAGATGGCGCATCCGCTCTACAAAAAGATCGTCCGTCGCCGTACCAAGCTGCATGCACACGATGAGCAGAATGAGTGCGGAGAAGGGGATCTGGTGACGATCCAGGAGTGTCGCCCCCTGTCCCGGACCAAGTCCTGGAAGCTGGTGAAAGTGGTAGAGAAGGCGGTAGCCGGTTAACGGTTTTATACTGCCAGAGAAACTGATACAATTACCGGCTTTCCCGCGCACCAGTGCGGGAGACGAGTGGAGTGCACGACAATGATTCAGATGCAGACCCTGTTGACGGTAGCGGACAACAGCGGCGCCAAGACGGTGCAGTGCATCAAGGTGCTGGGCGGTTCCAAGCGCCGATACGCCAATATTGGTGACGTCATCAAAGTCAGCGTGAAGGAAGCGATTCCACGCGGCAAGGTGAAGAAAGGCGACGTGTACGACGCGGTCATCGTGCGTACCCGCAAGGGTGTGCGCCGCGCAGACGGGTCGGTCATCCGTTTTGATGCCAATGCAGCGGTGCTGCTCGACAACAAGCGTGAAGTGATCGGCACCCGCATCTTCGGACCGGTGACCCGTGAACTGCGCAACGAACAGTTCATGAAGATCATCTCGCTCGCACCGGAAGTGCTGTAAGAGGCCAGAGGAAATGAAAAAGATTCGCAAGGGCGATCAGGTGATCGTCAATACCGGGAAAGACAAGGGCAAGCGCGGCACGGTGTTGCGCATGCTGCCGAACGACCGCGTGCTGGTCGAAAACGTGAATGTGGTCAAACGCCACACCAAGGCCAACCCGGCCAAGAACGTGACCGGCGGGATCGTGGAAAAAGAGGCATCGATTCATATCTCCAACGTGATGCTGTTCAATGCCGCCGCGGGCAAGGGTGAGCGTACCGGCATCAAGACCCTGGAAGATGGCCGTCGCGTGCGCATTTTCAAGCGCAGCGGCGAAGTGGCAGACGTCTGAGTGACAACTGATCATGACTAGACTCGTAGAACATTACAGCAAGAAGGTGGTACCCGAACTGATGAAGAAGTTCGGCTACACCAATCCGATGCAGGTACCGCGCATCACCAAGATCACGCTCAATATGGGCGTGGGCGAGGCGATGGCTGACAAGAAAGTGATCGAGAACGCCGTGTCCGACATGCAGAAGATCAGCGGTCAGAAGCCGCTCATCACACTGGCGCGCAAGTCGATCGCCAACTTCAAGGTGCGCGAGAACTGGCCGATCGGTTGCAAGGTGACGCTGCGGCGCGCACACATGTATGAATTTCTGGACCGCTTTATCAGCATCGCGGTACCGCGCATGCGCGATTTCCGCGGCCTGTCGGCCCGCTCCTTCGACGGCCAGGGCAACTACTCGCTGGGCATCAAGGAACAGATTATTTTTCCGGAGATCGATTTCGACAAGATCGACGCAATCCGCGGCATGGACATCACGATTACCACGTCCGCCAAAACCGACGAGGAGGCACGCGCATTGCTCGCTGCCTTCAACTTCCCGATCAGGAGCTGATGCCCCATGGCAAAGAAATCCATGATACTGCGTGACGTGAAGCGCAAGGCGCTGGTGGCGAAATATGCCAAGAAGCGCGCCGAGCTGAAGGCCACCATTGTCAACATGAAGCTGCCTGACGAGGACCGTCAGCAGGCACAACTCGCGCTGCAGAAGCTGCCGCGTGATTCGAGCAAAAGCCGCATCCGCAATCGCTGCGGGATGACCGGTCGTCCGCGTGGCTATTACCGCAAATTCGGCCTGAGCCGCAGCAAGCTGCGCGAAGTCGTGATGCGTGGCGAAGCCCCGGGTGTCGTCAAGGCCAGCTGGTAACCGGAACTAATATCTTATGAGCATGACAGATCCCATTTCCGACCTGCTGACCCGTATCCGCAACGCGCAGGCGGTCGAGAAGGCCTCGGTGATGATGCCGGCCTCCAAGGTCAAGCGCAGCATCCTCAAGGTGTTGAAGGATGAAGGCTATATCGAAGACTTTGCCGACCAGACCGTGGACGGCAAGGCAGTATTGAATGTGCGTCTCAAGTATTACGCCGGTCGCCCGGTGATCGAACGCATCGAACGCTTCAGCACACCGGGGCTGCGCAAGTACCGCGGCAAGGACAAATTGCCGAAGGTTCTTGGCGGCCTGGGCACGGCCATCGTATCGACCTCCCATGGGGTCATGACCGACCGCGCCGCGCGTAAAGCGGGCCTGGGCGGTGAAGTGTTGTTCATCGTTGCCTGATGTAACTGAGACAGGATCAGAACCGTGTCAAGAATTGCAAAATATCCGGTAACCGTACCGAGTGGTGTTGAGGTCAAGCTGGCCGAGGGCCTGCTCAGCATCAAGGGGCCGAAGGGCCGCCTTGAGACCAATGTCCACCCGAAAGTTAAACTGTCCCACGAGGGTCAGCTGATCAGCGTTGCCACGAATGACGATTCCACCTTTGCCGATGCCATGTCCGGCACGACGCGCGCGCTCGTGAACAACATGGTGCTGGGCGTGACCAAGGGTTTCGAGAAGCGCATGTCCATCATCGGCGTCGGTTATCGCGCCGCGGTGCAGGGAAAGAATCTGAACCTGACCTTGGGGTACTCGCATCCGGTGGTGTATCCGATTCCGGAAGGCATCACCATCGAAACACCCAGTCAGACGGAAATTGTGGTCAAGGGTGCAGACAAGCAAAAGGTTGGCCAGGTAGCGGCCGACATCCGCTCCTATCGTGAGCCGGAGCCTTACAAGGGCAAGGGCGTCCGTTATTCGGACGAGCACGTGGCCAGAAAAGAAGCCAAGAAGAAGTAAGCAGAGCGGCATAAGACTATGAACAAGATCCAGACACGTGAGCGTCGTCGCACCCGCACCCGTAACCAGATCGCCCGCATCGGCGCGGTTCGGTTGTGCGTGCATCGTACGCCGCAGCATATTTATGCGCAGATCATCGATCCGACCGGTGCCCGTGTCCTGGCCAGCGCCTCGACACTCGAGACCGAATTGCGCTCCAGCCTCAAGAACGGCGGCAATATTTCGGCTGCCAGCGCAGTTGGCAAACGTATCGCCGAAAAGGCCAAGCAGGCGGGTATCACCAAGGTGGCATTCGACCGCTCCGGCTTCAAGTATCACGGTCGCATCAAGGCGCTAGCCGATGCGGCACGTGAAAACGGCCTGGAATTCTGAAGGAGTAACGCGTGGCTGATTACGATAAAGAAGGGCGGGGCGACAACCTCCAAGAGAAGCTGATTAGCGTCAACCGCGTCGCCAAGGTGGTCAAGGGCGGCCGGCAATTCAGCTTTGCGGCGCTGACCGTGGTCGGCGACGGCGACGGACGCATCGGCATGGGCCAGGGCAAGGCTCGCGAAGTGCCGGTGGCCGTGCAGAAAGCCATGGACGATGCGCGCCGCAACCTGGTGAAGGTGCATCTCAAGACCGGCACCATTCATTATCAGGTTACCGGTAATCACGGCGCGGCCAAGGTCATCATGCGTCCGGCATCTGAAGGTACCGGCATTATCGCCGGTGGCGCGATGCGTGCCGTGTGCGAAGTGGTGGGTCTTAATAACGTGCTCGCCAAGTGCATTGGCTCGCGTACCCCGGTCAACGTGGTGCGTGCCACCATCAAGGCGTTGCAGTCCATTACCAATCCGGCCGAGATCGCTGCGAAACGCGGCAAGAAAGTCGAGGACCTCGCGGGTTAAGGGAAGCGAACATGGCAAACAAGAAACTACGCGTCACGCTCATCAAGAGCCCGTACGGCACCGGACGCAAGCACATGGCGACGGTGCGCGGTCTCGGTCTGCGTCGCATGCGCCACTGCGTGGAGCTGGAAGACACGGCTGCCGTGCGCGGCATGATCAACAAGGTTTACTACATGGTGAAGTGCGAAGAGGTATGACCATGCGACTCAATACACTCAAGCCTGCCTGCGGCAGCAAGACCAAGGCCACGCGCGTCGGTCGCGGCATCGGTTCCGGTCTGGGCAAGACCAGCGGCAAGGGCCACAAAGGTCAGCACGCCCGCGCCGGCGGATACCATAAAGTTGGTTTCGAAGGCGGTCAGATGCCGCTGCAGCGCCGTTTGCCGAAGCGTGGTTTTCGCTCGGCACTGCTGGCGCTTTCCGCAGAAGTGCGTCTGGGCGAACTGAACAAGGTAAAGGGTGACGTGATCGATCTGGCGGCCCTGAAAAAGGCGCAGATTGTGGCGGCCACCGTAACTCATGCCAAGGTGTTCCTGTCCGGCAAATTAAACCGGGCCGTGACCTTGAAGGGAATCCTGGCCACGAAGGGTGCGGCGTCCGCCATTGCCCAGGCAGGCGGTAAGGTCGAGGACTGATGGCAGCCGGCGACGCGCGCGTTCCGGGCGGACAGGGCCTGCTGGGCGGTAAGCTGACCGACCTCAAGCAACGCCTGCTGTTCGTGCTCGGCGCGCTCGTTGTTTACCGTGTCGGCACGCACATCCCGGTTCCGGGCATCGATCCGGTCGCACTGGCCGAGATGTTCAAGCAGACCCAGGGATCGATCGTCGACCTGTTTAACATGTTTTCTGGCGGTGCACTGCAACGTTTCTCGGTGCTCGCACTCGGTGTCATGCCGTACATTTCGGCATCCATCATCATGCAGCTCATGACGACCGTGGTGCCGAGTCTGGAGCAGCTCAAGAAAGAAGGCGAGAGCGGCCGCCGCAAGATCAGCCAGTACACGCGCTACGGCACGGTGGTGCTCGCGATCTTTCAGGGGCTAGGTATTGCCATCGCCCTGGAGGGTCAGCGCGCTGGCGGTTTGCCGGTGGTGATCGAGCCGGGTATCGGCTTCAAGCTTGTGACGGTGGTCACACTGGTTACCGGCACGATGTTTATTATGTGGCTGGGCGAGCAGGTCACCGAGCGCGGTATTGGTAATGGCATCTCGTTGATCATTTTCGCCGGCATTGTGGCCGGCTTGCCGCATGCCATCGGCGGCACTCTGGAGCTTGCGCGTACCGGCGCTTTCCAGGCCCCGTTCGTGATAGCACTGTTTATTATTTCAGTGACCGTCACCGGCTTCGTGGTATTCATGGAACGTGGCCAGCGGCGCATTACCGTGAATTACGCCAAGCGCCAGCAGGGTCGGCAGATGTATGCCGCGCAGACCAGCCATCTGCCGTTCAAGATCAACATGGCGGGCGTGATTCCGCCGATTTTTGCCTCCAGCCTGATCCTGTTTCCGGCCACGCTGGGCAGCTGGTTCGGGCAGAATGAATCGATGGGTTGGCTCAAGGATATTGCCACCACGCTCTCGCCGGGACAGCCGGTGTATGTGCTGGTGTATGCCAGTGCGATTATCTTTTTCTGCTTCTTCTATACGGCGTTGATGTTCAACCCGAAGGAAACAGCGGAGAACCTGAAGAAGTCCGGTGCCTTTGTCCCGGGGATTCGTCCGGGCGAGCAGACCGCCAAGTATATAGACGGGGTGATGTCGCGCCTGACCCTGGCCGGTGCCATGTACGTGACCCTGGTGTGCTTGCTGCCTGAGTTTTTGATCGTGAAGTGGAACGTGCCCTTCTATTTTGGCGGCACCTCCCTGCTCATTATCGTTGTGGTGTGTATGGATTTCATGGCGCAGGTGCAGTCGCATCTGATGTCGCACCAGTACGAGAGCCTGCTCAAGAAGGCCAACCTTACGGGTGGCGGCATGGGCTTGTCGAGGTAGTTTTCCGGCCGTTGTCGGCAGCTACGTTATTGGTTTCAAGGGTCTTTAGTGGGAGGTTGTGATGAAAGTCAGGGCATCGGTAAAAAAGCTGTGCCGCAACTGCAAGGTGGTGCGGCGCAAGGGTGTGGTGCGGATCATTTGCTCCGACCCGCGACACAAGCAACGCCAGGGTTAATGGGTTGTACATAATACGTATTGCCGGTAAACTTGCGCGTTTCGCGTAACCCCGGCGGGAGACAGGTGGCATGGCCCGTATTGCAGGCATAAATATTCCGAACCAGAAGCATGTCGACATCGCGTTGACGTCGATCTATGGCATTGGTCGCACGCGCGCACGCCGCATCTGCGAAAGCACCGGCATCCCCGCGACCACCAAGGTCAAGGATCTCACCGATGCGCAGGTCGACAAGCTGCGCATCGAGGTTGGCAAGGTGACCGTCGAAGGTGACCTGCGCCGCCAGGTGTCCATGAATATCAAGCGTCTGATGGATCTCGGCACCTACCGCGGCATGCGACATCGCCGCGGCTTGCCGCTGCGCGGTCAGCGCACGCGCACCAACGCCCGCACCCGCAAGGGACCGCGCAAGGCGATTCGCAGCAAGTAAGAAACCCGTAACTAAACACATTTTTCAGAGTCGTTGATCATGGCAACAACCCCGACCACAACTACCGCGGCCCCCAAGGCCAAGAAGCGCGCCAAGAAGAACGTGGCCGAAGGTATCGCCCATGTGCACGCCTCGTTCAACAACACCATCATCACCATCAGCGATCGCCAGGGCAATGTGCTGACCTGGGCGACGGCCGGCGGTTCTGGATTCAAAGGCTCGCGCAAGAGCACGCCGTTCGCCGCGCAGGTGGCCGCCGACAAGGCTGGCCGTGCCGCGCAGGAATACGGTGTGAAGGCGCTGGAAGTGCGGGTTTTCGGTCCCGGTCCGGGACGTGACTCCGCCGTGCGCGGCTTGTTCGCGCTCGGCTACGAAATCAGCAACATCATCGATGTGACGCCCATTCCGCATAACGGCTGCTGCCCGGCCAAGCGGCGCCGCGTCTAACGGAACAGGTAACGGAGAAATATTGTGGCTCGCTATACCGACTCAAAATGCCGTCAGTGCCGCCGCGAAGGCGGTAAGCTGTTTCTGAAAGGCGACAAGTGCTTCACCGACAAGTGTCCGGTGGAGAAACGCGCCTATCCGCCTGGCCAGCACGGCCAGCGCAAGAGCCGTCCCTCGGACTACGGCACGCAGCTGCGTGAGAAGCAGAAGCTGCGCCGCATCTATGGCGTGCTCGAGGCGCAGTTCTCGAACTATTACGAAGAGGCCGACCGCCTGCGCGGATCGACCGGTGAAAACCTGCTCAAGCTGCTGGAAGGCCGACTGGACAATGTCGTCTACCGCATGGGCTTCGGTGCCTCACGCTCGCAGTCGCGCCAGCTGGTACGGCACAACGCGATCCTGGTGAACAGCAAACGCGTCAACATCCCTTCCTATCAGGTCCGACCGAGTGACGTGGTGGAGATCGCTTCGGGCGCGCGCGAGCAGTTGCGCGTGAAGGCATCCCTGGAAGCGGCTGAACAGCGTGGCTTTCCGGATTGGGTCGAAGTCGACACCAAGGCCATGAAGGGTGTGTACAAGACCGTACCGGAGCGCAGCGAGTTGCCGGCGGATATCCGCGAGCAGCTGGTGATTGCGCTCTACTCGAAGTAACGGACGGAATGTAACGAGGAATGACTATGCAGAGTTCGCCAACCGAATTCCTGAAACCGCGCCTGGTAGACGTACAGACCGTGGGCCCGACCCATGCACGCATTTCGCTCGAGCCGCTCGAACGCGGCTTTGGCTATACGCTGGGCAATGCCCTGCGTCGCATCCTGCTGTCGTCCATGCCGGGTGCCGCCATCACGGAAGTGAAAATCGAAGGCGTGCTGCATGAGTACTCCGCCATCGAGGGCGTGCAGGAAGATGTCATCGACATCCTGCTCAACCTCAAGTCCCTGGCATTGCGCATGCACGGCACCCGCACCGAGGCCGTCCTGCGGCTCTCCAAGAAAGGTCCGGGCAAGGTCACGGCCGGCGACATCCAGCTTGACCATGGTGTTGAGGTCGTGAATGCCGATCATCATATTGCGACGCTCACCAAGAGCGGCGCCATCTCCATGGAGATGAAAATTGCGCGCGGCCGCGGTTATCAGCCGGTCACGGTGCGTCAGCAGGAAGAAGGCCGCGCCATCGGCGTCATGCAGCTCGACGCCTCGTTCAGTCCGATCCGCCGCGTTTCCTACACCGTGGAGAATGCGCGCGTCGAACAGCGCACCGACCTCGACAAGCTGGTGCTCGACATCGAGACCAACGGCGCGATCGATCCGGAAGAAGCGGTGCGGCGCGCGGCCAATATCCTGCAGGACCAGATTTCGATTTTCGTCGAGCTCAAGAGCCCGGAGACCGCGGCCATTTCCATGCCCGAGCCGAACATCAACCCGCTGCTGCTGCGGCCGGTGGATGACCTCGAGCTCACGGTGCGTTCGGCCAACTGCCTGAAGGCGGAAAACATTTTCTTCATCGGCGACCTGGTACAGCGCACCGAAAACGAGCTGCTCAAGACACCGAACCTCGGCAAGAAGTCACTGACCGAGATCAAGGACGTGCTGGCCTCGCACCAGCTGTCACTCGGCATGAAGCTCGAGAACTGGCCGCCGGCGTCGCTCAAGGCGAAGGTCCAGGAAAAAGAATCCGCCTGAAGGTTTCAGGCTATAGAATTAGGTATTTAGGGGTACACCATGCGTCACCAGAAGAGCGGTCGGAAACTGAACCGCACGAGCAGCCACCGCGAGGCCATGTTCAAGAACATGGCGGCGTCGCTGATTCAGCATGAGGAAATTCGCACCACCCTGCCCAAGGCCAAGGAGCTGCGACGCGTAGCCGAGCCGCTGATCACGCTCGCCAAGGTATCGAGTGTCGCCAACCGCCGTCTCGCCTATGCGCGCCTGCGCGACCGTGACGCGGTCGGCAAGCTGTTCGACGTACTGGGCGTGCGCTACAAGAATCGCCCGGGTGGTTACCTGCGTATCCTGAAGTTCGGCTTTCGCGCCGGTGACACCGCGCCCATGGCGCTGGTGCAACTTGTTGATCGTCCGGAGGCAGGCGCCGCAGTCGCCGCTGATGTCACACAGGAGTCCGCTCCGGCCAAGAAGGCCGTGAAGAAGGAAGCCAAGGCCAAGAAGGCGCCGGCTGAGAAGAAGGCTGCTGCCAAGCCGAAGAAAACCGCAAAGGCGAAGAAGGAGGCGTAAGCGCTTCCAGCCGATGACAAAAAAAGGCCGGGCTTTGCCCGGCCTTTTTTTATTCCTGCTGGCGGAACAGGGCAGCGATGGCTTTCGTGCCTGACTGGGGCGGGACGGCAAGCTGTCGAATCGGGCCATAGATCACGTTGTTATAGAATCTTATTCATGATTGTCCTGTTTACCGATTACGGAACGGCTGACCCCTATGTCGGGCAGGTGCATGCCGTGTTGGCGCAGCAGGCCCCGGGGACGGCAATTGTTGATTTGTTTCATGACGTGCCCAGCCACGACATCCGCGCCGCTGCCTACCTGTTACCCGCCTACACACGCGGATTTCCGCCCGGGACGGTGCATGTGTGCGTGGTGGATCCGGGCGTGGGCAGCGAGCGCCGGGCGCTGCTCGTGAAGGCAGATCAGCGCTGGTATGTCGGGCCGGACAACGGCTTATTTCATATTCTCGCGCGGCGCGCCCGCGTGCTGGACTGCCAAGAGATTCGCTGGTGCCCGCCTCAGCTGTCCGCGAGTTTCCACGGTCGCGACCTGTTTGCGCCGGTGGCGGCGCAGCTCGCGCGTGGCCAGATGCCGGACTGTGTGCCAGCGGCACTCGCTCCACCAATCCCCGACTGGCCGGAGGACTTGCCGCAGGTGCTCTATATCGACCACTTCGGTAACGTCATTACCGGCCTGCGGGCCGAACGCCTCGGGCGCGACGCCCGAGTACGCATTGGCGGAGCAGTCCTGGACTACGCGCGTACCTATTCCGAGACCGGAAAAGGAGCGGGCCTGTGGTATGAGAATGCCAATGGACTGGTGGAAATTGCGGTAAACCAGGGCAGCGCCAGCACACAATTCAGGATCTCGTTGGGCGATCTTGTGCACGTTGTCTGAAACGTATATGCCCATGCATCGCTGTAACGAGATCAATGTGGCGCGCCTTGCCGCATTACTCGCGCACTACGGTCTGACCCTCGCGCGCGCGTTGGATGACAAGCCGATTCCCGGCAGTTACTGGGGTGAGTCCGAGGCTGGTCTGGTCGGACCGGTCGTCTATGCACGTGGCGACACGCCGGTGCATTCTGTGTTGCACGAGGCTTCGCATGTCATCTGCATGGATCCTGCACGCCGCGCGGCACTGCACACCGATGCCGGTGGCCACTATGATGAAGAAGACGCGGTGTGCTATTTGCAGATTGTGCTGGCCGGCGAACTCGGCATCGGGGTCGCCGAGATCTGTCGCGACATGGATGCCTGGGGCTACACCTTCCGGCTGGGTTCAGCGCAGGCGTGGTTCACGCAGGATGCCGCTGACGCGCGTGCCTGGCTGGTGCGGCACGGTCTGCTGCTGGAAACCGGCAAGCCGACCTGGCAACTGCGCGCCGCCGGGTAGCGCGCGGCGAAACGCCATCAGCCGGCCTTGCGCTGCATCCTGGCGGGGCGATCCAGCACAGGCCCCAGGAACTGCCCGGTATGCGACTCGGGATGGCGTGCGATTTCTTCCGGTGTGCCCGTGACGAGTACGCGACCACCGCCGTCGCCGCCTTCCGGTCCGAGATCGATGACCCAGTCGGCGGTTTTGATCACGTCCAGATTGTGCTCGATCACCACCACGGTGTTGCCGTGGTCGCGCAACCGGTGCAGCACCGCAAGCAGCTGGCGGATGTCGGCGAAGTGCAGGCCGGTGGTCGGTTCGTCCAGAATGTATAAGGTACTGCCGGTATCGCGTTTCGACAGCTCACGCGACAGCTTCACGCGCTGCGCCTCGCCGCCCGAGAGCGTCGTGGCGTTCTGGCCGAGGGTGATGTACGACAGGCCGACGTCGAGCAGGGTATCGAGCTTGTGCTTGACTACCGGGATGGCATCGAAGAACTGTGCCGCTTCTTCCACGGTCATGGCCAAGACTTCGTGGATGTTCTTGCCCTTGAAGCGAATGTCGAGTGACTCGCGATTGTAGCGCTGGCCCTTGCACACGTCGCACGGCACATAGATGTCCGGCAGGAAGTGCATCTCCACCTTGATCAGGCCGTCGCCCTGGCAGGCCTCGCAACGCCCGCCGCGCACATTGAACGAGAAGCGGCCCGGTCCGTAGCCGCGCTCGCGCGCCAGCGGCACGGCCGCGAACAGCTCACGGATCGGCGTGAACAGGCCGGTGTAGGTGGCCGGGTTGGAGCGTGGCGTGCGCCCGATCGGCGACTGGTCGATGTCCACCACCTTGTCGAACAGGTCGAGACCATCAATGGCGTCGCAGGCCGCGGCTTCCAGATTACTGCCATAGTGATGCTTGGCCGCGGCGGCATAGAGGGTGTCGTTGATGAGCGTGGATTTGCCGGAACCGGACACGCCGGTGACGCAGGTCAGGAGGCCGACCGGAATGGAAGCGGTCACGCCCTTCAGGTTATTGCCGGTGGCGCCGCGGATGACCAGTTGTTTCTCGGCATTATTCGGCGTGCGCTGTAGCGGAATTTCAATGCGCTCGGTGCCGGACAGAAACCGGCCGGTGACGGACTCCGGATTGCGCGCCACCTGCTCGGGCGTGCCCTGGGCGACGATGCGCCCGCCGTGCACGCCGGCGCCCGGGCCGATGTCGAGCACGTAGTCGGCGGAGGCGATGGCCTCCTCGTCGTGCTCGACCACGATCACGGTATTGCCGATGTCGCGCAGGTGCTTGAGGGTTTCGAGCAGGCGCGCGTTGTCGCGCTGATGCAGGCCGATGGACGGCTCATCGAGCACGTACATCACGCCCACCAAGCCGGCGCCGATCTGTGAGGCCAGGCGAATGCGCTGCGCCTCGCCGCCCGAGAGTGTCTCGGCGGAGCGCGCCAGGTTCAGGTAATCGAGGCCGACGTTCACCAGAAAGCCGAGCCGGCTCTGGATCTCCTTGGCGATCTTGTCGGCGATCTCGCGGCGCGCGCCTTCGAGCTTCAGGTTCTGGAAAAAGGCGAGCGTGCCGCCGATCGGCAGGCGCGTGAGATCGTGGATCGCCTGGCCGGCGATGCTGACATGCCGCGCCTCGATGCGCAGGCGGCTGCCGCCGCAGTCTTCGCACGGTTGCGCGCCCAAGTATTTGGCCAGTTCCTCGCGCACTGTGTTCGAGTCGGTCTCGCGATAGCGGCGCTCCATGTTCGGAATCACGCCTTCGAACGCGTGCTTGCGCTTGTGCGTGCCGCCGCGTTCGCTGTAGTAGGCGAAGTTGATCTGCTCCTGACCGCTGCCGTGCAGGATCACGTCGCGGATTTTCTTCGGCAGATCCTCAAAGGGTGTTTCGAGGTCGAACTTGTAGTGGCGCGCGAGCGACTCCAGCATGCTGAAGTAGAAGGCATTACGCCGGTCCCAGCCGCGGATCGCGCCGGCCGGCAGCGTCAGGCCCGGTTCGCTCACTACCCGCGCCGGGTCGAAATACTGGCGTACGCCCAGGCCGTCGCACACCGGGCAGGCGCCGGCCGGGTTGTTGAACGAGAACAGGCGCGGCTCCAGTTCAGAAATCGAGTAGCCGCATTGCGCGCAGGCGTAGCGCGCCGAGTACAGGTGTTCCTCGACCTTCGGCTCCGGGTCGTCTTCCAGCGGCACGGACACCGCGCGCACCACGCCGTCGCCGAGCGTGAGCGCGGTCTCGAACGATTCCGCCAGGCGCTGCGCCTGGTCCTTGCGCACCACCACGCGGTCGACCACCGCCTCGATGCTGTGCTTCACGTTCTTTTCCAGCGTCGGCACCTCATCCAGCTCCAGCACCTTGCCGTCGATGCGTGCGCGCACGTAACCCTGGGCGCGCAGGTTTTCGAGAATCTGTACATGCTCGCCCTTGCGCTCCGCCACCACCGGCGCGAGCAGCATCAGGCGCGTGCCCTCCGGCAGGGCCATGACGTGATCGACCATCTGGCTCACAGTCTGGGCGGCGAGGGTGCCGCCATGCTCCGGGCAGCGCGGCTCGCCGACGCGCGCGAACAGCAGGCGCAGGTAGTCGTAGATCTCGGTAACCGTGCCGACCGTGGAGCGCGGGTTGTGCGAGGTGGATTTCTGCTCGATCGAGATCGCCGGCGACAGTCCTTCGATCAGATCCACGTCCGGTTTCTCCATCACCGACAGGAACTGGCGCGCGTAGGCCGACAATGACTCGACGTAGCGGCGCTGACCCTCAGCGTACAGGGTGTCGAAGGCGAGCGAGGACTTGCCGGAACCGGACAGGCCGGTGATCACGATTAGTTTTTCGCGCGGCAGGTCGACATCCACATTCTTGAGGTTGTGGGTGCGTGCACCGCGAATACGGATAACGTCCATGGGCTTACCGATGAAAAATCGAACATGCTACTATACGGGCGTTCCACGATCATTGCCAAAGGAATCCCCGGTTTGAAGTCCAATCCCATGAATTCCCTGGAGCGGCGCGCGGTCGCGCTGCTGGCCTCAATCTACGCCCTGCGCATGGCCGGGCTGTTTCTGATCCTGCCGGTGTTCGCGCTGTACGCGACCGGCCTGGAGGGCCATACCCCGCTGCTGATTGGCATCGCCATCGGCGCCTACGGCCTCAGTCAGGCGATCCTGCAAATTCCCTTCGGCATGCTGTCCGACCATCTGGGCCGCAAGCCGGTGATCGCCGCTGGCCTGCTGATTTTCGCCGTGGGCAGCGTCATTGCCGCCAGCGCCGACAGCATGTGGATGGTGATCGGCGGACGCGCCATGCAGGGCGCCGGCGCCATCGCCGCTGCGATCATGGCCATGGTCGCGGACTTGACGCGCGAAGAACAACGCAGCAAGGCCATGGCGGCCATCGGCATGACCATCGGCGCCTCGTTCGTGTTGTCGCTGATTCTCGGCCCGGTACTGGATGGGTTCATCGGCGTGCCGGGAATATTCTGGCTGACCGGCGCGCTGGCGTTGTGCGCGATCGGCGTCATCCTGTTTCTCGTACCAACCCCGGTGCGCATTGAGCGCGACCGTTCGCGCAACCTGCGAGACGAATTCGCGCGCATCCTGCGCGACACCCAGCTGTTGCGCCTCGATGCCGGCATTTTTGTCCTGCACATGGTCATGACCGCCATGTTCGTGGTGCTGCCGGGCGTGATCGTGCAAACCCTCGGGCTGCCGGCGCGCGCCCACTGGGAGCTGTACCTGCCGGTGATGCTGGGCGGTTTCGCCGCCATGCTGCCGTTCCTGATTTACGCCAACCGCAAGCGCGTCACACGCGCGGTGCTGGCCGGTTCGGTGGCGGTGCTGATTGCGGCGCAACTGGTATTTCTTTTCGGCCACGCCACCCATGCCGGCCTGATCTTCGGGCTATGGCTGTTCTTTGCCGCCTTCAGCCTGCTGGAGGCCATGCTGCCGTCGCTGGTCTCGCGCCTCGCGCCCAGCGAGAGCAAGGGCGCGGCCATCGGCGTTTATTCGAGTTCGCAATTCCTCGGCGCCTTCGCCGGCGGCGCGCTCGGCGGGTTGCTGCTTGGCAAGTTCGGTGCCATCGGCGTTTTCGTGCTGACGACGACGGTGCTGTGCACGTGGCTGCTGCTTGTTTTCAGCATGCGCGAGCCGCATTTTCTCACCACCCACCAGTTGCACGTAACGGTGCAGAGCACGGCGCAGGCCGAGACACTCGCACGCAAGCTCGCTGCCATCTCGGGCGTCGCCGAAGCAATTGTGATCGCCGAAGAAGGCATCGCCTATCTCAAGGTTGATACGCGCACGCTCGACAAAAAGGCGCTCGAGTCTTTCAGCGTTTCCTGATGTTCCTCCCGTAATGCCGCGATTTTGCGCGGCTCTTTTGCGCAGAACCGGTCCGCACAAATAAATATATTTTTACGCTTGGCCGCCCCGCGCGCTTGGGCTTAAGATAGCCGCTCCCAGTAACCGTCACAGAGAATCGGGAAGAGCACCGGGTCATTCAGGCGCTCAACAGTATTGCACTCTGTGCTCAACCAATGGAGAACACCACATGGCACGCGGCGTAAACAAAGTCATCCTGGTCGGCAACCTCGGCAAGGATCCGGAAGTGCGTTATTCCCCCAACGGTGGCGCGGTAGCGAACATCACCATCGCCACCAGCGAATCGTGGAAAGACAAGACCAGCGGCGAGAAGCAGGAAAAAACCGAATGGCACCGCGTGGTGTTCTTCGGCCGCCTGGCGGAAATCGCCGGCGAGTACCTGAAGAAAGGCTCGCAGGTCTACATTGAAGGCCGCCTGCAGACCCGCAAGTGGCAGGACAAGGAAGGCAAGGACCGTTACACCACCGAAATCGTCGCCGGCGAAATGCAGATGCTCGGCAGCCGCGAAGGCCGCGGCACCCCGTCCGAATTCGACCAGAGCGGTGATGAGGGCCAGAGCCGCGGCAGCAGCAGCCGAGCACCGGCCACGGCGTCGAGCGGCGGCGGCAAGCCGGGCAGCCCGCCGAGTGATTTTGATGATGATATCCCGTTCTGATTGTTGAATTGGGTAGTTATATGAGAAAGCCCGCTGTTCATCACAGCGGGCTTTTTTTGTTATTACCCCTCTCCCTGCGGGAGGGGGGTTGGGGTGCGGGCCGCCGTTGCCCGTCATTCCGGTGAAAGCCGGAATCCAGGGTTTAAACGGAATCGCCTGCGGCTCCCGCGCCGCGTGCGGGTTGCTTTCTTGTCGCGACAAGAAAGCAACCAAAGAAACGCCCTCCCGGTCGCTTCGCCGGCCACAAGACGGCCGGTTCCCTGCGCTCCTCACTGAAGCCGGGCGCTGCGCAACTCGCCTGAAATGCCTACGCATTTCAGGCTCAGACAGTGCTCGCGCACACTCCCGGCTTCAGCTCCGGTGCTCGGCTCGCTCCGACAGGGTAACGTCAAATGCAGCAGCGTGAGTTGTAGGTTGGGCAGAGTATCGCGAAGCCCAACGTGATTATTTATTGGGTGATGTTGGGCTTTACTTCGTTCTGCCTAACCTACGAACTGCAAGGAATAGCACCGGTTGTCATTCCATGATTGCGGACAGTCAGCAACGGTCAGTGGCTTGCCGGTTCAGGCCGCAAAACAAAGGGAGATAAATACTTACCTATGAAAACTTCACTGAAGACTCTGGCCCCGCTACTGGCCATCGCAAGCTGGCCGACCTATGCGTTAGACCAGAAGGAGTGCGAGAAGGACATGAAAAAGGAAGTATGCGTGGAACTGCAAATGCTGACGGACCCGATCATCTGCTATGTCTCCGCTCCAAAAATCGACAAGGAAATAACGGTTGGCGCGGGCGTTGAGCTTTGTTCTGGTTCGACTAACTGGAAAAAAACAATTGCGTGCTACAACACGGCATGGACAGAACTGAAGCTGAACCGTGGTCAGTCTGTAGCGCTTTGCAAGGGGAACTAAACGCCATGGCCATCGAACAATGCGGACTTCTGGCTGGGGCTGTTGTTGTCGCGCTCCTGCCCGCCCTCAATGTTCACGCCACCACGTTGATCAGCAAGGTCGTACACGTCCAGGATGGCGACACCTTGACCGTGGTGGATGGCACGCAGCCGAGTAGGGTGGGCACGAAGTGCCCACGCGGATGTTGCCGTTGCCTTTGAAGTTCCCCCGTCGGAGCTCGCCGAGCACCGCAGCTTAAGCCGGAGCAGTGCGCGAGCACTGTCTGAGCCCGAATCGTCTTTTTGATTCGGGCGAGTTGGCCGCTACGCGCATCCATGCGCTCTCGCGGCATTTGTACATCCCTGTACGGCACGCTGCGCCCGGCTTAAGCGAGGAACGCAGGGAACCGGCCGAAGGCCGGCGAGCGACCGGGTGGGCGTTTCTTTGGTTACTTTCTTGTCGCGAAAAGAAAGTAACCCGCCCGCGGCGCGGGAGCCGCATCATAGCTGTTTAACCGGCGTAGCCTACACAAGCAATGCAGCGCGGCGAGCGCCATCTACCGCGCTACTTTCTTCTTCGTCTGAAGCTTCGATATTTCCGCGGCCAAGCGCAGCGCCTTGTTCACCGATTTGGAATCGGGGAACAGCGCAGCCACATCGGGTTCGAGTCGCACGATGTTGGTGCCGCGTGCGTACTTCGCGGCATATTTGCCACGCTTGCCTTTGGTAAAATCGTATTCGGGGAGCATCTCGGGTTTCATGGGTTCACCTTGGGGTGCCTTCGTACTGTTTGCGTTCGCGAACCGTTGCCGGCCTGGCGCTGATGATCCGGATCCGTCCGCTGCGAAACACCCCTCTCCCTGGCCCTCTCCCGCAAGGGGAGAGGGGATGGCTACGGAAGGAGCGAATCATGCCACCGGCGATCATCACTCTGCCGGCTTCGGTGGCGGCACCGCCCTCGGCGGTTCGGCCATCGACACGCCGGCCGACAGCACCAGGCGCATGCCTTCCTCCACCGTGAGGCCGGTCGGCTCCAGTTTCGAGCGCGGCAGGTAGACCGTGAAACCGCCGATGCCGGCGCTCATCGACACATACACCGCCACCGTGCGGTCGCTCCCGACGGCATCCACCGGGCCGTAGATGGGTCCGCGGGTCACAAAGCCGATCAGGTGCATGTCGCCGAATGGCACCCACACGACCTGGCCGAAGTCGCCGCGCTCGCTGGTGGCGAAAAAGAAGCGGGTGAAATCCTGCGTGCCGCGGAAGACAGTCTTGACCAGCGGCAGGCGGTTGCAGAGCCGTTCCACCGATCCAAATAACCAGCGTCCCGGTTTGGTCATGGCGAAGACGCCGATGGTGAGCATGGTCAGAAGTCCCGCGATCACACCGGTCCCCGGCCAGATATAAGCATCCGGCACCATCGGCCGGAACATGTCGACCAGTGCTTTGTCCCCGTAGTAGGCCAGCCAGTAAATGACATACAGCGTTACACCGATCGGCAGCAAGGCGTCAATACCCCGGATCAGAATTTTTCCGATTTCCTTCATGACCCGCTTCTCCGTTTCAAAGATTTGGGAATCTTGCCGCGCGCTGGTTTGCCTGGCAAATATATTCGCGCGGGTGAGCGCCGCGCGCTAGCGTACATAGGTGCCCACCAATTCCGCCTGCGCCAGGACATGCCCCTGTATCGCCTGTTCCAGTTGTGACTTGGTCGGGTGCTTGAGGTCCAGCAGCATCGTATCCAGCGCGTACAGCTTGTGAAAATAACGGTGCCGGCCGATCGGCGGGCAGGGGCCGCCGTAGTCGGGGCGGTTCCAGTCGTTACGCCCGACCAGGGCGCCGGGTGGCAGCGTCGCCGCCTCCGCCAGTCCGGTGCAATCCGCTGGCAGGTTGTACACCAGCCAGTGTACCCACACCTGGCGCGGATGCTTCGGGTCGGGGGCGTCCGGGTCATCAATCATAAGGACGAGGCTGCGGGTGCCGGCCGGCACACCCTGCCAGGTGAGCGGGGGCGAAATGTCCTCGCCATCGCAGGTATAGCGCGCCGGGATAGGCTGGTTGGCGTGGAAAGCGCCGGATAACAGGTTCATGGCTAATCCCGCGGCTGGTTCAACTTACACATACTCCCACCTTCGGCATGTTCCGGCTTTGAGTTGCGTCAAGGCGGGCCGCTGGCAGACCGACCAATTTTAGCCCTGATTGGCAGCGGGCCGTCACGAAGCATGACTATAATGAACGCATCAAGGACAGTCGCCATGGCAGGGTGGTCATGCTGAAAGAGATGCGAGGCAATTCCTACCTGTTCGCCGGAAACGCGGCGTTCATCGAGGAGCTGTACGAAACCTGGCTGGAAAGTCCCGAGCAGGTCGTGCCCGAGTGGCGTGCCTATTTCGAAAAGCTGCAGCAGCCGGGCGCGACGCGGGATGTCGCGCACACGCGCATCCGCGAGGCGTTTGCCAAGCTCGCGCACGGGCATCACCCGCCGGCGCAATTGCATGCCGCCATGGCCGAAATTGCCGCCGCCGAGCGCAAGCAGGTGCATGTCTTGCAGCTCATCAATGCGCATCGTTTTCTCGGTATCCGGCATGCCGATCTCGATCCGCTCAAGCGCCAGGAGCCGGCGCCGGTGTCGGAGCTCGATCCGGCGCACTATGGGCTGGCGCTCACCGATCTCGACAGCGTGTTCGGCACCGGTTCATTCGTGGGGCCGGCGCAGGCGCCATTGCGCGAGATTCTTGCTTCCCTCAAGAAGACCTACTGCGGGACGATTGGCCTTGAGTACATGCACATCACCGATGTGGCACAGAAGCGCTGGATCCAGGCGCGCTTCGAGACCATCAATTCCACGCCCGCACTGTCGGCTGAGGAAAAGCACCATGTGCTCGGGCGTCTGACCGCCGCCGAAACCTTCGAAAAATATCTGCACACCCGTTTCGTCGGGCAGAAACGTTTTTCGCTCGAAGGCGGGGAGAGCACCATTGTCGCGCTCGATGTGCTGGTGAACCACGCCGCGAGCCACGGTGTCCAGGAACTGGTGATCGGCATGGCGCATCGCGGGCGCCTGAATGTCCTGGTGAACATTCTCGGCAAGCCGCCGGTCACCCTGTTCGAGGAGTTCGAAGGCAAGCACAAGAACGGCGATGCCTCGGGTGACGTCAAATACCATCAGGGCTATTCGCGCGATGTCGCTACCGTGCACGGACCGATCCATCTCACGCTCGGCTTTAACCCCTCGCATCTGGAGATCATCAACCCGGTGATCGAAGGCGCAACGCGCGCCCGCCAGCAGCGCCGCGCCGACAAGCAGGGCAAACTGGCGGTGCCGGTATTGCTGCACGGCGATTCCGCGTTTGCCGGCCAGGGCGTGGTGATGGAGACGCTCAATCTTTCGCAGACGCGTGGTTACGGCACCGGCGGCACGGTGCATCTGGTCGTGAACAACCAGATCGGTTTCACCACCTCCGATCCGCGCGACACACGCTCGACGCTGTACTGCACGGATGTGGCGAAGATGGTAGACGCACCGGTGTTCCATGTGAACGGCGATGATCCGGAGGCGGTGTTGCTGGTCACCCAGGCGGCGATTGATTTCCGCATGGCGTTCAGCAAGGACGTGGTGATCGATCTCGTCTGTTGCCGGCGCCTCGGCCATAACGAGCAGGACGAGCCGATGGTCACGCAGCCGCTCATGTACAAGAAAATCGCGCTGCATCCGGGCACGCGCAAGCTGTATGCCGAGCGCCTGTTGCACGAAGGCTTGCTCGCAACGGACGCTGCCGACCGGATGGTCGCCGAGTACCGGGTGTTGATTGAAGGTGGCGGGTCGCTGGTCAAGACCATGCCG
>Ga0315270_10000373_pt1 | contig 25072 bp, 41 predicted proteins | sample C1_bottom_MG_FD_204932 | JGI IMG/M metagenome (GOLD analysis project Ga0315270, IMG submission 204932) | Sediment microbial communities from Yellowstone Lake, YNP, Wyoming, USA - C1_bottom | ecosystem: Environmental > Aquatic > Freshwater > Lake > Sediment | place: USA: Wyoming | collected...
TTCATGGAAGTGACGAATAACAACAAGAATTGGGGCAAGTTCCTGCTCTTTCGTTTCGACAACGAATGGCAATACAAGTCTGCATTCACTGGTCGTTCGTTGCTCCATGAAGTTGGTTGGAACCAGGAGAATATTTTCGTCTTGGACCTTCAAACCGGCGAAGGCGCTCGCTTCATGCCCGGTGGCCTCGCTAGTTATGATTTGGACAAGCACAAGATTTGGTGCTGCCCAATGTATGAGCCTTTCTTAAACTGGCTCTACAGACAAGACCTGGAAGACCTTACCAAGTTGCCGGACTCTTTGGATATTCCAGAAGCCGAGTTCGCAATGAGGGGATATAGAAGGGGCGGCAAATGAATCAGCCTGATTTACACCATGAAGGGCCGCTCACCGTTGAATTGGTGCGTGGCCTCATGGACAAACTAAAAGTGGCACTGGACGAGATTGTTGCATTCGTACCACCCGACTCTGATGTTGAATGGGTCTTCTGCAAGAGCAATTGGACAGAGACACTTCAATACGCAGGAGTTAGCTGTGCCGCTATATTGACTAAATTGGAATGCGAGATCGAATATCGGCTCGAAGAAGACCACAAGCGTATTGATATTATCTTGTGTATTCTTCGAGACTACGAAGCAGCTAAGGCAAAGGGGTTCGAGCGTGGCAACAACGTATAACTATAACCCAAAGACGGGCAAATGGGAGCCTGAATCAAAAGAAGATGTTCTTAAAAAGGAAGACATAGAAGGCAACAAGCCCTGCGATCTATGTTGGGAAGCCGCCAGAGATCAAGGTGTGTATTCCTTCCCATTGAAGGAAACAGTGACACTAAAGCGATGCACTTGTGGTCGCATGATAGGAGTCGAATAATGAAGATGCCTACTCGTCATGCTGTATACGCTGGCGTATTTGATCCATTGACCTTGGGCCACTGGTCGCTCATTGAGTCAGGCGTATACCTCTTCGATAAACTCACCATTGGCATTGGTCGCAATCCTGGCAAGAACCCTATGTTTACTGCCGAGGAACGACAAGAGATCATCTGTGAGTCATTGGCAGATGTTATTCATGGTGCCAATGGCTACCATCTTGAAAAGCTGGCCAATGTCCATGTTGAAATCTTCGAGGATGAGTTCCTTGTCAAGTTCGCCGAGCGACAAGGTGCTGGTTATATCCTTCGTGGATTGAGAGACAGCGAAGACTTCCGACAGGAGCAGGCATATCACTTCTTCAATAAGGGCTTTGCCCCAGGCATTGAGACGGTATATTTGATGCCTGATGTTCGATATGCTTCGTTGTCTTCCAGTGCCATCAAAGGCATGGTAGGCCCTCAAGGATGGGAAGAATTCGTCAAGCCATACCTTACAGCCCCAGCTTATCGCAGGCTATTGGAGAAGCACGCAAGATGACCGATCAATGGTGGTGTTCGAGTTGCCCAAAGTGCAAAGAGAAAAATTGGATCAACAATGGCGATCCATCTGATGTGACTGCAATGGATGTAGAAGGCATCCGTTGTTGGAATTGCAAACATTGTTGGCGGCTTTCCGAGGAATTGGGCTACGACGATGAAGTGGAAGAGGAAGATAATCCTTACTACGAGGATGGCCGTCACTTTGTAGAGGTAAAGCACGAATAGTTTACAAGCCATTTAATCCGTGGTACAATCGGGTTATGAACACACTCACCACTGAAAATATGGGCGTTTACGTTGGCGGTCAGGTTGAAATCCTGGGGACCGGCGCAAACGAATATCGCTACAGAGGCCAGATCAGCAAGATCGAAGTGCTGCCAGAGCCGGAGCGTCCTCAACCAGTCGGTGCGGGCCAGGACGCCACACTTCACGTTGAGTTCGAGTATATCTGCGAATTCAAACCCGGTGAGGGATACAAGCCGTCCGAGAACAAGCCATATGATCTTGGGCTACTTATCTGTGCTTCCAATGACATTGGCATGGGTCGCACTTGTGTCAATTCAACCATCCTGAATGAAATGGCAATCTTCTACCGGCTCTCTCACAATAAGCGGGTGTTGCCAGATGGGAACATGGAACACAATGAGTAAAGTTCGACTCGATATTGGTCGCCCTGCGCCTATGCCCGGTCGGTATCGCCCTGATTATTGGGTGGTCCGACAAGAAGGCACTCTAATTGTTCGCTATAATAGCGACTTGAATCGGTTCGGATGGGAACGGCTTAAAGCAATAGCTGAGAAAGCCCTCAAAGAATGCGATCTGTGGGATTCGCATGGTACGCATCGTGCTGAGATCGGCAATCTTGACGGCATTCTTTATATTGCCTTCCCCATTAAAGACCCTGCTGGCAAAGTCAACGTCTGTATTGAAACACAGGAAGGGTTTGAGTCAGGTTTGGGCGTCAAACTGTCTGACCTTGCAGAGTACAACTACGTTAGCGACGGACAACATAAGCACGGAAAGTAAAACATGAGAAAGTCAGAACCATTGTCGCATGAAGCCCAAGAAGACTTCGGCAAAGCATTGGAAGAGGTATGCTCCAATCTGCTCAAGCGAGCCGACGAAGAACGCCAGCAGACCGAACCGTGGAAGAACTTGTTTGCTGCTTCTGAACAAGGGCTGAAGGGCATTCTGAGTGAATCCAAGAATCAGATGATGACTATTGCGCTCAATACCACCAAGGTAATTACGCAGAAGTTCGGCATCAGATGCAGCGACAAGTTGTTTGGCTTGATTAAGGCGTTGCTCTGGCTGTCTTCGACAAAATATGCCATGAGCTATGCAGGTGACGCCATCCACGATCAACAAGGGCTTTCTTGCTGTGTTGACAAGGCCCGTGAGGTTTACTACCGAGAAGTCTTGGAGGAAATCAGGAAGTTGATTGAGGAAAAAACCAATGCCCAAACGCATTCATGAGAAATATTGGTCTTTCGACACAAAAGTAAAGTTGCCTACTCAAGAGTTGAAGCGATCTTTCTTGTGGTGGTCATGGACGATTACTTTGGAGCCAACAGAGTTCAAATACAGTTGCCCATCTGTTTTGTTGGCTGAGGTCAATCAATTTATTGCCGACAATGAAATTGACGAGATTGTGGAATTCAAAAACAATGCTGGATATATCACCGTTCTTGACTACGACACTGAATATCAAGAACGACGTGGCGGCATTAAATTGGCTTGGTTTAAGTGAGGTTCAAATGCCGGATTGACGAACCTTCCGTCGTTTGGAAATGACCGGCAGTCGAAAAACAAATACGGCATCACTTGACAGAATAGACTGCAATAAAAGCTATTCTATCGAAAATATTCAATGGGTTCATAAAGATGTAAACATCATGCGAAACGCCTATAGCATTGATCGTTTTGTAGAAATATGCAAACTTGTTTCGGAGAAACATAAATGAAATACATTGAAGGCGATTTGTTCGTTCATCTGCCAGTAAATGGCGTTGTCACAATTATTCCTCATGTTTGCAATTCTGTTGGTGCGTGGGGTGCTGGTTTTGTCGTCCCATTGGGAAAAAAATATCCAGCAGCCAAACAAGCCTACTTAGAAATGCAAGATCGCTCATTGGGTCAAACTTGTTTTGTTCCGGTTGGCGATGAAATTATCGTTGCCAATATGATCGGACAAGAAGGCGTAGGCCCAAAGTTCGATGGCAACAAGATGATCCCGCCCATTCGATATGATGCACTCAAGCAGTGTATGCACCATGTCCATGACATGGCGAAGCTACTTCAGCAACAAGGCAAGAAGGTTCGCATTGCTTGCCCTATGTTCGGTGCTGGTTTGGCTGGCGGTGATTGGAATACGATTGCAATCATGATTGGATTGATCTGGAGCGAGATGGGTATTGAGACTAACATCTATTATCTTCCTCAATTCCTTCCCCCAGGTTTTACACCCCCAGGAGCAGATAATGGCAAGCAAGAAGTCCCCGCTTGAATGGTCGCCTGAAGAAATGGCTCAATATGTCGGCACTGTACGAGAAGCCGTTGAGTTATTCTTAAAAGAATCAGGCATCGGGAGTAAGTTTTCAGACCTCGTGCAGTTCATGAACACACGGTTCCGTACTGCGGACGAGGAAATGTTCAAAGAATGGACCAAAAAGGAATTTCCAGGTCAATTCACTTACACCCACACTCACACGGCGACATACGATGGTGACGAAGAATCCGAAGACTAGATTGCTTGATGATTCTTGGCAAGTAAGCCAAGACCAAATTGCAATAGAGACTTCGTTAGAATATAAAACGGCACTTGAGACAGTAAATGAATCCATCATATGGGTTGATGCAGTCATCAATCGTCTCAAGTCCACCCCTTGGCCGGGTGTGGAAAATCTATTGAAGAATAGATCGTCTCGTGCTATAAAGGAAGCCGAGATATATTTGACTTCTGCGTTGGAGTCATTAGAAAAAGCCAAGCGACAATTGGAGTCCACGGATGAATGACATTGAAGAGGTATTGGGAAATGCCAAAGTAGTGTTCGGCCTCAAAAGGCAAGGCCACATTCCAGCAATCGAAAGAATGCTCAAAGAGGGCAAGAATTGGGACGATATTGGTGCAGCAATCAATTGGTGTCCCATCACTGCCAGAGAACACTACGAACGATACCTGCACCGGCCAGAAGCAATACAGACCGTTTGGTTTGAAGTTGAAAACGAAGTTTGTCCCCTGCTCGCAAGAGCGGTCGAAATGCTGAGGAAATTCGGCAGTAAACCAGATGTACCAGTTTGGGATCGCAACAACATTGCGAGCCTGATCTTCCAAGCAGAACAACATTTGTTGTCAACATCAAGTAAGACACACCCTATTCTGAAGCCTCAAGATGACGAATGACACAGAACAATTACAGCGGGGACGACTGGCCTTTGCAGCCAGTTGTCTCAAGCTGGCACGGCAAGAACTGAAGGATCATGGACGTGAGTTCATGAAGCCCGGCGAAGACGTTTATGACTCTGCCGTGCAATATGGCGGGAAGATCAACCTGACGAGAGATGAAATCATCGAGGCCGAAAAACTCTCCAAGAGGAAGAAATGAAAGATTACAACATCATTAGGCGATTGTTCCCTGACCTTGAAGGGGTTTCATCACAGAAACCCCACAGAGAAAGAATTTTCTTTAAGGGACATTTACACGGTGATATTGACAGACGCCGTTAAAGTCGAACTGGACAAATGTGATTTGTTATGTTCGGTCTGTCATAAAGAGGTTCACTATTACTCAGCAGAAGAAGTAGGAGAAGAAGATGGACGAAAAGAAAAATGATACTACTGCTCAAATGAAGAATAATTTGGGCAATTCAACCGCTATTGCGATAAGTTTCGATACCACTGGAAGTATGGACCCCTGTATTCAACAGGTGCGTCAAAAACTGCGTGATCTCGTTGAAATGATGAGCGCCGATATTCCCGGCCTCAAGATTGGTTTGATTGCCCACGGCGATTATTGCGACGGCGACAATGCTGTTGCATTCCTCGATCTGACTGATGATCTCGAAAAGATCATGACCTTCATCAACACTACGCCCAATACAAGCGGCGGTGATGCTCCTGAGTGCTATGAATACGCTCTCCAAACGGCAAGGAAAATGTCCTGGCCCAAGGAAGGTGGCAGCGTAGTTCTCATTGGCGATGATGAACCGCACGAAGTTAATCCCAACAATATCAATTGGCGGGACGAAGTTCGGCAAATGCTTGAACTCAATGTTAAAGTGTTTCCGATGCAGTGTCTCTTCCGAGACAACCGCAGTGCTGTCAATGCCTTTTGGGAGGAAGTTTCCCAAATCAGCGAAACTCCACTGTTGATGCTTGAATCGTTCGGTGACAGCGCCAATACTCTTGAAGCTGTTGCGTATGCTTCATCAGGCGGCGAAGCATATGACACCTATAAGTCCAAGTTCGCTACGGAAGTCACTAGCGGCCTGCGAGCATGTGCCACCAGCAATCTTGTGGACAATCAGTCCAAGCTGGAGGCGTTTGCAAAAAGTCCGAAAGGCTAAGTAAAATGAGCATAAGAGAACAGGTAGAAGAAACGCTCAAAGAGGAAAATCCCGACGCTTTGTTCCTTGATGGCTTCGATGGAGCAATCATTGGCATTGCCAGACGAGCCAACCTTGCTGTCGTCGCATACAACGAATCGGCCTGCATTGATATTTTGATGAAAGATCAAGGCATGACCGAGGACGACGCCTGGGAATACTTTGGATTCAATGTCCAAGGTGCCTGGATGGGCGAACATACGCCAGTTCTCATCAGCTAAAACTTCGCTGAGACACCATTTGTCCTTGGAATTCTTATCAAGCTGCTATCGGGGTCGAAACAGTGTAGGGTCTCCAAAACCCTATGACACTTGGGATGGTAGTTAGCCAAGTAAAAAAATCTATCCACATTTCAAAAGACAAACGACGCTGATTCTCGAACCACCCGTGTACACCACGGGTGGTTTTTCTGTTTTACAGCCCATTATTTTCGTGGTAAAATCAGATTTTGGGCGTGAACCAAAAGAAGAGTTCGTTCTCTAGGTATGCGTAACATGCAATCACCACCACAATCAGGCGAAGTGTGGATCAATATCCACACTAGCTCTAAGGTGACGATTCAAGCCGTAGAAGAAGTTGCTCAAGCCAAGGGCGGGTTCGTTGTTGTATACGACCAACCGAATTGGAAGAGTCAGCGATGCGACATAATGACTTTCAATGTCAATTGGAAACGTCATAAAACAGCCAGCAAGTGGTTCTTGGGAGCCTTCAAATAATTTCGGAGAATGAAACATGGGTATGTTCAGTTGGAAGTGCAAAGGCTGTGGTCACGAACTCATTGAACGAGAATCAGTCCGTTTGAATGGACAAGTTCAAGAGTATGATGGCTATGGTGGATCAGCCGCCAATAATTTATTGCTAAACGCATATTTTCATCGATTGGGCGATTATGATCCCTCAGCATGGCACAACCGCTGTTACAAGAAGGCGTCCCGGCCACACCAGCTTGAAGAATCAGCAAGCAGCCACGCTCCAAACCAAGGATTCGGCCCCTCAAAGCTAGAGTTTTTGTCTGGATATGATGAGACTGTTTCGGTTGATGAATTCACCGTTGTTGTCAATGGTTACTACTCAAGCGACAACGGAGATAGTCGCCAGTTTGATTACCATTTGACCAACAATGGAAAACTAGAAGATCAACGTGAGTATTATCAGCGATATGAAGCTGCCGCTGAAGTACATGAGTTTGATTACGACGCATGGAAGGAAATGTCGGATGCCGAGAAAGAGGCTCAACACCAACAGCGAAAGGTAGAACTTGAAACGGCATTGGGTTCAGCAATGCCTCAAACCAATGCCAAGGCGTTTGCTTCTTTGCAAGAGGCTATCGACGCAGTGGATGCTGTATTGCCAGAACTACCCGCCGAACTAAATGGCGAATACGACCTAACCATCTATGGAAAGCAGGGCAAGATTGAAGGTGCTGTTTACCAACGCTCTGTTAGTCGAAAATACGACCGCACTGGCGAGAAGTGGGTCAAGTTGGACGTATTGGAAGTTGAAGAGTCTTATCGACTTGGACTAGACAAAGCTGGCCTTGTCGAAGAACAGTTGGATTTGGTAATAGCACGATTCAATGAAGCCCAGCAAGCACTCAATGATGCTTCCGAAGCACTTGGTCGTGCAGTACAACCGTTTGTCAACACAGACGATACAGACAAGCTACATGAATTGGCTGATCGTCTGCCAAAAGCATGGTCAGGAGTTCGTCGGATATATGAAAAGTTGATTGGGCTTGAAAATGCAAATTCAAATGGAGCAAGTGATGAAACGTAGCAAGCAGCACATCGACCCCGAAAGAATCGAAGAACCACCGGAAGTGGACCTGGCGCAACTGCGTCAACTCACCGAACAGGCCATTCAGCGGGGCAAATGGAAAGAAGAAAAGCGACTGGCTGACATTAAGGCCGAAGACGAACGCAAGGCCAAACGTGACCAGTTGTTCGCAGCTACGGTATTGGCCGAGTTTCCCGACAAGTGTGAGAAGGAAGCAGGTCGAGGCCGATCCCATGCCATCATCATGGGACTGAAATACAACCGAGATTACGTCTATGATGCTCGGATGTTCGGAGAGTTTCTAAATGACGGCAATTTCAACTCGTTGTCTTATGACCGTCTTACAGGCCCAGGAGCAATCGTCTGGAACTACCTGCAAGCAGCCGGACTCAAACCCACTATTGAGTCTTGGCATGACGGCATGGGCATGGACAGTGGCTTCAACATTGTGGTAAAATGGTAAGGTGCTGATCCATGTGCATGACTCAACGTGTTATTTCTGAAAAGCTAGTCTCTTTGGTGCCGCAGAGTGCCTACAAGGTGTTCTCCCGCAACAAAGAGGGACAGCTTCAGTCTGTCTTTGTCCCGACCTTCAAAGCGGGATTGATCTATCCACCGAATGAACGAATTCGAGTGGATGCTGAAGACGCCACCTTCTTCGCCTTCGAGAACTTCAAGAGCGCAATATCCATTGCCCGGCAAGGCCGTAAGCGATGGAATATGGTCAACGGCGACCTGATCGTATTGCCTGTTACAATGCACGAAATCGTTGCAACAGGCAAGTACCACGTTCCCAGCGAAGATATTCAGTGCTTGGATGGGTATTACCCAGCATTCGAGTCTAAAGAAATCGAAGTTCACGACTCTGAGGAAAATCGCAACGCCTTCTACGACGCTGTATTGTCGCAGTGGTTGAAGACAGCACAATATGCCATGTCCAAGATCGACAAAGAGGCTTTTGCCGCTCGTGTTCCACACTTGGCCGAATCTGTCAAATAGCCTCGAACCTGAGAGCCAATTCGTTCTCTAGGTATTCAGGAGATCAAATCATGTGTGGAACAAGAGGCATCTGTGATGAGTGCGGAATAGAGTGCGATTCCGTCACTGTGGACGAAGGCATCGGTCCCTATGAGTATTGGGGCAGTTGTGGTGTTCATCACAATTACGTTGATCGCTCGCCATGTTGTCATGCCGAAGTCGTTGAAGGCGGCAATACACTGGTTCGCATCAGTGACCATACCGCTCGCCGTGACCATAAGCGTGGCGGCATCAAGAAGGGCGACCGATATCGACTGGTTGTCACCCGATGCTGGCGTCGGCATGGGCCACACTGGATCAGCACCCGTAAGATCAAAAGCAATACTGCTGCTCCATTGTTTGGGAAATTCAAATTCCTAAAGGGGGCGCAAAGTGAAAGTCAAGTGGGTTAAGCAAACGACAACCGAGGAAAAGTTGGAACATGGCCAATAAAACAAACATATACGACCAAGATCGTATCATTGAGTTTCGTAAACAGGGACTCACACGAAAGCAAATTGCCGATGCTCTCGAAGTCAGCCAGAATACTCTCAACCAGCGGTTGAAGTTGATGTTCAGTAAAGGCTTAATCAATCATCTTCCACCAGAAGAGATCAAAAGGCGATCTCAAGAAGTTCATTCGGTCATGAACGATGAAGAATCAATTCATCAAGCAAAGACACTCAGATCAGAGGGTCTATCGATTAAAGAAATTGCCACACACTTCAGCGTGTCAGATGCGACTATCCTCAAGAAAATTGGTAAATCTGGTAGAAGAATTACCCCATTGCAACAGCAATTGATTGAACTTCGTTTGCGGGGCCTGACCGTAGATGAAATTGCAGCAGAATCAGGCAAGGCACGAGGTACAGTCGGAGTTCTTTTGGCGAGATTGGTAAAGCGTGGACTGATGCCAAGTCGATGCCGACACCGACCCCGACTTGCTCTGCCAGTTGCTACGGACGCTTCCAGATGACAAGGTGGCGACAGTCGTGTATGATGGTCGTAATCCAGAAGCAAGCTAGGATCGAGTCAGATGTTCGCTCACGATTTTGCCAGAGTTGTTGATGTTTTAACATTCAACACCAAAACTGGACATGAATTTTATATTGCCGCCGTCCAGACCAATGAAGGCGAGCTATACTTGGCTCACCTTGGTGGGTCTACTCGGTGGAATAAAAGGCTGGCTGATGCCTTGGTAGGCGGCGGGTATTTCATCAGAGAACAACATGCAAGGAAATGTGCCAATGAAATGTGTGGCATCTACAAAGACTTTCAGCCCGGACAAGTGATCGTAAAGAAACTGGATATTGATGATGCAGTGTCTCAGTTGAACGCTGCATTTCATCAGGCTGTGTCAGAAATGGCAAAGGCCAGAGAGTTGAGTAAAACTCAACCAAAAAGGAGTTACTATAAAGGAGTTGCTATTGACACTGGCAATTGACAAAAAAGGCCAACTATGGCAAATCGACAGGGATCACATAGTGACCCTACATCGTGGCCCCGCCCCTGCCGATGCAGTGGTTATACAGGCCGATTTCGAGGATGGCTTCACTGCCACTGCGGAAGAATATGCAACAGCTTTTGGCATAAGGAATTATAACATGCGTGTTTTAGCACAATCGACAACATACGAACTGACCGTCACCGAACTCACCAGCCTAATGGCAAAAGAATTGAACGTGGGCGAAAATCGTATCACGCTTCGATTCAAGACCCGTGAAGTCGGCGAGGTCCAGTGTAAACTAGGAGTTGCCAGCTTTGGCACAACCAGCCAAGAAACCTATGCACTTGAGGTAATTGTCGCTGGCCCGACACCAGATGTATTTCGAGATCAATCCAAAGATAACTCACACCCATGAGACGACAAACAACGAACGACCTCATGACGCCGCCATGCCCCATATGCGGTGAATATGTAAATGGTGGCATGACGCTCGTGCGTCACATATGCGATAACCACGGAATCACTACTGAAAAAGCAAATGATGTAGTCGATGATCTGTATGCAAAGATCATCGACAAAAGGAGAATCGGCGTGCCACCTGCTGCCCCAAGAGAATTCACTGTGATGTATGAACATCTGACCGGCGATCAATGCGAAGCATTGAAGGAACGAGTCAGGGACAAAGAGAAGGAACACACATGGGGAACCTATGGCCCTGACCGGGATGAAGACCTTCAGAAGTACACCATCGACAAACTCTCCACGCAGCACTTGGAGAACATCCTTATCACGCAGCCACAAATCCCCAATGAACTTGCGGCTGCAATCCTCATGCTTTTGAAGAAACGATACGGGGCCTTATGAGAAAGAATACATCAGCCTTTGCAGCCTTCTTGGTCATTTTGCGCTGCTGTATGATTGTCGCTCACACTAAGAAAAATGAAAATGAAAAAGAAACGTAATCGCAAGGAATTCAAACGTGGCACGGTGGTCGTGTTTGAACCAAAGAACTTCAACCCGGAGTATTGGGACAAACTCTCCGAGGAAGATCGAATCAAATACTATAGCGCTCTCGGATATGGTAGCCCCAATCCCAAGTTCTTTGTTTATTTAACCAAGATCAGAAACGCTCCTGGTCATTGCGTATTAGTCTCGCTTGATGACCAGACAATCGAAACCATGAGACATGACAATGACTTCAGAGAAGTGGAAGAAGAGGAATTCTGATGCACAATTTTTGGGAACATCATGGCTGGCTGTTCATCATGGCAATGTTCTTCTTCCCAAGATTGACCATGCTGTTCGCCACCACATTCGGCGGTGGTTTGCTTTATTATATTGGCTGGCTACTAATGCCTCGCCTGACCGTAGCAATCATCGCCACCATCCTATTTCACGACCACAATACATTGCTATTGATATTCACATGGATATGGGCATTTAGTGGCGAAGCAGGCGAAAAGATCGTCATCAAAAATTCTTCAAAGTGAAGCCATGTTCATCGAAGTGAAAATAGCTAAGACTGCCGCCAGCCCCGACCCTGATCCAAGGGTCGAGGTTACGCCGCATATTCTTAAACTATTTCCACTGAAGAAGAAGTGGAAAGCCGTCGAAGGACTCAAGGAAGACTGGCAAGGCTGGTCAATGGATGTTGGCGGCTGGGGTCGCATGGTTGGTGACAAGCACGTTCTTGTATTGCTCAACCGCTGTGGTGAATACCATACGACATGGAGAATGTATGTCGATGGCGAAATGGTCTACCACATGAAGGATATTGTCACCATGATGGCCAGCGGCCAAAATGCCCAGAATAGGGCTGATGCCTACATGAAGTCCGACAAGATGAAACTGCTTGCCAACTTCGATAAGACGATGGACGGCATTCTCGATCAATACAAGGCTCAACACGTTTAGCGTTTTACAACGGCCTGGATTTGAGGTATAATCACTCACTATGAGCAATAATCAGGTCGTATGCCAGAACCGCAAAGCCCGTTTCGAGTACGAAGTCCTCGAAACACTCGAAGCCGGTATTGTCCTTAAAGGCACCGAAATCAAGTCGGTAAAGCAACACCACGTCTCGCTCGATGGTGCATTCGCCGTCGTTGCCAATGGCGAAGTCACGTTGGTAAATTGCAACATCGAACCCTACAAGCAGGGCAACATCAACAACCACGAACCCAAGAGACAACGCCGCCTGCTCTTGAATAAGTCCGAGATCGCTAAGTTCGCTGAGACGGCAAAAATCAAAGGGTTCACCATCGTTCCCATGTCCATGTACATCAAGAATGGCAAGGCCAAGGTCGAACTGACTGTCTGCCGTGGCAAGCAACTCCACGACAAGCGACAATCCATCAAGGACCGTGATCTTTCAAGAGAACTGAGGCAGCAATGACATTCAAATTTGAAATTGGACAAGAGTACCAAACTCAAGCTGGCGAAACCATCAAGGTTCTTGGAAGAACCGACAGCGGCGTTGGATTTGAATGCTTGATTTGTAGTGACAACAAGCATCGCTACGATAGATCAACACACGACGCTGACGCTGACGCCGGAAGAGTCACCGGGACCAATCACGATTACTCGTGTCCAGATAACTTCGTGAGACAGACATGAAACCAACTTGGTTGATTGAAGCCGACGTATTTCCGAATGAATGTGGAAGACTAATTGCTGAACTAGCAAGACAAGAAGTTCCATATGTCGTTTGCAAGGTTGGAAAATACGAAGAATACATCAAAGATTTTCCTGATGATGCCTGCATGGTCTTTTATGGCAGCTTGCAGTTCGCTTCAATTCTTCGACGCCAAACAAACTGGAGTGGCATTTATTGCAACTTGCCAAAGTTTGAATGCCTTTACTATTATCCCAGGTTTGGACAGTATTTGTTGAATAGCAACTATGCCATGTTGCCATTTGGCGAACTCGACCGTCGTAAAGATTGGCTTTTCCAAAACATTGGTAGTGATAACCAATTGTTTGTTCGCCCATCCAGTGGATATAAGACGTTCACTGGCAAAGTCACCAATGCCGAAAATTGGGAAAAGGACTTGAGGCTGTTTGGATTCTACGACATAAATCCAGAAGAGTTAGTCGTAGCGGCAACACCGTCTGCCATCAAACAAGAATGGCGAGTGGTTGTGTCTGACAAAGTTATCTCAGGAAGCAGATATTTTGTAAATGATCCCCAATATTGGGACACAGATCACTCTGTCGAAACGCTTCCTGATTTTGTTTTACAATACGTCAACGAAATCTTGGCCACTATCAAATATCAACCTGATCCTTGTTGGACAATTGATATTTGCCAACTGGAATCAAATGAATTGAAAGTGGTCGAAGTCGGTTCATTTTCATGTGCCGGGATGTACGCCAGCGACCCTGAGCCTATTGTCGCAGAACTAAACCTAATATCTGTTAGGCAATGGAAAGAAAACCATTAAGCCCCCAAAAGACCGATAACCGCTATCCTGGTAGCTTTTATCGGTCTTCTTATTTTGCCTACTTTACTGATGAGAAAATTGGCAAGTTCTGATTTACAGAAACATTATTACAGTGGTACAATCCACAGGTGGCAAAACGCTACCTCAAGCCCATCGTCGGCTTCTCTAAACGTCCCTTCTAGGATGGTTCCCATGCGAATGTTCTCTGCCCTGATCGTTTCGTTGATTTTGTTCTCCACCGCTTCAATCGCTGAAGCAGGTGGGCGTCATAGATGCCAGCCAAGATGTGTCCAATATCGTCAGGTTGTCCATCGTCAGCCAAGATGCGTCCAATATCGTCATTGTCAGCCAAGATGCGTCCAGCAGCCCAGCCAACCGATTTACGTCGATCCGATTCACTCGGACTCTCAAACCAAATACATCGCACAACCACAACCACAAGCCAATCCGAATATCATCGAGAACTCACAGCCTGCTTCTGTTCCAGATAAAGACAAGCCGTATATGCAGCGGCCATCAGACTTTGGCAGAGCGCCATACAATCAGGGCGCTTGATTTACAGTCCGAAATTTTCGTGGTACAATCTTCTCAGAAAAGGAGCCTGCCATGAATAGTCCCATGAACCGCCAAGAAGTTATCGCCCTGATGCAGACCAGCAGGGACGAAAATGAGTGGAATGCCAACTGTGATACCGTCAAGAAGAATTGCTACGGCTATCCTTCTTTTTGGTATGAAGCAATTATGCTCTCCGGCATCGCCAACAAGGTCCGCAATAGCTGGATGTCAACAGCCGTTCGTGGCAACCTTGCCGACATCATGCCAGCAGAAGTAGCTGGCAGCGTTCAGTCAATCGAACTCCTGCCACCAACCGACGAAGAGATCGCCGAAATCAAAAGAGCCAACAATGGATAACGGAAAAGATATTTCGCCCCGTAAGCCTTGGACCCATGAACAACTCCAAGAGTTGTTGCCCAAACTGAAGGACGAGATCGCCCGTGAAGAAGCGGAAGACCCCAATATCCGTCCGCTGCCTCCAATGACAGTGGATGAATGCAAGGATTTCTTCTTCCGACTCAATGATATTGCCAGCCAGAGGCCACTCACCGTCGATGAAGGCTGTATCATGGGTCAGTTGCTTGCTGTATTCCAATATGCAGTCCGAGCCGAAACCCTGGGTCGTAAAGGCCGCTACTTTGTCCTCAGTGAAGAAGACATTAACCGAATGATGCAAGAGCAAGGCGTGCAATGAGTTTGGTAAAAGTCCAATACCGTCGTGTATTTTGGGGTGTGAGTGGTTATACATACAACGACGCAAACGTATCCGACTGGAAAGATTGGCCAGAATTGGGTACGTTTGAATCATTGGACCAAGCAATAGCCGCACTCTCACTTGAATTCCGTGGTTGCGCAATACAAGATGTATCCTTTGACAAGATAGGCGTTTACGAACCCATTGACTACCATCCTCGCTGGTATCAATTAAGATTCCCAGCCACAAACATTAGATTGGCCCGCACCGTGAGCGAACACGAAAGTCCTTGGAAGGTAGGACTCAATGAAGCGTAAACCCTATTGCCCCTGGTCAGGTTGCGGCAGACCTAATGGAGCCGCACCACCTTGTCCTGTCAAATGTAAAAACTGCGGACATGGCACACACGAGAAGCCATATACATTAACAATGACGCATGGTTCGCCTACGAAGAACGATCCCGACAAATCCGAGAACGAGTCGGCCTCTTCGAGCAGCTTTTCCACAAAGCACTCGAAAAACGATATAGCGATGACTACTATCGCAATAACCGATACAACCAATACAAAAAGAAACTCGTCATCAATGGTCGGGAATACCTCATTGGTGAAACCAATGGTCGATCCTTCGGAGTAATCGCATATCCAGAAAACATCATCACCGAAATCGTTGAACCTCTCCGATAAAGAACAGAAGGCTGCGAACTTGGGCGTGAAGATTATCGGCATTCCAGAATTGGAGAAGTTGCTGTGAAAGTCTTAATCGACGAAGCACAAGCTGAAAGAGATGCTTTTCATTCGTGTTATGGCTTCTTTGGAGGATGTAGTTGTCACTCAATGCCGCCGTGTGGTTTTTGTACTCATCCGGGAAATCCTACCAATCAAGAAGAAGATGAATCTTGTTGGCGGGAAGAACCTCTACAAGCGGATCGAACCAACCCCTGGCATGTAGGACTCAACGATGATCGCCCGTGTGGTCACAAAGATTCATCGGAATTGTATTCACTATGCAGGTAAATTCCATTTGATCACCAGCACAACCAGATAAATTCTGCACGCTATTCGACGCCGCTTATTTCACGATGGTTACTGTTGCTACAGTTGGATATGGCGATCTAAGTCCCGTCACCCCGATAGGACGAATCATTGCCATGTTTACATTCGTGACGGCATTGGCTATATTTGCAGGCATCCTGGGCGTACTCGGCTCCAGCTTCTTCAAGGTCATGGAAGAAGAAATTGATCCTAACATTGACCCTCTGGAAGAGTTCCATAAAGAGAAAGAACGCCGACTTACTCGTTCTAAAAACTCCTGAAGGGAAACCAAATGCTTTTATTTGACGAATTCTTCCAGACCGTAACCGGGCATAAGCCATTTCGATGGCAATCAGATGTTGCAAATTCATTATGCAACAATGTCTGGCATGATGCTATTGGCATTCCACCCGCCACAGGGAAGACTTCCATTCTGGAGATTTGGTATTACTCTCTATATCACAATATTTTGACCAAGCCAAAGGCTAGGCATATTCCGTTGCGGTTGTGGTATATTGTTGATCGCAAAGTTATCGTCGATGGTGCCAATGAGTCTGCGGTCAATTTAATTGAAAAGTTGCAAACATCCCTCCGTGATATGGGTGAAGTGGTCAAACAACATTTCCGGTGCGATCATCCCCTGTTCATCGGAAAAATTCGAGGCGGGATGGATCGAGACGAGAAAAATAGGTGGCTCACAAAGCCAAATCAGCCAACCATTATCACTTCAACGGTCGATCAATATGGTTCAAGGCTGTTGTTCAGGGGTTATGGCGTCAACCCAAAATTGCGCAGTATTCATGCTGCAATGACCGGCATTGACTCGCTCGCCATTCTTGATGAAGCCCATCTCTCGCAGGCCCTTAAATCACTGTTAAGGGTTGTTGCTGCCAATTCAAAACCACTTGGGAACATTCCAAGCACAAAGGTTATTGAGTTGACCGCTACTGGCACAAATCAGGATGTATTTCCAATCAATGTGGCCGATGATCCTGCATTGGCCCAACGGCTGAATGCCAAGCGTAACATCACGCTGATCCGAGCCGGTGGCAATATCGTTGACACATTGTTGCTTCATACAATTGAAAACGCTGCGAAGCATAATGTTTTGGCGACTATTTGCAACACGGTTATGACGGCTCGCAGCGTTTTCAACAAACTTCAAAAGAAAAAAATTACTTCGATTCTATTGACTGGTCGCACTCGACCACATGAACGTGAGCAGCTATACACAAAGTATATGGCTCAATTGCTCACCAAACGGGATCGCACGAAAGATGCTCCGCTTGTCGTCGTCTCTACTCAAACTATTGAAGTTGGCGCTGATTTCGACTTCGACTTCATGGTTTCACAAGCGTCTCCGTTGGATTGTCTCATTCAACGATTTGGTCGCCTTGACCGTATTGGAAAAATCGGTCAGACTGAAGGCATTATTGTACTGGACAAAAAGGATGATAGTGTCTACGGCGACGTGACTAAAGACACTTTTAATTGGTTAGAACAAAACTGCCCCGCATCATTCGATATTGGGAGTATTCCCCGTAACTCAAAATACTTCGCAAAGACCAATCACATTCCACTCTTTCCCAAAGACGTATTGCGTATGCTTGCTCATACGCACAAAAGCCAGCAGATTAGTCTGGATGGTTTATTGCATGGGGTGAAGACCCGCCTCGATGCTGATTTTCAAATTGTGTATCGAAATGAAATCACCGAGGATATGTTGACCAAGCGGCCCAAAGAAGCTGCAAAATGGTTGACAATGAACCATTCACCCAACAACGCTGAGATTCTTTCACTTCCAGTTTATAGCTTGTACATCAATGACTGTGCTGATACTATGCCTGATGACGATCAGGTGAAGAGTATGGCATTGGACAAGCCTTGCCTTCGATATAGAGATGGCAAAGTCATCTTGATGAGTGAAATTCGATCCGGTGATCTGGTGATTGTTCCAACGTCATATGGGCAATATGATGAATATGGTTGGAACCCTAAAAGCACCGCAGATGTTGAAGATGTGTCCGATCATTATTCAAGTATTGTTCGCTGGCATTCCGATTGGACGCCTGGATTCAATCTCAATAATTATCGTTCTGTTGATGGCAACGTAGAAGTTGAGGATATATTAGATAGACTCTCAATCAATACCGTGTCGCCACGCCAAATGAAACATTTGCCATTACTCAAGAAAGGCTTCGTGCGAATTACGCCAGATGGAAAAGGCGTATACATATACCCTGCTCGTGCCAAGAAAGATCAAGAACAGCAATTCCTAAATGCCCATAATGCTAAGGTGGGCCATAACGCTCGTGTTTTCTGCGAAACCATTGGATTGGATGATGATTTAACGGCTATTCTCGAAAAGAGTGGACAGTCTCACGACCTGGGTAAAGCTGATCCACGATTCCAAGAAAAGCTGTATTATCCAAATGCAGTTCAGCCAACCTTATTGGCTAAATCTAAAGGATATAATTTCGCCGCCAAACAGCGATACCCAATGGGATGGAGACATGAACTTCAATCGTTGGTTATTGCGATGGAAAACAATTTAGGAAATGATCTGGTTGATCCTGAATTGTTTTATCATATTGTTGCGGCCCACCACGGTTGGTTTAGAAGTGGCATTCCAATTGTCGCCGATGAAGGGTTTAAGCCATTCATCGTAAATGATATGAAATCATCGCAGGCGTATTTTGAAGTATACGCAGGCATGTCTCGCCAATCATTCTATGACCTCAATGAGAAGTATGGATATTGGGGCCTCGCTTTCTTGGAAACTATTCTTCGTCTCGCAGATTGGAAAAACTAATGTTCACCATCAACCTTCCAGGTCTGCCTGCATTTCATCCTGCTGCCGCCTTGTCTGTATATGGTCTGTACGCCCTTATTCCTGGTGCGACAATTTATTACACCAAAGGCGACAACGGCACATATCATCCAGTCCTCAGATCGAAATATAAAACAATTGAGGAATTGGTTGCATTCCTCTGTGACCCTCAGACGTGGACAAATTTTACTTCACAAGCGTTTGCCGATACACAGATATATCTCTCTGACTATCGCAAAGTCGCTGCTATTGAAGAATCAGTGGCGGTCGGAATTGCTACTGATCTAAGTCTCAGAAAGCCTGATGATAAAAAGAAAAAGAAGAACGATCTCATGCTTAGTAGAACGCCATTCTACTTCATGGATCGCACCAGTTGGACATTCCAAGGGCAATTCGCCGCAGTGATGGAACTGATGACAAGTTGTCCTGACTTGGCAGTTAGGAATCTCTCCAATTATTCTTGGCAATATCAAGTAGGGCAGAATTTCGGTTTGTTTTTTGAAAGCATTACTGATAAGGTATGCAAGAATCTAGTAGAAGGAAAGGAATCCAATACCAAAACTGTTCCTGTCGTCTGTTTGCTTGCAATTGCCGGGTGGAAACTATTGCCATGTTTCATGAATGGTCGAGATGTAATGACCGCAGGCTGGAATCGAAAAGATGATCTTCATTTCACATATCCTGTGTTCACCCGACCGCAAACCAGAGAAGAGGCTGTAGCTTGGCTGCATGATGCCGCATTGCTCGACTTCGCCGCACGTCGAGCAGCCTTCCAAAGATTAGGCATTCCCTTAGTATTTGAAGTTCGCCGTTTTAGATACCCTAAAGGTGGTGGGTATTTGAAATCAGCCAAATCACTTTAATCTTCCACCATTGTTTTACAGCATTGAAAATTAGTGGTATAGTCTTCCACTCCATCACCATCACACTAACCCCACGGAGCTAAACATGAACAAACTTTCTGATCGTCTTCAAAAGTTGCATGACCGCATTACCGCTGCTGTCACTCGTCCCACAGCAGATGCAGCAATCACTTGTACGTTGCAACTCACGCCCCAAACGGGGTTCGATATGAACAAAGTGTTTCCCCCAACTTACAAAGGCAAGGACAAGGAGTGGGAATATCACACTGAAAAGAGACTCAGTAAGGACTATCCTGAAAATAAAGAAGACGGCGTGGTTGGAATTGTGATTCTGGACTCTATCCAGAGTTGCGCTAACCGCATGGAAGATGCTGCTGAGGATGCGTTGAAAAGGAAATTGTTCGCTCTCGGCAATGCAGCCATTAGATTCAAGAATGGTTCGGTGTATTCATCATTCAGGATGCCACACCGTATTCATGATGCCGCCATGCGAGATTGCACTATCAATGGTGTTGATTTCGCCTACACGGATATTGGAAAGAAGCTCTATGGTAGCGACCTTGAAGTTGCTGCCAAAACCGCATTCCAATTCTGCCCGTGCGCTTTATTGTTCGGATGTTGGTGTTCGCAAGTGAACAACACGTCAAGAGGCTTCAAGTCAGGCCGCTTCGCCATCAACGAAGTTTTCGCTGCCTATGTCAGCGAAACTCATCGAACTGGTGGCCGGATGGACCCTCTCAAGATCGAAGATAAGTTTGAGATTGAGAAGAAAGACGAATACGGTAGCCCTTGGAGTATTTCCAAAGTCAAAAAGACAGTGGAAGAAGCAGTTCAAGAAGACCAAGAAGGTGACGAAGTTCGTAGAAACAAAAAGGAAAAGACGAGCAAAAAGAAGGCATCTGAAATCGGGCATTGCAACATCCCGCCAAGTATGCGAGACAAGACTGGCAACTTCTTGGCTGGTGGCGTATCGGTTAAGTGGATCAAAGATAGGTTCACCATTCATCTGAAAAAGACGTTTGAATATGCCACTGGTAATAATGAGGAAGATGTTCTCGTCCGTAAATATCTTGTCTTCCTGGGCATGTATCTCTTTATTGAGAAGTCTCAGAAGTACGAGATGCGATCTGGATGTAGTTTGGATCGCACTGGCCCGGAAACCATCTTCAACTTCTCTACTTATGGTAAATTTGAGCCATTCGAGTTGACCAGCGAAGAAGCTCTCGAACTCTGCATTCATGCCTCGGTAGATGTACAGCACATTTTCCAAGAGATCGTCGGCGAAGCAAAGCCTGATCTCGAACGAGTTATAGATGGCAGCAAGCCAATCATGCCAGACGAAGAAGCTGATGCTGAAGTCCCTGTCAAGGCAAAGAAATCAAAGGCAAAGTAAGGAAGAGGTCATCATGTTGATTGAAATCCGCTTCTTTAACGGCTACTACGGGGCCGATCAAGATCGCAACAGAGAATGGCCTCCGAGTCCTGGCAGACTATTCAGCGCCCTGATTAACACTTTTTCTATCATGGCTAAGAATGTCGCCAGCGACAGGACCATCCTGCAATGGTTTGAGAGTCTGATGGCACCGGAAATCATTTATCCAGAGGCAATTGAAAAGGAATATACACCAGTTGTGGTATATGTTCCTGTCAATTCCTATAAAGATAAAGGGACATTCCTACATCCAACTAGGTTGGAGCGCCAGTTTCCATCGGTTCACGCATATGATGACCGCTTGTACTATTCTTGGCCCGGCGTCGAACCACATCCACAAATGGAACAGTTGTTGAGTTATTTCAGTTGCTTCGGCACCAGCCGTTCCATGATGGAAGCAAGACTTGTTCAGGAGCTTCCAGAAGAAGCAAAATCATTTATTCATCTCAAGCCAACTGACAATGGATTGGGCAAGCGACTGTCTTGCTATCATCCTGGTCGTCTTGCTATATCGGATTCCGCATATGAACAAAATATCAAAACAACTCCAACTCATCATGTTGGATACAAGCAATACAAGGCACCGATGCCGAGCTTGGCTCAAATCTCAACATTTTTCAAGTTGAGTGGACCATATCTGGTTCACGGGGTTGAGGCGGCACTATTGGCAAGTGCTGTTCGAGGTCGCTTGCTCAATATCGCTCGTCAACTTGATCTGACGCCAAATGCCTTGATTGGCAAAGACTCAAAGTCTCCCCATATGGCTTTTTTGCCATTGCCATTTGTGGGCCACAGGTTCGCTACGGGCATGATTATGGGCATGAATATTACAATGCCTAAACTCGTTGATCCACAAGAATTGCAAGACTGTATGCAGATCATGCACCAATTCATTGTGGAAGGCGGTACAGTCAAATACAGAAATGAAGAATGGACTCTATCGCCTGTCCCCGACAATGACATGACGCCATATACGCTGCGGCCAGCAGCTTGGAATAGATCGTCTCAATTCTGGAAAACGGTATCGCCCGCAGAGATCAATTGGAGAAAAGGTTCCAAATACATCCATGAGTTGTGCCAAAAGCTCAACTTGCCGGTGTCATATGTCACTGTTCAACAATATTCCTACTTCAATGGTTCACGCCGAGCCGACCAATATGTTGATCGAAGCATATTGCGACCAGATCGCCGTAAACTGTTCAAAACCCATTTCCTTGTGGAGTTCAGCGAAAAGGTGCAAGGTCCGCTCTACATTGGAAATACGTCCAATTTTGGACTTGGATTGCTCAAGCCCTGGCAACCTAACATCGTCTGAAATATGGCGACAAAGTTGAAGGAAGGCTGACCCGAACGTACACGGCGATATGCTTTTTTTACATCGTCTGAAATATGGCGACAAAGTTAAAGGGAGGGAAAATCCGACGACGAACTGTTGGGCGGTAAATTTCATCGCCATTTTACTGGCGACATAGTTGAAGGTTCTGGGCAATCACGGCGTCGTAGCTGAGATCGACGTTACATCGCCAGTAAAATGGCGACATAGTTGAAGGCTGGTTTGGCAAGTGGCCCTGCAAGCTGGAGCGTTTCGTTACATCGCCAGTAAAATGGCGACATAGTTGAAGGCCGCTGAACAAACCATTTCATCGTCTGAAATATGGCGACAGAGTTGAAGACAAACAGCGGTACGAGTATGTGATTTGTGCGTGATTCATATATCGTCCAAAAGACGACAAAGTTGAAGAGAAGGTCCGACTCGATTGAATGTTCTAGCAAGTTGTATTTACATCCCACTTGACGCTGGGACAGCCAGCCTGTAGACTTTACCCTGATTCACAACCTCGTTTCCATGAAAGGAACATCCAGTGAAGAATCTTTTTGTTTTGGGCATCGTCGCCCTCGCCGTGGCAGCTTTCTCCGCATCCAGCGCCGAAGCCTGCCATAAGTCCCGTTGCTGCAATCCAGCCCCGGTCGTTTGCTGCCCCGCTCCTGTTGTAGTTTGTCAGCCTGCTCCCGATTGCTGCCCAACTGCATGTGTAGCGGATTGCTGCCATCGCCCGGTCAGGAAAGCAATTCGCAAGATCAAGAGCCGCCGCTGTTGCTGTGTTGTCGCAACCTGTTGCAACACCAATACTACCGGCGCTCTTCCGGTCGAACCGAAGACCGTTGTTATGCCAGCACCGGCATCCAACTAAGTCTCGATCAGACGGAAAAGACTAAAGGCCAGTAAGCATCACGCTTGCTGGCCTTTTTTCGTTTACAGACGGTCAATTTCATGGTCGAGAATCAAAACAAATAGATAAAATAAAGCATATCCTTGCCCAAAATCTTCCTTCAACATCAGGTTGACCAAAATTCTGCTTCGTTTAACCAAGCCTTAAAACTCATTTGACCTTTCGATTAACAAGATTAGATACAACAACCGATACCTCGGACCCCTCACCATCAGGCTCAAATTGTACCGATGTCCCATAATGATTCCCGCCACCTACCATATACACAATCTTGACATATGTGCTGTTCGCCTTAACCTCAATAACCGGCGATGATCCCATCTTGGCACCCAACTTACGCCCAGGCCCCTCACCCGTTACAAAATCCTTCCCAATCGCAGATGACCACCCAGGCGCTGAATCAGCCTGTAACAACGAACGATAAGCCGGAATCGTGTCAGCACCACCCGTAACCAATAACTCTAACAAAGCCGCAAACTTCTTAGGCTTGCTTGCATAATTCGCCTCTGCCGCTAACTTCATCTGATCCAATAAATAGGCACGCTTCTCTGCCGCCTCATACGATGGATTGCTCCCCATGTCCTTCATAGTCTTCAATACTCGACGACTAGCACCCAATACAGATAATGCCTTCAATGGACCTAACCCACGAACATGCGGCTTGCCCGTCACCGCCTTCAAACTGAACCCAACGTCACCACGCATCCCAGGTAAATACTTCTCACAACCAATACGCAAATCTGCCGTGTCTTCCTTCAATCGAACCGATCCACCATTCTCCCCACCCGTAAACTCAATGGAATCCACCACGCACTGACGCAGTAAAGCCATCGCCTTACTGTGAATCAAATTCCCCATGCCAGTCTTACTCACAGCATGTTGCTTAATGAACTCAACCACCAAACGTCCTAAATTAGCCCCAACCTTGCCAGTAATCATCCCACCTAACCTAGCCTGCTCCTGTAATGCCCATGCCAAATCCTTCTGACCCACAACCTTTAACGGCTCGGTGGATGGTGGTACTATTGTCGTAACCAAAAAGGCAAATACATGAACCTCAAACAATAACCCCATCTCCCTGCCCACCATCTGAGGTATCGAACGACGACCAGCATTCATCCCACGAGCAAATGTCGCCGTGTCCTTGGTGTTCCAACCTAATTTCATCCCAGCCGCAGCCTTAACCGCTGCCTTCCCCTTCGAATCCTTCTCCGTAACCTCGCCCAACAAAGGCCCAGAATGCACCACAGAAGCCGCTAAAGCCATAGTAGGCTCAGATGCCGCACCAACAGGAGAAACAGGCACAGAAGGCCGTACAGGAGCCATAGCCGGAGCTACAGCCGGAGCTACAGCAGCCAAAGAACTGATAGAGACTGAGATGTAACCCTCAGATGCTCGAATAGATGAAGCAATACGAGACATAAGACCAGACATCCATGAGGCAACCTCTTCCATCCCGCCCTCAGATGCACCTAACCATTCTTTGAAACTATCCATCAAAATCTCCTTAAAGCAAAATCATTACTTTTTGTTCCGTAATCTACTCCAGAAATCAGAGGCTCGCTTCGACCCCGCATCAATCTGATTTTGAACGTCTTGGGCGTGTTGCGGAATTGGCGTTTGTGAAATTGTCCCGTCGCCATTGTAATGCCCGCCGCTACCTGACCATGAACTATTTCTTCTATTGTTTAATGCGACCTGCTTTTCAAATGCTTTTCGACGAGTGTCAGATGC
>Ga0315270_10000374_pt1 | contig 25067 bp, 15 predicted proteins | sample C1_bottom_MG_FD_204932 | JGI IMG/M metagenome (GOLD analysis project Ga0315270, IMG submission 204932) | Sediment microbial communities from Yellowstone Lake, YNP, Wyoming, USA - C1_bottom | ecosystem: Environmental > Aquatic > Freshwater > Lake > Sediment | place: USA: Wyoming | collected...
AGCGCGCCTTGATCCGCGCCGGCGGCGCAGTGGTCGGCGAGGAATACACGCCCATCGGCGTCGACGCCGCGGCCATCGATAACCTCTTGGATAAAGTCGAAACGGCTGCACCGGATGTGTTCGTGCCCTACTTTGCCGGCACCGACCAAGTAAACCTCCTTACCCGCTTCACCCAGCGCGGCCTCAAGCAGCACATGGCAGTGGTGATGGGGCACTACGACGAAATGATGGCGAGCCAATTGCCGGCCGAAGTGCGCACCGGCTTCTACTCCAGCAACACTTATTTCATGAGCGTGGACAGCGCACAAAACCGCGACTTCCTTGCACGCCTCGCCGCGTATCCCGGCGTCGACGGCGTGTGGCCGCACGGCAACGGCATCCTGACCAACTTCGGCGAAGGCGCCTACCTGTGCGTCAAGGCCTTCGCCCAGGCTGCCAACCAGGCCGGCAGTCTGGATCCCGAGATCTTGGTGGAGGCGCTAAAGGCCATTGAAGTCGCCGGCCCGCAAGGCACGGTGCGCATGGATCCGGTCACCCACCATGCGACCGTCAATACCTTTTTATCGCGCTGCCGCCCCGATGGCGTGTTTGAGATGACCGAACAATTCGGCGCCATCGCGCCGCTATTGCCGGAACGCTACAAGCACCAACGCATCAGCCATCAGGCCACGCTCGAAGAAGACATCCGTCTGCAGGCGCGCATCCTGGAACAAATGTCCGAAGCGGTGTTCCTGGTCAGCACCGCGAACACCAACATCGTCTACAACAATGCCGGTGCCGAGCGCATGTTTGGTTACGACAAAGGGGAGCTGATCGGCAAGTCCATTCACCTGCTCACCGACACTTCCGACCCGGAACAGCACGAACATGCAGACCGCATCATCCACCGCTTGAACGAAAAGGGCGCTTGGCAAGGCGAGACAAGCAATCTGAAAAAAGATGCAGCGCCGCTGTGGTGCTCGGCTTCAATATCGACCTTCACCCATCCCGCCTATGGCGAAGTATGGCTCTGGGTAAACAACGACATCAGCGCACGCAAACATTCCGAACAAGCCCTTAAACAGCTCAACCAGGAGCTTGAACTGCGGGTCGCGCAACGCACCCATGACCTGGAGCAAGCCAAGGACGTGGCCGAACGTTCCTCGAAAGCCAAGAGCGAATTTCTGTCGCGCATGTCACACGAATTGCGCACACCGATGAACGCCATCCTCGGCTTTTCCCAAGTGCTGGAGCTAGAACAACTATCGCTTGAGCAGGAAGATTGCGTAAACGAAATCCACAAGGCCGGCGACCACTTGCTCGAGCTCATCAACGAACTCCTGGATCTGTCGCGCATCGAGGCCGGCAAGCTGGCGCTGGTGATCGGCCCGGTAAGCGCTAATGCCGTCGTTACCGAAACCCTGCAACTCACACGACCGCTACTCGAGCAACGGCGTATCAGCGTGGTCAATAAATGCGCAGCCGACATCGCCGTGCTCGCCGACACCACACGACTCAAGCAAATCCTAATCAATCTGATCTCCAATGCCGCCAAGTACAACCGCGCTGGCGGCAGCATCCGCATCGATTGCCGGCCGCATGGCGATAAGCTACTACGCCTCTCGGTCACCGACACCGGCCCTGGCATCGCGCCGGAACATCTGGCCAAACTGTTCATGCCCTTTGAGCGCTTAGGCGCCGAATTCACTGCCGTATCCGGCGCTGGGATCGGGCTGGCGCTATCGCGCAAATTGGCCGAACTAATGGGCGCAACACTGGGCGTGGATTCCACGCCGGGCCAGGGATCGACCTTCTGGCTCGACCTCGCGCGCGCCGAAACAGCCACCGCAATCACCCTGACGGACGCCGCAATCGCAGCCGCCAATCAGACGCGCAAACGCGTGCTCTACATTGAAGACAACGCTGCCAACCTCAAAGTCATCGAAGCGATGTTGCGCCATCAGCCGGATCTACTGCTGCTCTCTGCCGTGAACGGCGAGACAGGGTTAGAACTGGCGCGACGCTACACGCCGGATGCCATCCTACTCGACATCCACTTACCCGGCATGAGCGGTTATGCAGTGCTCAAGGAACTACAAGCCGACCCCGCGACCCGCGCTATTCCAGTACTCGCGCTCTCGGCCGATGCCATGCCGATCGACATCGAGGCCGGCCTCAAAGCCGGTTTTAAGCGCTACCTCACCAAACCAGTACGAATCAAGGATCTGCTAGAGGCCTTGGAAAAAACTTTATCAGCCGCCTCTACAGAACTTCTTCGATAACGACACGCGTTAGAAATTACCCATGCCTTCATTAGAAACACCGAACACCACCGAGATTTTCCCCGCGCTAACTGAAGCGCAATTGCGGCGCAGCCTCTACACCACGACGCTGTTGGCCCTGCTAGTACCACCCTTCATCGGCGGTACGCTCATGGGACTCGTCGGTTTCTATCCCCTGCCCGAGTTCTATCTTATTTTCACTGACTACAGTTTGTTTTACGTGCTTGCCGTGCTCAGCATTGCCCTGGCACTGGTGCCGCGCGCCCATCGATTTATCGTCGGCCTCGTGCACTTGGAACGTACCCAGGCCGAAATGCGAGCCCACGCAGCATTCGCACGCCTGCCCTGGATCCTATTTGGCGCGGTGACGTTGTATTCGATCTTCGGTGCCCTTTCTGCGGATTTCTCCTTGGAACATATGGGTATCCGCAAATACACCCTGCGCGAACATCTGTTCAACCAGTTCGGTCTCATTCCGGTGGTGCTGATCACCACCTTCCCGATTTTTTTCTATTTTGTCGATCATTTAGGGCGTTACCTTGGCCCACGCGGCATTAGCGTTACCGCCATTCCGCTTTGGGTAAAACTGCTAATGTTAGGCATCGTTACACCGCTACTCATCGACAGCCTGCTGATCGGCTACTACTTCAACCGTACGGGCTATTTCAAAGTAGAGACACTAGGACTTTGGCTATCGCTGCTGGCCTTGGCCATCGGCGGCACCTGGATCGCTTGGCGCAGCCTGCGTCAAGGCATCGCCCCCTTGCAAGCCTTCATTACTGCCCGCGGCAACACGCTCGCCGAGCGCGCCGCCAGCCTGACACCACTATCATTGGATGAGCTGGGCGTACTCACGGCACGCTATAGCGAGCTACTGACGACGCAAAAGGAACTCGCTGGCGACCTGCAAAAAGCACAATCGTTGGCGAACGCCGTGCTGGAAAATGCCGGCGCACTGGTGTTGGTACTCGATCGCGCAGGACGCATCGTACGTTTCAACCACGCCTGCGAAAGACTCAGCGGCTATTCCTATGCCGACATTGCCGGCAAGTTTCCCTGGGACAGCGTGCTACCGCCTGAGGAGGCGGAGAACATACGCCGCATGGGCTTCGAGGCGCGGGCCCAAAGCTACACCAATGAATGGTTAAGCAAGGATGAGCAGCGCTACTTGATCGAATGGTCGAACACGTTACTGCTCGATAGCGCCGGCCAAATGGAATTCATGGTCAGCGTTGGCATTGACATTACTGCGCGCGAAGCTGCGGCAGTCGCGCTGCGCCTGAGCGAGCACCGCTTGAAAGTACTCGCGGAATCGCTAGAGATGCGTGTTCAAGAACGCACCGCCGAAGCGCAAATACAAATCCAGCGTAATGCACTGATTCTTAGCAGCACCCCCGATGGTTTTTTCGCCGCCGATACCCTAGGCAACTTCCGCATGGCGAACCCTGCATTCTGCGCAATGCTGGGTTATGAAGAAGCCGAATTGCTGCGCCTGTCGATCTCGGATATCGAATACCAGGAAAACGCAGAAGAAGTAACGGCCCATATTGAACAAGTGCTAACCACCGGCCATGACCGCTTCGACAGCCAACATCGGCGTAAAGACGGCAGCATCCTTGCGGTCGAGCTCAGCACCACCCTCGTGGACATCGCAGGCGAAAAACTTTTTTACACTTTCGCGCGTGACATTACACCGCGCCAAACAACACAACAATTGCTCATGCAGGCTCGCGACGAGGCCGCTCAGGCTGGCGCCATGTTGCGCACGGTACTCGACAGCGCGCCCTACCGCATTTTTTGGAAGGATACCGAGGGACGCTACCTGGGCAGCAACCGTTTGTTCGCAGAAGACGCAGGAAAACAAACACCGCAAGATCTGATTGGTCTGAACGACTACGACATGACCTGGAAAGCAAGCGCTGATCTGTACCGCGCAGACGACGCGCAAGTACTGGCAAGCGATACGCCCAAACTGAATTTCGAAGAGCCGATGGATCTGCCCGATGGCTCACGCATTTGGCTCTCCACCAGCAAGGTGCCGCTACACAATGAGCACGGAATAGTCACTGGCGTGCTAGGAGCCTACGACGTCATCACCGCACGCAAACAGATCGAGATCGACTTGCGCGCGGCAAAGGAAGCCGCCGAACACGCCTCAAAAGCCAAGAGCGTATTCCTATCGCACATGTCGCACGAATTGCGCACACCGATGAACGCCATTCTCGGATTTTCCCAGGTGTTGGCACTGGATAATCTGAGCGCCGAACAGCAAGATTCCGTCCAAGAAATTTACAAAGCTGGCGAACACCTGCTCGAACTGATCAACGAACTCCTCGACCTGTCGCGTATCGAAGTTGGCAAACTATCCATCGTGATCGCTCCAGTGAACGTACGCGCCATCATCACTGACGCACTGCAACTCACACAATCCCTGATCGAACAACACCGCATCAGCGTGCTGAACCTATGCGATACGGACATGAGCGTCTTGGCCGACAGCACACGACTCAAGCAAATCTTGCTCAACCTGCTCACCAACGCCGCCAAGTACAACCGCGACGGCGGCAGCATCCGCATTCAATGCCAAATACGCGATAGCGGCCTGCTGCGCCTATCGGTGAGCGACAACGGCCCCGGCCTCGCGCCTGAGCAGCTGGACAAATTGTTCACGCCCTTTGAACGACTGGGCGCCGAGTTTAGCGCAATAGACGGCACCGGCATTGGCTTGGCGCTCGCGCATAAATTAGCCGAATTGATGGGCACGACCCTGGGCGTGGACTCCAAACCTGGCCAGGGCTCGATCTTCTGGATCGACCTCACGCTGGCCCCGTTATCTCCCTTGCCCAATGCGCTTGCCAATGCAAGCCAGTCAAGTTCCATGGCACAGCAGCAAACATTTAAAGTGCTCTACATCGAGGACAACGCCGCCAATCTCAAAGTCGTCGAAGCCATGCTGCGCCGCCATCCGGACCTCACCCTGATCGCGGCCAGCAATGGTGAATATGGCCTGGAATTAGCGCAGCGTTATCGACCGGACGCCATTCTGCTCGACATTCACCTACCGGGCATGGATGGCTATGCCGTATTAGCTGCACTCCAGGCCAATAGCACCACGCGCGACATCCCGGTGCTCGCGCTCTCCGCCGATGCCATGCCCATCGATGTCGAACAAGGCCTCAAAGCCGGATTCGTGCACTACCTCACCAAACCGGTAAAGATGGATGAATTAGTGGAGGCGCTACAAACCGTTTTAATAGCGCCACAGTTGAATCCCCGTCCACCAAATACCTTGGCGGGGAATTAAACCCGATGAACGCAAATAAATGAGGTCCAACTTGTTCCACTCTTCTCGCCTGCACTGGATTAGCGCCCTGATCGCCATGCTAACGCTGTCTGCGTGTGGTTTTTATTGGTGGCAAATTGAAACCGCGCAACAGATCTTGCGCCAAGCAGCAATCGCCCAAACCGAACAACGCGCCAGCCAACTTGCCGGCGCCATGGCGGAACAAGCCAGCACCCTGGTGCATGGGATTGACTTCGCCCTGCTCCAATTGCGCGACACCTATATGGAAGATCAAAAACATTTCAGCAAGACTGTTGAATCCATCATTCACGCCTACCCCAGCAAAGCCATTGCCTCCATCGCCGTGATTGGCGCAGACGGTTATGCCACTTACTCCACTTTGGGACTGAAGGAAAACGTGTTCCTAGGCGATCGCCCGTATTTTTTGGCCTATCGCGATGGCAAAGATCGCCTGGAGATCAGCAAACCCATTCTTGGCCGGATAGGCCATGAGTGGATTATTCTATTTACCCGCCCCATGTTTCGCCAGGGACGCCTCGCCGGCGTCATGCTGATTTCTGTTTCGCCGGATTATTTATCGCAAAAATTGGCGAGCTTGAAAGTCTCGCCACGCGATGTAATTGTCTTGCTGCATGCCGACGGCAGTTATCTGGCGCGTAATCTTGACGTACGCAAGGCCATGGGTAAGTCGGTGAATAATGATCGGCCTTTTCTTGCTGCGGGTGCACCGCCACAAGGTATATTTCATGCACCGGCCTCCTTGGATACGGTGCAACGAACTTTTGCCTGGCATCGACTCGGGCAATCCAATTTAATGATCGTCACCGGCCTGGATGAAGAGATCATTCTAAAGCCGATCGAGCAAGCGTATCGCCAAGGCCGCGCACGTGCTCTTGTCATCATTTTGCTGACCACGACCTTCGGCGGCAGCATCATGCTATTGCTGTTGCGGGTTGGCAGACAGCAGCAGCTAATGTTATCCAATGAAACGAAATATCGTCGGCTGTATGAGGACATGACCGACCCCTACGTCCGCATCGACATGCACGGAAAAATTCAGGAGTCGAACCTCGCCTATCAACAATTGCTGGGTTATTCCGCCGAACAACTGGCAGAACTTTCCTGTAAGGCCTTAACGCCAAAAAAATGGCAAGCGATGGAAGAAAAAATCGTAGCGGAACAGATCATTCCAACCGGGCATTCCGAAGTCTACGAAAAAGAATATCTGCGTCAGGATGGAACCCTGATACCAGTTGAATTACGCGCCTATTTGATTTCGGATGCCCAGGGAAAACCGGAGGGGATGTGGGCGATTATTCGCGATATCTCGCAACGCCGCGCCGCCGAAGAAGAGCGGATGCGCATCAACCACGCCTTGGAACAAAGCGTGATCGAACGCACCGTTGCGTTGTCGGAAATGGCCGAACTCAATGAACGCATCCTGGATGCCTCCACGCTGGGCATAGCCGCTTACAAAGCGTCGGGGCCATGCGTGTTCGTCAATGCCTGTGTCGCCGGCATGATTAATGCCACGAATCAGCAGATGCTAGAACAAAATTTCCGCAACATTGCATCCTGGCAAACATCGGGACTTTTGGATGCAGCCCTCAAGGCGCTAGACAGCGGAAAACCGCAGCAGGGTGAATTCAAAATACATTCAAGCTTCGGTAAAGACGGCTGGTTTGACTGCTACTTTGCGCCCTTTATGCGTGGCGGCGAATCACACTTACTCTTGATGATCTACGATAGCACCGAGCGCAAACTGGCAGAAGCTGCATTAATCAAGGCCAAAGAAGAGGCCGAACAATCCAGCCGCGCTAAATCCGAATTTCTGTCGCGCATGTCGCATGAGCTGCGCACACCGATGAACGCCATTTTGGGTTTCTCTCAAGTCCTCGAAATCGAACCCCTGAATGCCGATCAACAATCCTTCGTGCAAGAAATCTATCAAGCCGGCAAGCACTTGCTCGATCTCATCAACGATTTGCTGGATCTCTCGCGCATCGAATCCGGGCAAGAGGTTATGGTCATTCAAGCTTTGCAATTGCAACCAATTTTGCAACATGCCATTCATCTGACCAAGCCCTTGCAGGAGCAACAGCACATTGAACTCATCAATCAATGTACGCAAGAAATCTCAGTGCTGGCGGATGCTACCCGGCTAAAACAGGTATTGATCAACCTGCTCTCTAACGCCGCCAAATACAACCGCAGCGGCGGCGACATACACATCGCTTGCCAATTGCTCGACGCTGAGCGCATGCGCCTTTCCGTCACGGATACTGGGCACGGAATCCCTCCAGGAAAACTCGGTTTGCTGTTTCAGCCCTTTGAGCGGCTCGGCATTTCCGAGACAACCACGATTGAAGGCACCGGCATCGGTCTTGCCATCTCCAAGAAATTGATTGAACTGATGGGCGGTAGCATCGGTGTCGATAGCACGATCGGACTGGGATCAACTTTTTGGATCGAGTTGCCGCTGGCACAACTTGCGCAACAAGTGCTCACCGCCGTGCCAGCCCTATCACTCGATGCCACGCAAAGCGCGAACAAAATTCTCTATATCGAAGACAACGCCGCCAATCTCAAGGTCGTGCAAGCCATGTTGCGCCAGCGACCGAACCTGACCTTACTTGCAGCCACCACCGGCGAACATGGGCTAGAACTCGCGCGACGCTACCGACCGCAAGCCATCTTGCTCGACATACATTTACCGGGAATGGATGGCTATGCCGTGCTCAATGCGCTCAAGGCCGATGCAACTACGCACGATATCCCAGTCATCGCCCTATCGGCAGACGCCATGCCGATTGATATCGAACGTGGGCTACAGGCTGGGTTCGTTGCTTATCTCACCAAACCAGTAACAATTATGGCATTATTTGCAACATTGAATAATTGTTTCACCGATAGCGACACCTAATTTTGCACTAAAAGATCGCCGCTCATTTTAAATGGAGTCTTTATGAAAACAAGCAGCCCACACCTCGCCTTACGATGCCTGCAATGCACGCGCCCTGTCGTTTGGCGCATGATCGCGCTGCTGCTTTTCGTTCCTTCGCTCAGTCACGCCGCAAACGACACGCTCGTCTTCGGCGTTTTCCCCTACGTCAAGGCGACGCAAATTGTGCGCAACTTCACGCCTCTGCGCGATCTGATCGCACAAACGACCGGGCGCGACGTCAAGCTGACTAGCGCTGCGGATTACCCCAGCTTTTACCGCAATACCCAGGCCGGCGAATACGACATCATCTTTACCGCACCGCACCTCGGACGTCTCGCCGAAAAGGAGAGTGGATATCAGCGCATCGCCATCAGCGCCTACCAAGTCTCGAACGCAATCGTCGTACTCAAGGATTCGCCCATCCAAACGCTGGCCGATCTGCGCGGCAAGACCCTGGCCATACCCACGCATTGGGCATTCGTACACCAGACCACCATCAAATACCTGCGCACGCATGGGCTGATTCCCGGACAGGACGTCACGCTGCGTGAAGTCAGTACCAACCCCGACACCGTGTTCGCGCTACTGCACGGCGATGCCGATGCCGCTGCCAGCGGCAACGTCAACTGGCGAGAGCACCCGGATAACGCCAAGACCCGACTGATCGCCGAAACACCGCCGATCCAGGGATTTCTCATCATGGCTCATCCGCGTGTACCAGCGGCAACTGTGGCACGCCTGCGCAAGGCCTTTCAAGAATTCAATGAGACCCCGGCCGGCAAGGCCTATTTCAGCACCAGCCGGCATATCGCATTTTTACCGGTCACCAATGCCAACATGAAGGCGCTTGATCCCTACACCCAATTCAACAAGGACTGAGTGTGAATCTGATCGCCCGCATTCGCGCCTCGCTGCGCCTCAAGCTGACCTTAGCCACCATCGCCATCGTCGGCTCGATGCTGATATTACTCTTGGCCAACACTTGGCGTCATACCAACCAGAGCACCGAAAAACAGGCGGAGTTGCGCATTACGACCATCAACGTCACGCTCAACCAGACCCTGGCTTCGGACGTTTTTTTAAAGCGCTACGCCGATATCAACGCCAAGCTCAAAGAATTGATCGAAAAATCGCCCGAGTCGTTCGTCTATATGGTTGTCCTGGATGATTCCGGCAAGCTCATTGCGCAGGCAGGTCAAGTAAGCCAGCACGTCCAGCCTGACACAAAAATTGCAATCACCACAAACGACGCCATTGCCCATGCAAGCTATCCGCTGACCGTCGATTCGCTGCCTGTCGGCACGGTGCGCTACGGGCTGTCGCTCAAGACGATGCTTGCGGTGCGCGACGGGATTCTTCGTGAGAGCATGCTGATCTCGGCCTTCACGCTCGTCGCCCTCGTCTTGGCGGTTTCCCTGATGAGTTATTGGTTAACGCGCGACCTGAAGCTCCTGGCGCGTAAAGCGCAGGCACTGGTGCTGGGCCACCCCGATGAAGCAATCGCGATCCACACCAACGACGAAGTCGGCATTCTGGCGCAATCATTCCACGACATGGCAACCGCAGTACGCATGCAGTTCACGTCCCTGCATGAACAAGCTGCGCTGCTCAACTTGGCGCACGACGCCATCATCGTACGCGATATGGATAACACCATTCTGTTCTGGAATCGCGGCGCAGAAATCACTTACGGCTGGTCGCAAGCGGAGGTGCTGGGGCGCGTCACCTATCAACTGCTGAACACGGCATTTCTACTACCTTTAATCGAGATTGAAAAAATACTCTATGCAAGTGGCCAATGGGAAGGCGAGTTGGAACACAGCAAAGCGGATGGATCGCGCATCATCGTCACCAGCCGTTGGGCCGTGCAGCGCAATGCACAAGGCCATCCGACGGCCATCATGGAAATCAACCGCGACATTACCGACCGCGTGCGTGTCGACAAGGAGCTCCGTCGCCATCAAGAACATCTCGAAGAGCTGGTACAACAGCGCACTGCGGCGCTCGTAACCGCCAAAGAAGAAGCGGAACGCGCCAATGCCGCCAAGAGCGAATTCCTATCGCGTATGTCGCACGAGTTGCGCACCCCGATGAACGCCATTCTCGGCTTCTCCCAAGTGTTGGAAATCGAGGACATCAACCCCGAGCAGCTCGACTGTGTGCAAGAGATCCACCGCGCCGGCACGCACCTGCTACAACTCATCAACGAATTGCTCGACCTATCGCGCATCGAGTCCGGAAAAATGGTCACCGCATTACAACCAGTCAAACTATCCGTCAGCGTTGCCGAGGCCTTGCAGATAACCAAGACCCTGATCCAGGCCCAGCACATTACCTGTCTCAACCAATGCAACGCCCGCGACAGCGTGCTGGCCGATCCGACGCGCCTAAAACAAATCCTGGTCAATTTTTTATCGAATGCCGCGAAATACAACCGCGATGGCGGACGTATCCTCATCGAATGCCAGCAACGCCCTGGCGACATCTTGCGCCTGTGCGTGAGCGATGACGGTCAGGGCATTCCCCCGGAGAAGCATTCCTATCTTTTCAAGCCGTTCGAGCGTCTGGGCGCAGAGCACTCGGCGGTAGACGGCACCGGCATCGGCCTCGCCCTGTCCAAACAACTGGCCGAACTGATGGGCGGGACACTCGGCTTCGAGAGCGCGCCCGGCGCTGGCTCCACGTTTTGGGTTGAACTGCCGCAGACACCAACACAAGAAAACGGCGCTGCGCTAGCGCAGCTAACGCCAGACAGCGCCAATGGCCCACGCCACAAAGTGTTGTATATCGAAGACAACGCCGCCAATTTGAAACTGGTCGAGGCCATGTTCCGCCACCAGCAAAATCTACTCCTGCTCTCCGCCACCAATGGCGAATACGGACTGGAACTGGCACGCCTATATCATCCGGACGTTATCCTGCTCGACATCCATCTGCCCGGCATGAGCGGCTACGCTGTTCTGGAAGCGCTCCAGATCGATGCGGCCACTAATGCTATCCCGGTACTCGCACTGTCAGCCGACGCCATGCCGATCGACATCGAGCGCGGCTTGCAGGCCGGGTTCGCGCAATATCTGACTAAGCCGATCAAAATTCAAGAACTGTTGAATGCCTTGAATTCTGTATTGAACACCAATACCAACAATTGATTTATGGTGTTATTCTCCCTAGAAATAGGTACACAGTATTAAGTGCATTTGCCCACCCCCCGTAAAAATTTTAGTATCGATAAAATTGCATACCTCTTCAATACTCCAAATTGATTTCCTGCACGACATACTAGAGCATGCTGGCGCGCTGCTATTAGCATTGGATCATGAAGGCCGTATCTGCTGCTTCAACCTTGCTTGCGAGCATGTCAGTGGTTACCGTTTCGCCGAGGTAGAGGGCAAATTTCCCTGGGATTTTCTACTGCCCCCAGAAGATGCCGAGACTATACGCAAGGACAAGTTCGAGGCGCTACGCAACAACCCTCAAACCGCAAGCAATCATTTCATCAATCGCTGGATCAGCAAACAAGGCGAGTCTGTTCTGATTGAGTGGTCCAATACCGCCTTGTTGGATGACAGTGGCGCAATGACGCACATGATCAGCATTGGCATGGACATTACGAAACAAAAGCAGGCCGATGAGACTGCCCACTCGGCGATGGCACTACTACATTCGGTGGTAGAGAATATTCCGTCGATGATTTTCGTGAAGCGGGCGCACGACCTGAGTTTTTTCATGTTCAATCGCGCAGGTGAGCAATTACTAGGTTTCGATCGTAGCGAACTCATTGGCAAAAATGACCATGAATTGTTTCCGCAAGATCAGGCGGATTTTTTCACCATGCGCGATCGCAAGGTTTTGCACGAAACCGGTTACGAGAATATCGCTGAGGAGTCGATCGATACGCGCGCACATGGCCGGCGCATTCTGCACACGCAAAAAATTGCACTGAAAGACGCGCAGGGCCAAGCAGAATTCCTGCTCGGCATTTCCGAGGATATTACTGAGCGCAAGGCCGCCGAAGATGCATTGCGTGCCAAAAACCAGATCATCGCGGCAGTGCTCGATACCACGCCGGTGCTAATCGCCTATCTCGATCCCGATATGAACTTCGTGCGCGTCAATCGCGCCTATGCCGAGGCCGATCACAAGGATCCGGACTATTTTGTCGGCAAGAATCATTTTGCCTTGTTCCCGCATCCAGAGAATGAGGTCATCTTCCACCGGGTCGTTGAGACTGGGGAGCCGCACACGGCGCTGGCCAAGCCCTTTGAGTATGCACACAACCCCGAGCGTGGCACCTCGCACTGGGATTGGACGCTAACGCCGCTCAAAGATGTCCATCAGCAGGTGACTGGCTTGGTGTTGTCCCTGACCCTTGTCACCGACCGCATCAAAGCGCTGGAGGCCGCAGAACGTGGCGAGTTGGCCTTGCTGGCACTGACTGAATCTCTGGAAGCGCGCATCACAGAGCGTACCCAGGATTTGTTACTCGCCAAGGAAATCGCCGAACGAGCCAACCACGCCAAAAGCGAGTTCCTAGCGCGCATGTCACATGAATTGCGCACGCCGATGAACGCCATTCTCGGTTTCGCTCAAGTGCTGGAGTTAGAGGCGGTCACGGCAGAACACAAAGACTACATTGGCGAAATCCACCGTGCCGGTGATCACCTGCTGCAATTGATCAACGAGCTGCTCGATCTTTCGCGCATCGAGACCGGTAAGCTCGCTGTCCTGGTGCAGCCGATCTCGCTGCAAGCGGTGCTAGCGCAAGCCCTGCAAATCACGCGGGCGATGCGCGAGACACGGCAGATTACGCTATTGAAATACTGCAATGACGATGTTCGGGTGCTGGCCGATTCCACCCGCCTATGCCAGATTCTGGTCAACCTGCTGTCCAATGCCGTCAAATACAATCTTCCTGGCGGACGCATTACCATCGCCTGTCAGCCGCATTCCCAAGACGTGCTGCGCATCGCAGTATCCGATACTGGCCCCGGCATCCCGGCTGATAAGCTGAACCTGCTATTCAACCCATTTGAACGACTTGGGGCCGAGCACAGCGCCATAGAAGGCGTCGGCATTGGCTTGGCGCTCTCCAAACAATTGGCAGAATTGATGGGCGCAAAAATTGGCATTGATTCGACGCCCGGCGTGGGGTCGACCTTTTGGATCGACCTCGCACTAGCCCCCTTGTCCATGCCCGTGCATTCCAGCGCCACCGACACCAGCAAAGTGCCAGACTCGCAAGCCCCTCATAAATTCAATGTGCTCTATGTCGAGGACAATGCCGCCAACCTGAAATTGGTGGAGGTGCTGCTACGTCGCCAAACCGACATCGACTTGATCACTGCCGCCAAGGGTGAATTAGGCTTGGAACTGGCGCGCCGCTACCATCCAGACGCCATCCTGCTCGACATCCACCTGCCCGACATGGATGGTTTTGCCATATTAAAGGCACTCAAGGCCGATGCCGCCACCAGTACCATCCCGGTTCTCGCACTTTCAGCCGACGCCATGCCGATCGATATTGAACACGGCCTGCAAGCTGGCTTTAAGCGCTACTTGACCAAGCCCATTAACGCCCAGGAATTAATTGCGGCAATCCGCGCAACGGTATCGAAAAAAACCTAAAAGCCGAACAGCCCTTTAAGGTTTAGGTGAGACTGGGCGCGCCGCTTCCAGCGCTTGGCTTAATTCCCACGCCGCCATCGCATATTGGAAGCTGTGGTTATAGCGCGTGATGACATAAAAATTCTCGTAACCCAACCAATATTCCGGGCCATTTGCACCCGCCAGCATAAACAGCATGGCTTCCGCGTCGGTTTTCGGCGCCGCGCTAGTGACACCGACGCCGGGCCATTGTTTGATTGGGATACGATAGCTCCAGCCGCGATTCGCCAAGCCCTTGCCGGGATCGACCACGCTCTGCGCAGACGCTAACACCGGCGCACCACGCCGCCAGCCATAGCCTTGCAAATAGTGCGCGACACTGCCGATCGCATCATCCGCATTGCGCCACAAATCGCGATGTCCGTCGCCGTCGAAGTCCACGCCGTACTTACGGTAACTGGAAGGCATGAACTGGGAAATGCCCATAGCGCCCGCATACGAGCCATGGATCTCCAGTGGATCAATCGCGCCTTCACGCGTCAATAATAAATACTGCTCCAACTCGCTACGAAAATACGCGGCGCGCTTCGGATAACCGAAGGCCAAGGTGGATAAGGCATCGATCACGCGAAACGACCCCGTGTTGCGTCCGTAAAAAGTTTCCACGCCGATGATAGCCACGATCATCGAGGCCGGCACGCCCATCTGCGCTTCGGCGCGTGCCAGGGTCGTCTCATGCTCGGCCCAAAAAAGTACGCCGCCGGCAATGCGTTTCGGCTCAATAAACAGTGGCCGATAGGCAAACCAAGGCTTGGCTTCGGCGGGTCGATCCATGGCATTAAGGATGCCTTGCTTGATGCGCACTTCACGGAACAGCTGCGTCAATTCGTGTTGATCGAATTGGTGGCGCTGTACCATCTCGCCGATAAAAGTTTGCACCTCCGGAAATTTTGCCAGCGCGCTGGCCTGCCCTGCCCCAGCGGCTTGATGGCCCTGTAGCAACAATAAACAAACACCCAACAAAAAACGTTTCATTGCGTCTCGCGATCAGAAATTTTACCCAGGATGCGATCTAGCCACGCACCCGGTAATAGTCGTTTGGCGTAGGCAAAAAAATACGCCGGTTTGGTCACCGGATAGCGCGCACGCGGGCGTGGACTTTCCAAAGCATGAATGAGTTTTTCCAGTACCGCCGCAGGGCCCAGCGTGAATGGCGCAGCCGGTCCGGCCTTTTGCAAGCGTGCCTCCATCGCCGCATAGCTCGCGTGATGCGCGCTGGCCTGGGCATCGATGTGGCATTGGTAAGCGGTGAAGGCATTGGCGCGAAAGCGGCTCGCAATCGGCCCCGGCTCGATGAGGCTGACATGAATCCCGGTACCGCGCAGTTCCAGCCGCAGGGTGTCGGTAATGCCCTCGATGGCAAACTTGCTGGCGTTATAAGCGCCGCGATAAGCGAGCACGATAAAACCCAGGATCGAGCTGTTTTGCACAATGCGGCCATGGCCTTGGCGGCGCATCACCGGCAGCACGCGATTGGTGAGCTCGATCATGCCGAACAGATTGGTCTCGAACTGCGCGCGCAACACCGCACGCGACAAATCTTCCACTGCACCCGGTTGGCCATAGCCGGCGTTGTTGAATAGCGCATCCAGCGTGCCGCCCGTGCGTGCCAGCACCTCATCCAACGCACGCTGGATGGATGCGGAATCGTCCAAGTCGAGTTGCAGCGCTTCCAGGCCCTTGGCTTGCAGCAGCGCCACATCGTCTGCCTTGCGCGCCGTGGCAAACACGCGATAGCCGCGCGCCTGCAAACCTTCGGCGGCGCACAAGCCGATGCCACTGGAGCAGCCGGTGATGAGGATCGAGCGCTTCATTTGGGCAATACCGATAAAGGAATGAACAGCGTAGTCGCGAGGTTTTGCAGCACGCGCACGATGGTGCGGTTGGTGCGGCCAGCGACAATCTTCGCCATCATGTCGTGCTCCGCCAGCAGTTTGCCGAACTCGCGCTCGAAGCTCAAGTTGCGCGCATCGGGATTGATCTCGTTGCTCAACAAGAACAATTGCCCTTGGCTATCGCGATTGCTGGACAGCTTCCACACCGCAATCTCATAGTTACGTGCCGCGTTGTACAGCTTTTGCGGATCCAGATCGTCCCAGGCATAAAAATCCCGCTTGCCGTTATAGGCCGCGAGACTCATGCTCGCCAAGCCCCAGCTCAAGGCCAGCACGCGGTCGCCCTGGAACTCTTCCTGGAACGCCAGATACAGCGCATCAATGCCGCGCTTATGTTCCAGCTCGGCAAAATCCTGCTGATAGTCGCCATCGAAAATTCGCGCCACCGCCGCTTCCAAGCTCGGCTGGTTGCTCTTCTTCCACTCGCGCGGATTACGCCGATATAGCTTCTCTGTCAGCAGGCGCAGATGTTCCATCGAGGTCTCGAAATGCAGATCGGCAATTTGATCGACTTCAGTTTTCGCGAGGGTGCTGAACTTAAATTCGGGGGGAACCGGGCCCGGGCCGGTGGATTTTTGGGGAGTCGCACAGGCAGTGAGCAAGCAGGCGATCAAAACGTAACGGAGACATTTCATACGAGCAACGACTGTACCCGGTTTTGCTCGCGCTGAACAGTTGGCGCTGGGTTTAACCCAAGGCCGGCGTGGAATTCATCGTCTTGCCGCTGCGCATTAATTCGACGCAGGCCTCCGGAGTCAGGGGACGGCTAAACAAATAGCCTTGGAATTGATGGCAACGATTGCTGCGCAGATAAGCTAACTGCTCCTGCGTTTCGACGCCCTCTGCCACCACCACCAGCCCAAGGCTCTCGGCTAGCGCAAGTACGGTACGCACAATCGCCATATCCTGGGTGTTATTCGGAATGTCACGCACGAATGAGCGGTCGATCTTGATGCAGTGGATGGAAAATGTCTTTAAATAACTCAGCGAAGAATGTCCGGTGCCAAAGTCGTCGATAGCGATAGTCATGCCGCGCCGCGACAACTCGGCTAGCGCATCGGCCGCTGTCGCCAGATTGTCCATGATCGCGGACTCGGTGATTTCCAGCTCCAGTTGATGTGCGGCAAGGCCGGTATCCTGCAACGCCGATTGAATGCTTTGTACCAAATCGTGTTGCCGGAACTGGCGCGTAGACAAATTCACTGCGACCTTGGTTTGCGGCAAGCCGGATGCATGCCATGCCTGCACTTGACGGCAGGCTTCGCGCAGCACCCAATTGCCGAGGCGCAGGATCAAACCGCTTTGCTCAGCCACCGGAATGAATTCGACTGGGCTCACACTACCCAGCTCAGGCGAAGTCCAGCGCAGCAAGGCCTCCCAGCCGACAATGCACCCGGAGGCAATCTCTATCTTGGGTTGATAGACCAGCGAAAATTCGCCGCGATCCAGCGCATGTTTCATGCGCGCCTCGATCAGCACGCGCCGCTGCATCTCCTCGGACAGGTCGCTGCTGAATACCGTAATACAGTTGCGGCCATTGGCCTTGGCGCGATGCAGTGCCAAATCGGCATGCCGCATCAAGACGCTGGCTGAATCGCCGTCGGTCGGGAAAGTGACGAGGCCCAGGCTGGCGCCGATTTCCAGGCGATCCTCGCCCAAATCGAAGCTGGGATTCATTGCTTGGAGCAAAGCCTCTGACACTACCTTGGCTCGATCCACGTTGGCGTCCTCGAGCAAAATGACGAACTCATCGCTACTGAAACGCGCGAGAAATGCTGATCGCGGCAACTGCGCACGAAGTCGTTCCGCCACCAACACCAGCAGCATATCGCCCAATTCATGTCCTAGGGTGTCATTGACGTTCTTGAACTGATCCAGATCCAGCAACATGACTGCACAGGGTGCGCTATTGTGCGTAGACCACGCCAAGGCCAAACTCAGGCGCTCGTGGAATGCATTACGATTCGGCAAGCTGGTCAGTTCGTCATGCGTGAGCATTGTTTGCATTTTCCGGAAAGGTTGCTGCACGGCTTCACTGAAAATGGCGCGGTATAAAAAATAGTAGGCCATTACCTTGTATACATGTCCCAACAGGTTCGCGGTATTGGTTACTTGCACATATAGGATAAAGAACAGCTCGCCCACTGCCATCAACAACAATGCCAGCAAGAGACTTTGCATATCGCAATTCGTCACTGTATTGCGGCGCCGGTAGAGGAGTCCGGCCGTTCCCAAATAGAGCGTGAACATGCCCCACTCCATGGCAATCTTGAGCGACGTGAGTCCCTGACCCGGCACGAACATGGGCGGCACCCAATGGGGATGCTGGAGTATAAAATAAGACAAGGTTCCTGCCGAGACGGCTACCACGATTGCCCAGGTGCGGCGCGCTACGCTCGTTACGGCGGGCCGTTCAGGAATCAGGATATAGGCCAACAAGCCCACGCCAGCGGTGAGGCGCGCAAGCAACCAAAACAGAATGGCCTTGTGCGGCGAATTCGTTGACAGCAAATCCGGCATGCCGATGTAAGATAAAAAATGGAACATATCGAACAGCGCGACCGCCAGGAAGGCGTAACCCAGCACCAGCGAGCGCAGTGAGCGCTGGGTTTCGTGCGCGCCAAAACCGGTGAAGAAAATCAGCGCAGCCACCACAATGGCGAAAGTTTCCATCATCGAGTGCAACGCCACGAAATGCGGCTGTGCAATCAGAATCTGGTTCGCGGGCATAGCCTGCCAGACCAGCAGAGGGGCGCTCAACACCAAGAACAACAGGCCGACGATTTGCGGAAAGGAATATCTCATCACGTTTAAGATAATTGGGGGATAGTTATACTACACTCCATGCGCATATATTGCCCAGCTTCGATAATGACTTATCGTCTTTGTGCGCCGGATGCTTAGCCAGTCGCTCGCGCACCAAAGATTTCTTCGACGGTGCTAGGCAGATACCAGCGATATCGTAGATCAGCTTCTGGAACTGGGTGAATTATTGATCATTGAGGGTTCGGGTTTGTATGATTCAATTGGACACTTTCTCCAACAAAATCGTCACACCGGCAAACAGACTCCAATCAGCTGCGGTGCTGCCCATACCCAGGGCGAAGCCGCCATCAAACACCACGCGTTTATTCCACGCGTAACCCAAGGCCGCAAGAAACTGGCCGCTGCTACGTGTGCCGCGCTGGATCACGCCCGACACCTCGGTTGCCGCCGTCCACTGCTCTGTCAGTGGGCGGGACAGGGATGCAGCCCAACTGTAAGTATTGCGGCCTTGGTTTGCGTCGATCAGCCCCAAACGCGTGACACCCAGATTCAAATCAAGTTGGGCCTTGCCCAAATCGGCGCTGAGAATGCCAGTCACCGTGTAGTCCGTCTTGCCGCTGCCCAATCCATTTTTTGCGGTGGGCGATTTAAACCCAGCCTCAACGCCGAGCGCCAGATCCTCGGATAGCGCATGGTGATGCTTAAGCGTCAACGAGGTATCGCCATAACCACTCGTCACCGATTGGTCATACGCCGTAGTGCGTGCATGCAAGTCGCCACCCAATAAAATACCCCAGTCTGCATCGAAGGCGTATTTCACTAAGAACGGCAGGCCATCACGACGTTTATTGTCGCCGCCGTGTACTCGTTGCAACCCGAGCTCCAACTCTAGCCAACCCGGTTCCGACAAGGCGGCCGGGTTGGAAACTGTGGGACGGTAAGGACTGGCAGCAGGCTCTTCGGCCGCCAGCGCATAACTGCTGCAGACTGCTAGCAACACCAACATCAAATATCTGCGTCCAAACATGGATATCCCTTTTTCACTTGCGTGGCGACGGCTTGTTTACTTTCAATATAGATGCGGTCACTTAATTACGCACCACCTAAATGCACGGGAGAACGTAACCTGCATATGCTTCATATCTCAACGCAAGTTTTTAAAACTTGTAAGTAACGAATCAGCCTGTTGTCTGCTGCGCCTCCAGCAACGACCCCTCCGCTATCGCAGCATGTTCCAACGGCGACAGTACGTTGTTGCTAAGGATGATAACAAACTTGCCGCTTACCTTGCCCATGCCGGCGATAAAGTTGGCGTGGGTCTTAACACCGAAGCTTGGCGCCGGTTCGATATCGCTAGTGGCTATTTCAAGTACTTCCGAATCCGAATCCACTACCACATCTGCATCGTGCATTTTATCGTTGGTCTCAACTTCGATGATGACGATGCAAGTGCGGCGAGTAATCTCCGTGCGCTTCTTGCCCAAGCGCGCCGACAAATCCACCACCCGGACAACAGAAAGACGCCATTATCGGGAAAATAACTCGCGGCTTACGAGGAGCAACTGACCTCGATGCCCGCCGCCCAGTCCGGCGGAAAACCGGCATACTGTTCGAGCTCCGGGTGTTCCTCATAGGGCGACTGCATCAGCTTGAGCAAGCGCGCCACCTCGCTGTAATCACGCGCCTGCGCTTTTTCAATCGCGCCCTGCGCCAAATAATTACGCAGAATGTATTTGGGGTTGATGCGATCCATGCGTGCCTTGCGTACGATATCTGGTTCACCGGATCGACGCAGCAGTGCCGCGTAGTCATATGCCCAGGCATCGAATGCAGCGCGATCCACAAACAAATCACGCAGGTTTGCGTTGTCGCTATTCGCCGCCGTTTGAAAGGCATTTAGCCGACGAAAGAAAATGCTGTAGTCGATACGGTTTTCATGCAGCAGTTCGAGTAAGCGGTTCAGCAACAACGCCAGCTCAGTCGAACGTGCCAGGCCGAGCTTGGCGGCAATGCGATTCAGATAATGATCGACAAAATTAAATTCATAGGCAGACAAGGCGGCGCGCGCCTCGGCCACGCTCATCAATGGCGTCAAGGCCTGCGCCAAGCAAGTCAGATTCCAGGCGCCGATGTCGGGCTGTTGATCGAAGGCATAGCGGCCTTGATGATCGGAATGGTTACAGACGAAGCCGCCATCGTAGTGATCGAGAAAGCCATAAGGGCCATAGTCGAGCGTGAGCCCAAGGATGGACATATTGTCCGTATTCATCACGCCATGTGCAAAGCCTACCGCTTGCCATTCCGCCATTAGGCGTGCGGTGCGCACTACAACCTCGCGCAAAAATTGCGCATATTTGTCCGGCACCTGGTTGAGGTGCGGGAAATGGTAAGCGATTACATAGTCGGCCAGTATTTTTAATTCAGCTGGTTGATTGCGATAGAAAAATATTTCAAAAGAACCGAAGCGCACATGCGACGGCGCCATGCGCACTAAGGTGGCGGCACGCTCAATTTGCTCGCGATAGACTTCCATATCACTGCCGACAATGCACAGCGCACGCGTGCTGGGGATGCCCAGACCATGCATCGCTTCGCAACATAAATATTCGCGGATCGTGGATCGCAGTACCGCACGGCCATCACCGGCGCGCGAAAATGGTGTTTCACCGGCGCCTTTCAGATGCAAGTCCCAACGTTCGCCACGCGCATTGAGCACCTCGCCCAACAGGATCGCCCGGCCATCGCCCAGCTGCGGGACATAGTGGCCAAACTGATGGCCGGCATACAACATCGCTAAGGGCTGCGCACCGGGCAAAATTTTCTCACCGGAAAAATAGGCGAGAAATTCCGGGCGCAGGCTTTGTGCTGGATCCAGATCGAGCAGGCGCGCTGCGCTTTCGTTGAAACTCACCAAGTACGGTTCTGAAAGAGGCGTCGGCGCCAGCCTAGCGTGAAACGCACTGGGAAGACGGGCATAACTATTGTCGAAAGGGAGCGTTTCGAGGGTGTGCGATTGCTGCAGGGGCTGAGCCATGATGCTGACTGCGAACAAAATTGAAGTCGCGTATTTTGCGGGGTAATGGCGCACAAGACCAGAAAATTAAGGCCCTTAGGTGAGCGTGGGCTTGCTAGTACAGCCCAAAAAATGGCCGCGCACTGCGCGGCCAAAAGCTCTCACATCCACAATGATGCGCTTATCCGAAACGCACCGGTTCCAACACGATTTCTTCCACATCGCCCAGCTCAATGAGTTCGCTTACATTGATCTGGCGCCGCTCCCGATCTCCACGACGGCGATCGGTGAATACTAATCCATCCCTGGTCAAGAAAGGCACAGCGCTATTAAAGCTGTCTGCGCTACGACGATCGCGGCCTGCCCTACGTTCTGTTACTTGCATGATGTTCCCTTTTTATATTTAGCCCGTGTTATTTGTTCGGGTCTAATGCTGTTATCGACAAACACCTGCAATTCTTAACTAATTTTTAAGAACGAAATATAGCGGTCACGACCAAGGGAGGATGCTTACTGATAAGCGGTATCTGTACTACGGTACTGTGTCGAGACGAACGAAGAGAAAGCGCAAAAAACGTATCTAACGGCGTTGGAATTCCCGCATAAAGCCGACCAACTGTTCCACCGCTGTCAGCGTAAGCCCATTGTAAATGGAAGCGCGTACACCACCCGTAAAGCGATGGCCGGCAAGACCGGAAAAACCCGCCGTCAGGGCGGCGGCAATGAATTGCTTTTCCAGTTCCGGCGTGGCGAGATTGAACGTGACATTCATCAAGGATCGGTCTTGCGCTTCCGCCCGACCGCGATAAAAACCCTGACTTTCATCCAAGGCACGATACAGGCATTCGGCTTTGGCCTGGTTGATCTGGGCCATGCGCGCTAGGCCGCCAACCTCTTGCAGCAGCCAGCGTGTCACCAGCAACACGACGTAGATCGCAAACACTGGCGGTGTGTTGAAATTGGAATGCGCCTGAATGTGGCTGCGATAATCCAAAAACCCGGGGAGATTCGTCGGCGCATCGTTGAGTAGCTCATCGCGTAGCAGCACCACGGTCACCCCAGCCGGTCCGATGTTTTTCTGTGCATGCGCATAGATCAGGGAAAAGCGTTCCGCTTCACAAGGCTTGGACAAAAAGTCCGACGACATGTCGCAAATCCTAGGGACATCATCGCGCCCCAGCACCCGATGAAATTGCAGTCCCTCAACCGTTTCATTGGAAACATAGTGAATGTAGGGCGCATCCGCAGAGAAGCTCAGCTCGCTGTCACTCGGTAAGCGACGAAAGCCGCTGGCCTCACCACTCCAAACCACATCGATCGGCCCCTCGCGCCGCGCTTCAGGCAGAGCCTTACCGCTCCAATAGCCCGTGTGCAGATATTCGGCTGGGGAGGTTTTCCCATGCAGCAGCGTCATCGGTACCATGGAGAACTGTTGCGTGGCGCCACCCGGTAAAAACAACACGTGATAATTCTCGGATAGGCCCAAGAGGGTTCGGATATTGTTTTCAAGCTCGGTAATGACCGCTGCAAACCAACTGGAACGATGACTGATCCCCAGAATCGAGAGGCCAACTTCAGGAACCGCAACGATGGATTCCTCAACCTGGCGCAAGACGCTTTCGGGCAATGCTCCGGGGCCACCAGAAAAATTTAGGCTATTGCGTGGATTCATCGGTCCGAATGTTCCGTGTCAGACGCAGAAGTGAGTTGAACCAGAAGATCCCGGAAGGCAGTCTTAACTTTTTGCATCGGCTGCTGCTTGTAAGGAAACATCTGTTCCTGATCCATGGCATGCACGACCATAGCATGATCGATTTCAAACACCAAGAGTTGACCATCCTGGGTCTCCGCACAATCTACGCACATATAATCGAGATCGGCGCGTGTGTAGATGGCATCCAACGCCGCGCGATGGCGCTGTACAAATGCATCAAAATGCGCCATAAAAGCCGCTTCTTCCTCACGTTTTTGTGCATCTTCGTACATACCGGCATTCACGTAATGCACCATCCAATCGGATGAAACCGCCATGTGGCAGGCGAAGGCCTCGCCCGCGATCAATGCAATGCGGAATTTTCGGAATAGGCCATCTTTCCCGCTATAATCGATGAAGCGCGATACAAAAAAATCCGTCGCCCCCACACGGTCAAGGTAAGCCGCGATCTCTTCCGGTCGTTCAATCTTATCCAGATCAATTCCGGCATGCGAACCAACCGGGCGTAAAATAATTGGGAAATCGCAATCCTCAAACAGCGCCGCAAGAATCGCCGCGCCCGTCGCAACATCATGCAAGCGTTGCCGTGTCACGCGCAAAGTGGGTGGTATGCGCAAGCCCGGCGCATGCTGCAACAAGCGACTCGCAGCATTGCGTTCCGTGCGCAAGATGTTCTGCGCGGCATTGATGACGGGTCTGGGCCAATGCGCCATCACCGGTTCCAGCGCAGCCAGCAACGCACTATTCTGGTCGGATTCGCCAATCGCCACCATCAGCGCATCATGCTCCGGCAAGGGCAAGTCCAATGCATCGCCTGGAACCATAAAATAAAAATCCAGGTCGATATCGCTGTTTTCCAGCAAACAATCGAGCGGCGTATTCGCGGACAGATCCCCTGGCGCCATGAGCAAAAGCAAACGCAATTTTGCTGGCTGTTGCGCTGCGGCGATATGGTAGCCCCGCGTCAGGCTCAAGGCTTGCGCCTGCATCGTCAAACCCAAATCGCGGTGACCCAGGCATTGCATCAAAATGGACAAGTTCATCCATAGATTTGCATCGTCCGGTGCAGCATCGGCATGCGTCAACATTTCTTGCGCGATGGGGCGCAAATCTGTGCCGGCGATATTCATGCGTAAAAAAGGCGCCAGGCCCAAGTAAGGGGTCTCGATCTGACTCATGCGCAAGGGTCGGAAAAAATTAGGCGGAACATTTCGGCTAGTAAACTTTCATGGGTGCGCGAAGGCTAAATATACTTTCAGCGTGAAAGTATCGCATGATTATGACAGGCTGATAGCGAAAGTTTCATGCGGGCTTGGCTAGTCGAACCCGACGCCTTCTCTGAGCACCGCTTAGAGAATCCAGCATAAAAAAACGCCACCCGAGGATGGCGTTTCCCCGGTTGCATCATTTTTCTAAATTTGCACCTCCGTGGCACGGGGATTGTGTCCGTCTCGCCTTAAGGCGATCCAGCCATCCTTCGCCACTGCGTGGCTGCGGACCGCGCTG
>Ga0315270_10000375_pt1 | contig 25065 bp, 20 predicted proteins | sample C1_bottom_MG_FD_204932 | JGI IMG/M metagenome (GOLD analysis project Ga0315270, IMG submission 204932) | Sediment microbial communities from Yellowstone Lake, YNP, Wyoming, USA - C1_bottom | ecosystem: Environmental > Aquatic > Freshwater > Lake > Sediment | place: USA: Wyoming | collected...
AGGCGCGGCTGGAACGTTTTCGCGACACCGACTACGCGCGTGCGTTGCGCGAGGTCCGGCTCGGGCCCCGTTTGCTCGCGGAGCAGTTACCGTTAACGCCCGCCCGGGGCATGGTGCTCTATGACGAACCGAAAAAGATATCGGCGGAAAGCGGTGCCGAATCGTCCAGCCGGATCTTCATGGCGCTACGGCCGATCGTCGAAGCGGCCAAGCGCGAGATCATCCTGATCACGCCCTATTTCATCCCGAACGAACAGGGGATCGATATTCTGAGCGCGCTCGCCCAACGCGGGGTGCGCGTGCGCGTCCTCACCAACTCGCTCGCCTCCACCGACGTTGCGGTGGTGCATGCCGGCTACGCGCGCCTGCGCGCCCGCCTGCTCGCGGCCGGTGTCGAGCTGTACGAAGCGCGCCCTGACGCACCCCCCGACGCCATCCGCCGCTGGCGCCCCGGCGCGTCGTCCGGCGCCAGCCTGCACGCGAAAGCGATCGTGGTCGATCGCAGATCCGTGCTCGTCGGCTCAATGAATCTCGATCCGCGCTCGCGGCTGTCGAACACCGAGGTCGCCCTGTTGATCGAGAGCGCGGCGCTGGGCGGACAGCTCGGCGCGTTATTCGAGAAGGCCACGTCGCCCGACCAGGCGTTCCATGTCGAGCTTGCCGAGCCCGGCAACGCAAATTCGCCACTGGTCTGGGTCGGACGCCAGGACGGCCAGCCGGTGCGCTACACTCGGGAGCCGCTGGCGAGCTGGTGGCGCCGCATGGTCTCCAGCGTGTTTGGTGCGCTGGCGCCGGAGGAACTGCTCTGATGCCGAGTCGCGGTCGGGACAAGCTATCTTGTCATCATTAAGGAGTCACACTCATGTCCGAAACCATCCCCTTGAATGAAGCGGAACGCAGCGCCCTGGCCGCCGCGCTGGATGACGAATACAAGTCACACGAAACCTATGCACAGGTAATCCGCAATCTCGGCCAGGTTCGCCCCTTCATCAACATCGTCGAGGCCGAGGCGCGGCATATCTCGGCCCTGCTGCTGTTGTTCGAGCGCTATGTCATCACGCCGCCGGAAAACCGCTGGGCAGGCAAGACGCCGCATTTCGCCAGTGTCCACGACGCCTGTCGCGCGGGCGTGCAGGGTGAGATCGAAAATGTCGCGCTCTACGACCGGCTGCTCGCGAGCACCCGGCGGCCGGATATTCTCGCCGTATACCAGGCGCTGCGCTCGGCCTCACAAGATCGACACCTGCCGGCCTTCCGGCGCTGCGTGGAGCGCGGTGGCATGGGGTACGGTGGTGGCCGGCCGTGAACGAGCCCGTCCTGCCCGAACAGGGTCTCTCTGCCGCCGAAGCCGCTGACCGGCTGCGCGCCGACGGCCCCAACGCCCTGCCTGGCGGGCGGCGTCGCACGCTGCTCAAAATCATCTGGGAAACCGCGCGTGAACCGATGTTCCTGCTGCTGCTCGCCGCCGGCACGCTCTATCTCGTGTTCGGCGAATTGCAGGAAGGGCTGATCCTCTTAGGCGCCGTGCTGGTGTCGCTGGGCCTCACGCTCTACCAGGAAGGCAAGACCGAACGCGCCATCGAGGCGCTGCGCGATCTCACCAGCCCGCGCGCACTGGTGATCCGCGACGGCCAGCCGCAGCGCATCGCCGGGCACGAGGTGGTGCGCGGCGATTGGGTCATGCTCGCGGAAGGCGACCGCGTGCCGGCCGACGGCGTGCTGATCGCCGGCAGCAATCTGCAAGTGGATGAATCGCTGCTCACCGGCGAAGCGGTGCCGGTAGGCAAGATCGTGGCGGCGGGCGAACCCGTGCCGGCCCGGCCCGGCGGCGACGACACGCCCTTTGTCTATTCTGGCACGCTGGTGGTGGCGGGCCAGGGCACGGCGCGCGTCACGGCCACCGGGCCACGCAGCGAGATCGGCCGCATCGGCACGGCGCTCGGCACACTGGAAACAGAACGCTCGCCGCTGCAAAAGCAGACGGCGAAATTGATCCGCACGCTGGCACTGCTGGCGCTGGGCATGAGCTTGTTGCTGGTGCTGGTGCACGGCCTGCTGCGCGGCGACTGGCTGGCGGCGGCGCTCGCCGGCATCGCGCTCGCCATGGCCATGCTGCCGGAAGAATATCCGGTGGTGCTCACCGTGTTTCCCGCGCTCGGCGCCTGGCGGCTGTCGAAAGAAAAAGTGCTGACCCGGCGCGTGGCCGCCATCGAGACGTTGGGCGCCACCTCGGTGCTGTGCGTGGACAAGACCGGCACGCTCACCGAGAACCGCATGACCGTGGCGCGGCTGTGGGCCGACGATGCCAGCTTCACGGTGGACGACGAGGCAGCAGTCGAACTGCCGGAGGCGTTTCACGCGCTGGTGGAGTTTTCCATCCTCGCCAGCGAGACCGATCCCTTCGACCCGATGGAGCAGGCGTTCGTGCGGCTCGGCCGGCACTTCCTCGCCAACACCGAGCACCTGCACAACGACTGGACGCTGACACAAAAATATTGCCTGACGCCGCAATTGCGCGCGAAGTCGCATGTGTGGAAGGCCGTGGGCAGCGATGTCTACGTGGTCGCCGCCAAGGGCGCGCCGGAGGCGATCGCCGATTTATGTCATCTCGATGCCGCCGCAAACGCGAAAATTTCCGCGGCGGTGGAGGCGCTGGCGGCCGACGGCCTGCGCGTGCTGGCGGTGGCCCGAGCGCGCTTCGAAGGCAGCGATTTTCCCGTCCTCGAACACGATTTCGACTTCGAGTTCATCGGCCTGCTGGGGCTGGCCGATCCGCTGCGCGCGGAGATTCCCGCGGCCGTGCGCGAGTGCCGCGAGGCTGGCATCCGCATCGTGATGATCACCGGCGACTACCCGGCCACCGCGCGCGCCATCGCCCGGCAGGCGGGCCTGGCGGCGGAAGAAATCCTCTCGGGCGATGAGCTGGCCGCGCTGAGCGACGTGCAACTGCAAGCGCGCATGAAAACCGTGAGCGTGTGCGCGCGCATCGCGCCGGAGCAGAAACTGCGCATCGTGCAGGCGCTCAAGGCTGATGGCGAAATCACCGCCATGACCGGCGACGGCGTGAACGACGCGCCCGCGCTCAAGGCCGCGCACGTCGGCATCGCCATGGGCGGGCGCGGCACCGACGTGGCGCGCGAGGCCGCGGCGCTGGTGCTGCTGGACGACAACTTCGCCTCGATCGTGCGCGCGGTGCGGCTGGGCCGGCGCATCTTCGACAACATGCGCAAGTCCATGACCTACATCCTCGCGGTGCATGTCCCCATCGCCGGCATGGCGCTGTTGCCGGTGCTGTTCGGTCTGCCGGCGGTGCTCTATCCCATGCACATCGCCTTTCTCGAACTCATCATCGACCCGGCCTGTTCACTGGTGTTCGAGAACGAACCGGCGGAAGCGGACGCGATGCAGCGCCCGCCGCGCGATCCGGAGGCGCAGCTCTTCGGTGGACGCACACTCTGGCTCGCGCTCCTGCAGGGCATCGGCGTGCTGGCGGTGGTGATGGGCACCTACCTCTGGGCGCAGTCGCGGCTCACCGAACCCGAGGCCCGCGCGCTGGCCTTCGCCACGCTGGTGCTCGCCAACCTGGCGCTGATCTTCGCCAACCGCTCGCGCGGCCGCACGCTGTGGGAGGCGCTGCGTGCGCCGAATGCCACGCTCTGGATCGTGACGGTCGCGACGCTCGGCTTACTGGCGTTGTCGCTCTATCTGCCGTGGCTCGCCGGCGTGTTCCGCTTCGCGCCGCTGTCGCTCGCGGAACTTGCCACGGCCTTCGGTCTGGCGCTTGCCAGCGTGAGCTGGCACCAGATTCTCAAGCTTCTGCCCCATCCCAACAGGATTCCCACATGAGCGAAAACGTCCAAACGTCACGCATTGCGCTGCACACGATTTTCATCACCTTCCTGCAGGTGGGTCTGACTGCGTATGGCATGGCGATCCTGCAGAAACTGCGGGCGCGGGTGATCGAACAGGAATGGCTGACGGAGAACGAGGCCGACGAAGGCTTGGCGATGGTGCAACTCTACCCCGGGCCGGTCATGATGGATTTCAGCGCCTACGTGGGCTATCGCCTGCGCGGTGTGCCGGGGGCGCTCGCCGCCACCACCGGTTTCATCCTGCCGACCTTCGTCATGGTGGTCGCGTTGTCCGCACTCTACTTTGCCGGCAGCCGTCTGTCGTGGATACAAAATCTGTTTCTTGGTTTGGAGGCGCTGGTCATCGGCATTCTTGCGAACGTCATCCTGAACCTTGGCAAGCAGGCGATCCCGGGGCGCATTCACGCCGTGATTGCCCTGGCGGCTTTCAGCGCGGCGCTATTCAAATTCAACGCAATCCTCATTCCCCTGATCGCCTTGGCCGTCGGTGCTTTCGCCATCTCGTCCGAGACCAACGGGGTTGCGGCTCCCGCCGCCATCGCAACGCCACCCTCTCGCCGGCGACTGGTCGCGATAACGGCACTGGCGGTGGGCGTGGCGGCGGCCGCGGCCCTGGCCACCACGCTTGGCACAGACCTCGGCCAACTCGCGTTGTCGTTGTTCAAGATCGGCACAATCGCCTTCGGCGGCGGCATGGCCATCATCGGTGTGATGCAAGCCGAAGTGGTGCAGATACACGGCTGGGTGAGCCAACACGAGTTTCTGGACGGACTGGCGATGAGCCAGATCACACCCGGACCCATCCTCATCACATCGGCCTTCCTCGGCTACAAACTCGGCGGCGTGACCGGCGCGGCACTGGCCACCTTCGCCATCTTCTCGCCATCGATCGTCATGACCTTGGTGTTTACCGAAATCTTCGGCCGCATCCGGCATCTAAAATGGGTGCGCGGGGCACTGGCCGGTGTACTCGCCGCTTTCGTCGGCCTGCTGACGGCGATGCTGCTGCAATTGGGTGGCGCCGCACTGCGCGGACCATCGACGCTGGCCTTGGCCGCCTCCGCGTTCGTGGCGACGCGCTGGTTCGCACTGGACATCGCTTGGGTGTTTGCAGGCGGACTGGCGGTGTGGGGACTCTTGCTCGCCGCGGGATTGGTGGGATAGCTGACGGGAAATTCACATTGCGAATGATGAGGTGACACCATGCTCGAATACCACGTAACCGCCCACCGGCTCGACGCCCATGGCAGTGTGGCGCACTGCAAGAACGCCGAGGTTGTGCTCGACACCGACATCAACGGCCGCGCCGATGCATTTAATCCGGCCGAACTGCTGCTCGCCGCAGTGGCGGCGTGCATCCTGAAAAACATCGAACGCATCGCGCCGATGATCAAATTCGCCTATCGTGGCGTGGACGCAAAGGTTCATGGCGTGCGTCAGGACAGCCCGCCAAAAATGATTCGCATTGACTACACGGTGACGATCGATACCGACGAAGACGACCGCAAGCTCGAATTACTGCACGAGAACATCCGCAAATACGGCACCATCTACAACACGGTGGCGGCCAGCACCGAACTCAATGGCGTGGTGCGTCGCGCCACGGGAGCAACCTGAATGAATCGATTCGTTCGCCTTGTGCATCGCATCATCTAGCTCAACGCCTCGCGTTAATTCTTGTCATGACACTTGCCCACGCGCCGGAACTGAAACCTGTCGAGAGCGCGGCGCGCTACATTTCTTTGCGTGGCGTCCTCGGCTTCCACCCTTCTAGCATGCGCACATAATTGAGCCGCTCCCACGCGTGCGGATTGGGCGCCGCGTTCAACGCCAGTACACCGCGCGCTTCGGCGCAGGTGACGTAACCCTTTTCCTCCAGCCATTGGGTCAGTTCGCGACTTATGGTTTCGACATAGGCTGGCCCGTGCGCGAGCAGTGCCGACGCGAGTTGCACCACGTGTGCTCCGCACACCACGGCCTTGGCCGCATCGCGTCCCGAGCGCACCCCGCCGCTACACGCCAGCGACAGCGTGGTCGCGGGCGACAGGATCGCGAGCGCGTGCAGGCGCAACGGCAGTTCGCTGGAATTTGACAACACCAGGTGCCGGTCAACATCGAGCGCATCCAGATCCACGTCCGGCTGGTAGTAGCGATTGAATACCGTGATGCCCTGTGCACCGGCGCTGCCCAGACGCCGCACAAACTCCGGCAGCGAGGTGTAAAACGGGCTGAGCTTGACCGTCACCGGCAGCTTGACCAAGGTCGCGACGCTCGCCACCACCGCCAGTTGCGCGTCTTCAATTTCGGCGCCGGTCAGCGCCGCGGACGTTGCGATCTCATACAAATTCAGTTCGATGGCGCTGGCACCGTGGTCTTCGAGTTGGCGCGCATAATCGGTCCAGCCACCGGGCGTGGTGCCATTCAGCGATGCGATGATCGGCACATCGACGCGCTGCCGCAGCCGTTCCATCTGCGCCAGATAGGGTTCGGCGCCCAGCGAGAAAACGTCAACATCGGGCAGAAACGTGCGCGCTTCGGCGTCCAGGTCGGTGCGGGCATCCAGGAAACGATGCGCGCCCATTTGTTCTTCGATCAGTTGTTCTTCAAATAACGAGTGCATCACGACCGCGCCCGCGCCCGCCGCGACCGCCGTCGCGATCGCTTCCACGTCGTCGGACAGCGGGCTGGCGGCGACCACCAGCGGGCTTTGCAACGTGAGGCCGAGCCAGGTCGTGGTCAGGTCAACCATGATGTTTCTCCGCGGGCAGGTGAATGCGCGCCAGTTGCGCATACAGGGATTGACGCTGCGCCACCGCATCGCGCGCGGCCACCAGTAGTTCGGCATAGCGTTCGGGCGAGCGCAATTGCACCATCCGGAAACGCGCTTCGTTGGCCATGTAGTCCGCGACGTCAAGACGTGGCTCGCCGGAGTCGATTTGCAGCGGCGCTTCGTCGTGGTCGATGCGGCGCGGATCAAACCGGTACAACGGCCACACGCCGCTTTGGACCGCACGGCGCTGCTGCGCGGGTGCATGCACCAGGTCATAACCGTGCGCAATACACGGGCTGTGCGCGATGATGATGGCCGGGCCCGGATACTGCTCGGCCTCCAGCAACGCGTGCAGGGTTTGGGCGCTGTTTGCCTGCATCGCGACTTGCGCGACATACACATGGCCGTAGCTCATCGCGAGCAGGCCTAGATCTTTTTTGCGCGTGGCTTTACCGGCGGTGGCGAACTTGGCGGCCGCGCCCAGCGGCGTGGCTTTCGACTGCTGTCCGCCGGTGTTTGAATACACCTCGGTATCCAACACCGGGACGTTGACTTTTTTGTGCGACGCCAGCACGTGATCGAGGCCGCCGTAACCGATGTCGTACGCCCAGCCATCCCCGCCCACGGTCCATACGCTGCGCGGCACCAGGTGATGACTAATGTCAATCAGTGCACGCGCGTCCGGCGCTGGATCGCGCGCCAGCAACGCGCCGAGCTCCACGAGCCGCGCGCGCTGCGCCGCGATCCAGCGGTCGTCGCCGGGTGTCGACAGTAATGCGTCGACCAGTGGTGCTGGCAGGCGCGCACGCAGCGCGGTTAACAGCGTGCGCGCGCGTGCCGCCTGCACGTCGATCGCCAGGCGCATGCCCAGCCCGAATTCGGCGTTGTCCTCGAACAGCGAGTTCGACCACGCCGGGCCGCGACCGTGACCATCCGTGGTGTAGGGCGTGGTCGGCAGATTGCCGCCATAAATCGACGAGCAGCCGGTGGCGTTGGCGATCACCAGCCGGTCACCGAACAACTGCGTCAGCAGCCGAATATACGGCGCTTCGCCGCAACCGGCGCAGGCACCGGAAAACTCAAACAGCGGGGTGCGCAGCGCGGCGGTGTGTTTGTCGATCGGCAATGCGCTCAACGGTGCGGACTGAATGCGCTCGAAAAATGCGAACGCGGCGCGCTCTGCCTCGCGATGCTGCGCCAACGGCTCGGCAACGAGCGCTTTGCGGCGCGGCTGCAGGCGATCCTTGGCCGGACAGACTTCGACACACAAACCACAGCCGGTGCAATCCTCCGGCGCGACCTGCACCGCGAACTGCATCCCGGCCAACTCTGGATGCGTGGAAACCGCGACGGAACGGAATCCCGGTGGCGCGTCCGCAAGTTCGGCCGGTGCAAACACCTTGGCGCGAATCGCCGCGTGCGGGCAGCTCATCGAGCAGAAATTGCACTGCACGCACAGCTCGGGCTGCCAGATGGGAATGTCGTGCGCGATCGCGCGTTTCTCGAAGCGGCTGGTGCCGGTGGGCCAACACCCGTCGGGCGGAAACGCGCTCACCGGCAAGCGGTCGCCGTTGCCTTCGAGCAGCAGGCGCGTCACGCGTTGCACGAAATCCGGCGCGGCAGCCGGCACGGTCGCAGGACGATGCCGAGTTGTCGACACCTGGTTCGGCACGACAACTTCCGCAAGCGCCGCAAGTGCGGATTCGAGCGCGACAATGTTGCGTCGCACCACTTCCGGACCGCGCCGGCCAAAAGTTTTCTCGACGCTCGCGCGAATGTGGCGCAATGCCTCGGCTTGCGGCAACACGTTCGCCAATGCGAAAAAGCACACCTGCATCACCGTGTTGATGCGGCGTCCGAGACCGGCGCGCTCGGCCACGCCGTAGCCATCAACCACAAACAGTCGACACCGTAGCGCGACGAGCGACGCCTGCACTTCCAGCGGCAGCGCATCCCAAATCTGCTCGCGCGCAAGCGGCGTGTTCAACAGTATCGTCGCGCCCGGCATCGCCGTCGCCAGCACATCGCGGCGCTCCAAAAATTCGGGGTCGTGGATCGCGACAAACTGCGCGCGCTGAATGCGGTAGGTCGAACGAATCGGGCGTGGACCAAAACGTAAATACGAAATCGTAGTCGACCCGGCCTTGCGCGAATCGTACTCGAAATGGCCTTGCACGTAGCCGGGCGTGGCTTCGCCGATGATCTTGATCGCGGCCTTGTTGGCCGACACGGTGCCGTCGGCGCCCAAGCCAAAAAACACCGCGCGCGATACATCGGCAGGTTCGATGTCGACACTTTCGTCGACGTCAAGGGACGAGTTTGATACATCATCGCGAATGCCGACGGTAAAGCGCGTTTTCGGTGTGGCGCGGCCGAGTTCAGCGAAGATCGCCAACACCATCGCCGGAGTAAATTCCTTGGACGACAGTCCATAGCGCCCGCCGATTATTCTCGGCAGACTTGCGCGTGCGCCGCGCGCGACCGCCTCGACCAGCGCCGAGGTGATTTCCAGCAGCAACGGTTCACCGACCGAACCCGGCTCCTTGGTGCGATCCAGCACCGCGATCGCTTCTACGCTGCCGGGCAACGCCGCGATGAAATGCTCGACCGAGAACGGGCGGAACAGCCGCACCTTCAGCACGCCGACGCGCTCGCCGCGCGCGACCAGGTCGTCGACCGTTTCGTGCGCGCACTCGGCACCCGAGCCCATCAGAATGACGACACGTTGCGCCTGCGGATCGCCCACGTAGTCGAACAGCCGGTAGCGGCGGCCGGTCAGGGTGGCGAAGCGCGACATTATGTCGTCGACCACCGCCGGGCAGCGCGCGTAGTACGGCTCGACCGCCTCGCGTGACTGAAAATACGCATCCGGATTCTGTGACGTGCCGCGAATCACCGGGTGATCCGGATCGAGCGCGCGGGCGCGATGCGCACGCAGCGCGTCGGCGTCGATCAGGTTGCGCACCACCTCGTCGTCAAGCACCGCGACCTTGCTGATTTCGTGCGAGGTGCGGAAGCCGTCGAAAAAATGCAGCACCGGCACGCGCGCACGCAAGGTCGCGGCGTGGCCAATCGCTGCAAAATCCTGCGCTTCCTGCGCGGAGTTGGACGCGAGCAACGCAAAGCCGGTGCCGCGCACGGCCATCACGTCCGAGTGATCGCCGAAAATCGATAGCGCGTGCGTCGCCACGGTGCGTGCCGCCACGTGCATGCAAAACGCGGTCAGCTCACCGGCGATCTTGAACAGGTTCGGCAACATCAACAGCAGGCCCTGCGACGCGGTGAAGGTGGTCGTCAACGCGCCGGTGGTCAGCGCGCCGTGCACCACGCCGGCCGCGCCGCCTTCCGACTGCATCTCGATGACCTCGGGCGTCGCGCCCCACAGGTTGGGCCGCCCGTCCGCCGCCCACACATCGGCATGTTCACCCATCGGCGACGCCGGCGTGATTGGATAAATGGCGATCACCTCACTAAGCCGGTACGCCACGCGGGCAACCGCTTCGTTCGCATCGAGTGTTTCGAACTTTGCATTTTCCATCGGATGAATTTCCCGGCGTGATGGCGCGGCCACGCAACTTCGACACCGCGACTATTTACACAGTTGGCCGCCAGCACAATCCGGATTAATACGGCTGCCGGTTTGCGATAGTTCCACTCACGCCGAATTGCGACTACGCTTATTGCCGTCCGCGCGCCGCCGGGGCGCTGCTCACCGGCGACATGAGGTTCATGCAATGCTTCGCTTCGGGTACCGTACGGCCGTGATCCTGGCCTGCTTTGCGCTGTGCAGCGCGCCCGCTGGGGCGCTGGACTTGCAATTTATCCCGGTCGCACCCGGCGCGTACGCGTTCATCGGCGAAACGGGCATGCGCACCGCCGCCAACGAAGGCATGAATGCCAACACCGGGTTCATCGTCACCGGTGCCGGGGTCGTGGTGGTGGACAGCGGCTCGACCTACCAAGTCGCGAAACGCATTCACGCCGCGATCCAAAGCGTGACCAACGAGCCGGTGAAATATGTCATTAACACCGGCGGGCAGGATCATCGCTGGCTCGGCAACAGCTACTTCAAGGAACTCGGTGTGCCGATCATCGCGCAGCGCAAAGCAGCAGCCGACATGCTGGAACGCGGCGCCGCACAGATCGCGGGACTCGCGGCGGAGTTAAAAGACAAGATCAACGGCACGGAGGTGGTGCTGCCGACGCGGTTATTTGATAGCGAGGAAAAGTTGCCGCTCGGCAACATCGACATTCAGGTGCTGTATTTCGGCGGCGGCCACACGCCCGGCGACAGCGTGGTGTGGCTGCCGAAACTTGGCGTGGTGTTCGCCGGCGACGTCGTGTTCGTCGACCGCCTGCTGGGCGTGCTTCCGTTCGGAAATGTCAAGGACTGGATCGCGTCGTTCGACGCGCTGGAAAAACTGCAACCGAAAGTCATCGTACCGGGGCACGGCAACCTGTGCGACCTCGCCAAAGCGCGCAAGGAAACCAAGGACTATCTGGTGCTGCTGCGTACGCATATGCAGCAGGCGCTCAAACAAAATGTCGAGCTGCAAACCGCGATCGACACGCTTGATCAAAGCCGCTTCAAATATCTGCCCAACTGGGACTTGCTCAAAGGCGGCAACGCCAGCCGCACCTATCTTGAAATGGAAATGGAGTGACCAAAACATGATCCGCACAATTCTGGGGCTGTCCGCTGTGCTGGCGGTATGTTCGGTTGCAGCGCAAGAAGCGCCGGAACATCAGCATCACCATCCGCAAACCACGCCACCACCCGCCGCGCCCGCGCCCGCGCACGAACACATGAAGCATGGCGGCGCCCCGGCGGCGGACGGCGAGCATCACGACCACCACGGCATGATCGCGCCGGAGTCGCGCGAATTCCCCACCATCGCGTATGACGACACGCGCACTGCGCGCGCGCCGCAAAAAACGGTGCCGCCACCCACGCCGGGCAATCCGCACCAAGGCAAACAACTGGCTTATAACCCGGAAAAAGGCCGCTGCCTGAGTTGTCACGTCCTGGGACCGGACGGCGAGCAGCCCGGCACCGTCGGACCCAATCTCAGCGATTATGCGCGGCGCGGCGTTTCGCCCGCGCAAACCTTCCAGCAAATCTGGGATGCGCGCGTGCGTAATCCGCACAGCGTGATGCCCGCGTTCGGCACGAACACCCTGCTCACTGCCGAAGAGGTCGCGGATATCACCGCGTATCTGCACAAACTTGACATGCCGGTGAACGCGCCCGCGCCGCTGATACAGGACACGCGCGGCGTGTGGATCGTGGGCGAGGATTTCACCCGCGCCGACGACGTGATCGACGACGGCCAGCGGCTGTTTCAACTGCCGGGGAACAACGGCAAGTCCTGCGCGACCTGCCACACGCCGGGCGGCAGCGGTCCCGATCTGAACAACGCGGCGGCGACTTATCCGAAGTGGGACGCGCAGCGCAAGCGCATCGTCGTACTGGAACAGCGCGTTAACCTGTGCCGCATGCAAAACATGAACAGCGATCACTACCCGCTCGGCAGCCGCGAATCAAATGTCTTGACCAGCTACGTGAAATACCTGGCGCGGCGCACGCCGCTGAACGTCGCCACCGATGGCGCGGCGCAAGATGCCATCGCGCGCGGCAAAACGAGCTTTTACCGGCGGGCCGGACAACTGAATTTTTCTTGCGCTAACTGTCATGCGCCTGAGCAACCGGTAGCGGGCCGCTGGATGCGCGGCGATGTCATCCAGGCGATGACGGACGGCGGCGGCCATCGCGACGTCGCGGCACAGTGGCCCAAACATTTCATCGGCGGGCACGATCTCGGTTTGCAAAGCCTGCAACAGCGTATCGAGCATTGTCAGGCGGTGACCCGCACCCTACCTTTGCCACTCGGCTCGCCGGAATACGTGGAGCTGGAACTGTTCCTGACTTCGCAAGGTAACGGCGCGCCGCTGCTGGCACCAACCCTCACGCGACTGCGCGGCGAATGAGTGCGCGGAGCGCCGACCAGCGTGTCCGGTTCACCTGACCCGCAGGCACAATCTACGGCAACCGGGCCTTCCATCGGCCTGACCGGCGCCGAAGCGCGGCTACGATTTGTCAAGCACGGCCCCAACATCGTTGCCGCCGAAGCGCCGCCACGCTGGCGAACCTTTGTCGCAAAATTCTGGGCGCCCATTCCGTGGATGCTCGAAGCCGCGATCCTGCTCCAAATCGGGCTCGGCGAATATGTCGAGGCCGCGGTGATCGGCGGCCTGCTGGTCTTCAACGCGACCTTGGGCTTTTTTCAGGAAGGCCGCGCGGGCGCGGCGCTGGCGGCACTCAAGCAACGGCTCGCGCCGACCGCGCTGGTGCGCCGCGATGGCGCGTGGGTCAGGCTTCCGGCGTCGGAACTCGTGCCGGGCGATGCCATCCGGCTACCGCTCGGGGCACAAGTTCCCGCCGACGCGACGCTGGTGTCGGGAGCGGTGCTGGTCGATCAGTCGATGCTCACCGGCGAATCCGTTCCGGTCGATGCCAATCCCGGCAACCCGGTGTACGCGGGCTCGCTGGTGCGCCGTGGTCAGGCGATTGCGGAAGTGACGGCGACCGGGTCGAGAACCTATTTTGGACGTACCGCTGAACTGGTGCGCGCGGCCCACGCCCGCAGCACCGAGCAGGCGGCCATTTTCGCCGCAACGCGCAACCTCGCGCTCGTGAACGGCACGGTCGCGGCTCTTGTCATCGGCTACGCCTATCTCATCGCGTTACCGTCCGCCGACTTGATTCGCCTCGCGCTCACGGCGCTGCTGGCTACGATCCCGGTCGCGCTGCCGGCGACGTTCACGCTGTCGGCCGCATTCGGCGCGCAGAACCTCGCGCGACGCGGCGTGCTGCTGACCCGCCTCTCGGCCGCGCACGAAGCCGCCGCCATGGATGTTTTGTGCGCCGACAAGACCGGGACCTTAACGCGCAACGCGCTGGAGGTCGTCGCGGTCGTCGCGATGCCGGGATTCGACCGCGAGCGCGTGCTGGCGCTTGCGGTGCTGGCAAGCTCCGAAGCGGATCAAGACCCGATCGACGCGGCCATTCGAGCGGCCGCCGCCACGGCGCCAGATCGCGACATCTCCGAACGGCTGGTGCGTTTCGTACCGTTCGATCCGGAGACCAAGACGGCGGAAGCCGTCGCGCTCGATCGCGCTGGCAACGAGCTTCACATCATCAAGGGCGCATTCGAGGCGCTGACTGACGTGGCGGAGCTTCCTGCAAACACCAGGCTCCTCGTAGACGAACTTGCGGCGCATGGTCACCGCGTGATTGCGGTTGCCGCAGGCCCGCAGAACGCGCGGCACCTGGCCGGTCTCATCGCGCTCAGCGATCCGCCGCGCGCGGATTCGGCGGCGCTCGTCGCCACGCTGAGCGAGCTGGGCGTCCGCACCGTCATGGTGACCGGAGATTCACCGGTGACGGCGGCGGAGATCGCGCGCACGGTCGGTATCGCCGGTGATGTTTGCCCGCCGGAGCAAGGTTCCGGTGAGCTGAGTGCGGACCAATTCGGCGTGTTCGCGCGCGTGGTGCCGGAGCAGAAATATCGCTTGGTGAAAGCGCTCCAGCAGCACGGCCACGTGGTCGGCATGTGCGGCGACGGCACCAACGACGCGCCCGCGTTACGGCAAGCGCAGATCGGGATTGCGGTCGCGTCCGCGACCGACGTCGCGAAAGCCGCCGCCGGAATGGTCATGACCGAGCCCGGCCTCGCCGGCATTGTGTTCGCCATCCGCGAAGGCCGGATCGCATTCCAGCGGCTGCTCGCCTACACGTTCAACATGCTGGTCAAGAAAACCGAAATCGTCTTGTTTCTGGCCATCGGATTGGCACTGACCGGACATGCGGTCATGACGCCGGTCTTGATGGTGTTGATGTTCGTGACGAACGACTTTCTTGCCATGTCGCTCACCACCGATCGCGCCAGCCCCGCGCCGTCGCCCAGCGTCTGGCGCATGCGCAACATCACGGCCGCCGCGCTGGTCCTCGGGCTGTGCAAGCTCGGCTTCTCCACAACAATACTGGCCTTCGGAAAATTTCAGTTTGGGCTTGGCCCGGTCGAGTTGCAGACGCTGGCGTTCGTCACGCTGGTGTTCGGCAACCAAGCGGTGTTGTACGTGGTGCGGGAACGACGCCCGATGTGGTCGTCGCGACCCGGCGCCTGGGTTCTGGCGGCCTCTGCGGCCGACGTTGCCATTATCTCGGTGCTGGTGTTGTCCGGCAGCTTGATGGCGCCGCTACCGTGGCGCATCACGGTAGTTATACTCATAGCCGCGATCGGATTCTCCTTTATCCTTGATCGCATCAAACTACTGCTAATGTCGGCGTACAAGATTGAATAGCGTGTAGTTTGTTTTTGTCGACTCATGGCTCTGCGCCCATTTGAAAGCGGACGGCTAATAGCCGAAACGGAGACTAACGGACATGACCCACGCACACGAACATTGTGACCGGCCATGGTGGAAACGGCCACCAGTCTGGTTCGGTGCCATCGCGGTGGTGGCGCTGCTTAGCGTGGTCGTGATCGAACAACCCGGCAAACCGGTCCAAACTCCTTACAGCACATTTCTCGATCAGCTTGAGGCGGGCAACGTCGCAAGTGTCTCGTTGCAGGGAACGCAGATTGAAGGGCATTACAAGCATACTTTGAACGCGGCGTCTTCGAGCGACCCGGCACAGCGCGATTTCTTCAGCAGCCACGTCCCCGACTTTGGCGATCCCGCGCTGATACTTGAACTGCGCAAGCAGCACGTCGTGATCGACGTCAGCTCGCCTTCGCCGTGGGCAGCGCTACTCGCACACCTGCCTTGGCCGATGCTGCTCTTGGTCGGCGCATTGGCGATCGCCGGTGTGGCCAGGCTGCTGCGTGGAGGAAAGGCGCAATCGGGTTCCGCCGCGTCCACGCTCCCGGCGCATGGAATTGTGGGACTCGTAGCAGGGCTGTTTACGAAGCGGAACCAAACCGCGAACCCGTCCCCACACGATAGCGACGAGCCGATGAGTCGTTAGGGCGCATTGGTTGGCGCAAACAATTAACCAGGAGCCAGATCATGGCGTTGATCGAGGCGGTACAGGTCAGCAAAAATTACCGGGCCGGTAGCGTGGACGTGCCGGCGGTGCGCAGTGTTGACTTCAGCATCGAGCCGGGTGCGTTCGTTGCCTTCGTCGGTCCCTCGGGCAGCGGCAAGAGCACGCTGCTCAACATGATTGGCGGGCTGGACCGGCCCAGCAGCGGACGTCTCACCGTGCTCGGCACCGATGTCGCCACGCTCGACCGCACGGCGGCGGCGGCGTTTCGCGGCGCCAATCTCGGTTTCATTTTTCAGGATTTCAATCTGATTCCGGTGCTGACGGTGTTTGAAAACATCGAGTACCCGTTGTTGATGGTGCTGGACTGGCCGCTGGAAAAACGCCATGCACAAGTGCGCGCCATGCTCGACGCCGTAGGCATGGCGGACCAGGCCGGCAAGCGTCCCGACCAACTGTCGGGCGGACAAAAGCAGCGCGTCGCGGTGGCACGCGCGCTGGTTGCCAACGCCAAGCTGGTGCTGGCCGACGAACCGACCGCGAACCTCGATCACGATTCCGCCTACCGCGTGCTCGCGCTGATGAAAAAAATGCGCGATGAACTCGGCACGACGTTTGTGTTCTCGACGCACGATCCGAAAATCATGAACGAGGCGGAAATCACCTTTACGCTCGAAGACGGTCGCCTGACGCAGAACGCCAATCATGGAGGCGCCCATGCTTAAGATTTTAAAACTCGCGGCACGCAATCTCACCCGCTACGGGCGGCGCACTGCGCTCACGGCATCGCTGATCGTCATCGGCGTGGTTGCGGTGCTGTTGTTCGTTGCCGTGACCGGCTCGTTCAAAACGATGATGGTCGGGCAGATCACCGATTCATTCCTCGGCCATTTGCAAATTCACCGCAAGGGTTACGTCGCGGCGATCGACACGCTGCCGCTCAATCTCAACATGCCGCCGCCGCTGGTCGCCAAGGTCGAGGACGCGCTCAAGGCCGCGCCGGAAGTCGCCGCGTGGTCGGCACGCATCAAGGTCGGCGCGATGTTCAGCAACTTCACCGAGACCACCAGCATCCGTATCAACGGTGTGGACCCGGACCGCGAAGCGGCGACCGAACCGCTGTTCGCCGGGCGCGTGCAAAACCGTACGCATGACGGGCCGCTGCTGGCGCGCGGTGAAATACTGGTGCCGGTATTGCTGGCGACCGGATTTAAAGTCAAGCCCGGTGACACGGTGGTCGTGGTCGCAACCAACCGCGACGGTTCCGTGAACGGCAAGACCTTCACGGTGCGCGACACCTTGGAGAGCGCCACCGGCCCCGGCGGGCGCGACGGCTACATCCACATCGACGACGCGCGCGAATTGCTGCGCATCGAAACGCCGGAAGTCAGCGAAATCGCCGTGCGCCTGCACGACCTCGCGCGCACCGGCACGGTAGTCGCGCGCCTGGAAACGGCGTTCGCGTCCGTGCTCAACCAACAGGACAAACCCGCGCTGGAAGTGCACGGCTGGCAGAAGCTGTCGCCGTTCGCCAGCATCGCGAACATGATCGACCTGATGACGGTGCTCATCAAAATCGTACTGGTCGCGATCGTGCTGGTGAGCGTGATGAACGTGATGGTCATGGCGGTGTACGAACGCGTGCGCGAGATCGGCACCATCGCCGCCATCGGCACGCCGCCGCGCCGCATCCTCGCGCTGTTTCTCAGCGAAGGCTTGCTGCTCGCCGTGGTCGCCACGCTGGCCGGCGTGGTCGCCAGCATCGCGGCGGTGTTCGCGCTGAACGCCGCCGATATCACCTACACGTTCGGCCAGCAACAAGACATTGTGCTGGTGGCGCGACTCAGCGCGCGCGATATCGCGACGGTCAGCGCGGTGGTGATCGCGATCGCCGTGCTCGCCACGCTGCAACCGGCGTGGAAAGCGGCGCGCATGGATCCGATCACGGCTTTGCGGCATGTATAGCCTCGTACTCCTTCTCCCTGCAAGGGGGAAGGTTGGCGACCGCCATGGATGGCGGAAGGTAGAGCAACGCAGGAGCAGTTGCCGGGATGAGGGTGTTCATTTGCACGGCCTGACGGATCACCCCCATCCTGCCCTTCCCCCTTGCAGGGGGAAGGAACGCCGCGTTTAACGTTTTACTTACTGCACGCGCATCGACACCTGGATGATTTCACGAAGGACGAAACGAATGAAAACAACCATCGCCTTTCTGACGCTGCTCATCAGCCTCCCCGCCCTCGCTCTGGATGGCGCTGAACTATTGCGCAAAGTCGACCGCAATCTCGAACCCGAGTCGTACGAGATGTATCGCAAGCTTGTCAACATCGAGCCCGACGGCAGCAAGAAGGAATACGTGCTGTACACGGTGAAGAAAGGTCGCGACAAAATGGTCGCGCTGTTTCTCGATCCGCCCAGCGAGAAAGATCGCGCCACGTTGCGGCTCGACGAGAACATGTGGTTGTACATCCCGAATGTCGGCAAGCCGATTCGCATCACCAGCCTGCAATCGGTGATCGGCGGCGTGTTCAACAACGCCGACATCCTGAGCCTCGATTTCAGCGTTGAGTACAACGTTACGGGCATGGAGGACACGCCGGACGGCTATGTGCTGCAACTCAAGGCGAAAACGGCCGCAGTCGCCTACGACCGCTTGACCATGCATGTGGACAAGAAACTGCTGTTGCCGCTGACTATCGAGGCGTACGCCGCAAGCGGTCTGCTCATCAAGACGCTGCGCTATTCCGACATCAAGGACTTCGGCGGCGGCCTGCGCCGCCCCGCACTACTGGAAACCGACAGCCCGCTGCACCAGGGTTACAAGTCGCTGATGTTGTACGCCAAGATCAAAGCACGCGATTTCCCCGACGAAGTGTTCACGCTCAACTATCTGCCTCGCGCCAAAGAGCTGCGTTGATGCGCAGCGTCGCCGGAGTGCTGCTGGCGCTGGCGTTGAACGCGCACGCCGCCGACGGCATCGAGTTTGACGTCGACGCGTTCGATAAAAAGCCGTTCGAGCTGTCCGGCTATCTGGAAGTCAAGCCCGAGTACCAGTGGCTGGATCGCGACGCGGCGCTGTACGCGTTGCAGTTTCCGGGCGAGACGCGCACCACGCTCGCACGCACCAGCGCGGCGGCGGAATTGTCCGCCGTTTACCGGCACGACGACGTGCGACTGCACGCCACCGCGCACGCCAGCGGTGCTTACGACGCGCGTGACACCACACGCGACCTGCAATTCTACGAAGCCTACGGAGCGTGGCAGGCGCGCACGAACGTTACTGTGGAGTTGGGCAAGCGCACGCTACGCTGGGGCAAGGGTTATGCGTGGAGTCCGGTCGCGTTTTACGAACGCGCGAAAGACCCGACCGACCCCGAACTCGCGCGCGAAGGCTTCGTGCTGCTCACCGGCGACCTCGTGCGCAGTTTCGACGGCGCGCTCAAGACGCTGGCGTTCACGCCGGTACTGTTGCCGGTGAGCGATGATGTCAATACCGAATACGGCGCCGGCGCGCACTGGAATCCCGGCGCGAAACTGTACGCGCTGTGGTACGACACCGACATTGACCTGATGGTCGCCGCCGAGGGCAGTCGCGGCGCGCGCGCGGGTCTCGACTTCTCGCGCAACCTCGGCACCAATCTTGAGATTCACGGCGAGTGGGCACGCTTCAACGATGTGCCGCGCACCGTACTCACCACGGGCAACAAGATTCTTAATGAACAGCGCACCGTTTATGGCACGCTGCTGGGCTTGCGTTATCTGACCGAACGCGAAGCGACGTTCATCGTGGAGTATTACCGCAACGACGGCGGTTACCGCGCAGACGAGATGCGGCACTTCTACGACCTCGTGCGCGCATCCGCCACCAACCCTGCGTTTAAATCCATCGCCGCCCAAGCCGCGCGCGGCGGCTACACCGCGCCGAATGCGCTGCGCGACTACCTCTACCTGCGCGTGAGCCAAAAAGAACCGTTCGACATCCTGTACTTCACCCCTGCGCTCACCGTCATGCTCAACCGCAACGACGACAGCGCCACCCTGATCCCGGAGCTCGGCTACACCGGCATTACCAATTTCGATGTGCGCCTGCGCGCGCAATTCAATCGCGGCGCGCGCGGCAGCGAGTTTGGCGAGAAGCCGCTCGACGCGCGCGCGGAATTTCGCGTGCAATACTATTTTTAAGGGCGCAGCGACGCGCGTTCCTCCCGGCAACAAGTTCTTTTATATTTTTGGAGTACGAACATGAATGGCGAAATGGTTGCTCGATGCGGGTTGCTGAAGTTGGTCGCCGGTTTGGTGCTGCTGATCGGCACGGCCAGAGGCGCGTGGGCGGATGGCGCGGCCGCGGAAGATACGCGCACACGGCTCGGGCTCACGCCGGGAGAACGAGCCGAGTTTCTCGCGGAGATGCGGCAGATGCTCGCCAGCGTGCAGGGCATCATCGCCGGGATCGGCGCCGGGGAGCGCGAACAGATCGGCGCGGCGGCGCGCCTCTCGGGCAATCGCATGGCTCGGGCGACGCCCGATCCGGTACGCGCAAGATTACCGCAGGAGTTCAAGAATCTCGGCGGTCCGACCCATCTGCTGTTCGAGGAAATCGCCATCCGGGCAGAGACCGACGATATGTCAAGCTTGGCTCGACTGGCCGGCGAAACCTTGCAACAGTGCCTGGCATGCCATACCCGGTTCCGTGCCGATTAAGCTATAATCGTAGTTGCGCGGCGTGTGAAGCCCGGATTGCCGGGTTACGCTGCGCGCACCCGAGCTACGCTTGTTTATGCAGTCGCCGCAACATCACGATCACTTCTTGCCCCAACCCGCACGGTCGCGCGCTGCGTACGACACATTGAGCTGCTGCCAGTTGTGGCTCATGAGCCGATTAGAGGCGGCAATCGGCTCATGGTGAAAAACCTTCGCCTTCAATACTCGCCTGTCAGTTTCGCCTTGCGTTTTCGTTCCCGTGTCGATCGTTGGGGTTCGAAGAGCCACCCCCTACCGTGCTTCATTGCGGGTTACGCGTTAAAAATCCAACATCGAAACGCGGGAGCCGCCACGTGCCGGAAATCATGGGCCTAAGATTCGTGCCGATGATTTTTTCTCGCGATCCTTGCGATCAACAATGTCGCTTCGGATTGGAACGCCCCGCGTGCGAGCAGCGCCGCACAGGCGGACCGGCTCGCGTACGTTATTCGTTGAAGTTGACCCCCCGTTAACATAAGTTTTAGCAAGTAGAACGAGAAAATGCACACGCGATTTGACAGTAATGTCAGCGCTATTTCTCCCGCCGCGGTAATGTCAAGACCGCTTCCAGTCCCCCGCCCGCGCGATTGCGCAGCGTGAGTTCGCCGCCGTGGGCGCGCGCGATGTCGCGAGCGACGGACAAGCCCAGGCCAACGCCTCCGGTGTCGCGGCTGCGCGAGGATTCGAGGCGATAGAACGGTTCGAACACGCGTTCGAGTTGATCCTCGGGAATACCAGGGCCGTCGTCGGCAATGGTGATTTGCAATTGCGCGGCGCTGTCTTCGACGCTGACTGTGGCGCGCGTGCCGTATTTCACGGCGTTTTCGATCAGGTTCGTCAGCAGGCGTTTGAGTGCGAGCGGTCGCGCCGGGTACGGTGCGCGCGTGTCGCCTTGCACGCTCACCGGGTGCCCGGTCTCTTCCATATCCGCTTGCATACTTTCGAGCAGCGCCATTACGTCGACCGGCTGCACCGCTTCGTCACCGCCGGCGCCGCGCAGGAAGTCGAGCGCGGCGGCGGTCATGGATTCCATCTCGGTCAGGTCGTGGGTGAACTTACCGCGCAGGGTTTCGTCTTCGATCATCTCGGCGCGCAGGCGCAGGCGTGTGATCGGCGTGCGCAGGTCGTGCGACACGGCGGCAAGCATTTGCTCGCGTTCGCGCAGATATTTCTGCAGCCGCGCCTGCATGGTGTTGAACGCAATGGCCGCGCGTTTCACTTCCAGCGGGCCGTCCTCCGGCAACGGCGGGCGTTTAATGTCACGACCCAGTTCGTCGGCGGCGGTCGCGAGCACGGCGAGCGGACGCGTGAGCCAGCGCACCGCAAACAGTGCGAGCGCGATCACCGACACCAGCAGCACGGCGAGCGTGAGCAACAACCGCCACGGCCACGCGAACGGCGCGCCGCCAAGGCCGTGTTCGAAGCGCGCCCAAGTTCCGTCCGTGAGTTGCGTGTGCACCTCAAACGCGACGCCGTGCGGCGGGAAGTACTCGGCCATTGGGCCGGGATGCGAATGCCTGCGACCCGGGCCGTGGTGCTCGCGCGGCTCCATGCCAAACAGTGGTTCCACCAGCGCGACCTGCACCGGCCGATTGTCGCCAAGCAAGTCCTGCAACACCGCGCGCAAGTGTTCCGCGTGCATGTCTTCGCCGGTCTCAGCCGACGGCGGCGACGCGTTGAGCATGACGCGCAACTGTGGATTGTTGAGCGCCGGCAGCAGCGTGGCACGCGTGGCGGGATCGACGCGATCAAGCACTTGCACGACGGCGGCGATGCGTTGCGCGGCCCCGAGGCCGCTCGCTTGGTAGATCGCGCTGGCGCGGTCGCGCAACAGAATCGCCGCGCCGATGAGTTGCGCGGCGAGCAGGCCGATGAGTAGTGTCAAGATCAGGCGACCGGTGAGCGTCGCGGGCAGCAGGCGTTTCATGACTCGGCCTCGACTTCGGCGGCGAACACATAGCCTTCGCCGCGCACGGTTTGGATCAACGTGGCGGCGTCGTCATTGAGGCGGCGGCGCACGCGCCCGACCTGCACGTCGATGCTGCGGTCGAACGGCGTTGCATCGCGCCCGCGCGCGAGATCGAGCAATTGGTCACGACTGAGCACCCGCTGCGAATGATCTAGAAATATTTTCAGCAGGCGGTACTCGCCGCCGGACAACGGCACCACCACGCCGGCCGGCGAAACGAGCTGGCGGCGCGCGAGTTCGAGCGTCCAGCCGGCGAAACGCAGGCGACGCGCTTCCGCCGTCTCCGCCGCCGGTAGTAACGTGTGCGCGCGGCGCAGCACCGCGCGGATGCGCGCCAGCAACTCGCGCGGATTGAACGGTTTTGACAAATAGTCGTCGGCGCCCATTTCCAGGCCGACGATGCGGTCGACGTCTTCGCCGCGCGCGGTGAGCATGACCACCGGCAGATTGGATTGCGTGCGCAGTTCGCGGCACAGTGTGAGGCCGTCCTCGCCCGGCAGCATCAGGTCGAGCACGACCAGGTCGTAACGCCCGGCCGCGAGCGCCGCGCGCATCGCGCGCCCGTCGGCCACGGCGCTGGCGCGCAGGCCATTTCGCTCCAGATAGTCGCGCAGCAATGTGCGGATTTCGGCGTCGTCGTCGACGATGAGAATGTGTTCGGTGCGTTGCATCTGTCTGTTATATCCGCTGCGCGGCGGTTGAGGCGAGAAAAATTGTAACGCCGTGCAACAACTCGCCAGCCTGTTACACAGCGTTACAAAATTGGCCGCTACAGACATCATTCCACGACCGTGATCGGATTAAATGGCGGCGTTGGTAACTCAAACCCCAAGGAGAAACGATATGAAAACCTCACGCAAAATCGCACTCGGCGTCATCACCGCGCTCGGCATCACGACCGGCGCCGCCGCGCTCGCACACGATCATGACGGGAAGATGATGGGCCACGGTCCCGGCGGCCTCGGCGCAAAAGGACAGTGCCACGACGGCGGACCCGAAGCGCGTCTCGACGCACTGAAGTCTGAACTCAAGCTCAGCCCCGCGCAGGAACCGGCGTGGCAGGCATTTGAATCCGCCGTGCAGGCGCAGAAGAACGCGCATGGCGCCGGACACGACATGACCGAAGGTACCGATCCGATGCAGTCACGCATCGATCACATGGAAAAGAGTCTCGCCGGCATGAAGGAAATCCAGAAGGCCCGCACCGCTCTGTACCAGGTCTTGACGACTGAGCAGAAGGCGGTGTTGGACCAACACGCTGCACACGGTCGTCACGGCTGAGGAACTGGCGAATTGGCCTGTGTAGGAGCGTCGGGGGCGGCGCTCCTGCAATTGTTCCCATGACATGATGCTCTATTAACCAAAAAGCCCCTCGGCAACCAGTTAACGTCATCTCAACCTGAGAAGGAATAAACGCAATGAAACCCAGTGCCGTGCTCCTCATCTGTTCCGCCGCCGCGTTCGCGGCACCCGTTTACGCTGCCGAACATGAACATCAACACCACGATGCCGCGCCGACCGCCACGCCGCTCACCGCGCCCGGTAATGACGCGTTCGAGGCGATTCAAGAAGTGGTGCAGAAACTTTTGGCCGATCCGAAAACGGACTGGACACGTATCAACCTCGAACCCCTGCGTCAGCACCTGGTGGACATGCACAACTTTACTTTGAACGTGGAAGTGTCGGCACAGAAGCCGATCGACGGCGGCGTCGAGTTCACCGTGAAATCGACAACACCTGGCGCAGCGGCATCGCTGGAGCGCTTGTTCAGCGCACACCCGGCGATTCTGAAACAGGAATCGGGTTGGGACATGACCGCAACGATGAATAAAGATGGCGGCTACACCGCGCGCGTCACCGGCGCCAAGCCGGAAGACGCCGCGAAGATACGCGGCCTCGGCTACATCGGTCTAGTCGCCTTCGGCCAACACCATCAAGCCCATCACTGGCAGATGGCGACCGGCGGCGATCCACACAAACACTGACCAAAAAGAAGGCCGCCTTGCGGTGGCCTTCTTTTCCTCAATTGCATCTCGATCACCTCGGGCGTCGCGCCCCATAAATTGGGCCGCCCATCCGCGGCCCATGCATCGGCATGTTCGCCCATCGGCGACGCGGGCGTGATCGGATAGATGGCGATCACCTCACTAAGCCGGTAGGCCACGCGGGCGACCGCTTCGTTGGCGTCGAGTGTTTCGAATTTTGCGTTATCCATGAATGAATTAAAAATTCCCCGGCGTGATGGCGCGGCCAAGCGACTTCGACACGTCGACTATTTACACAGTTGGCCGCCAGCACAATCCGGATTAATACGGCTGCCGGAGTGCGGCATTTCCGCTCGCACTGAATCGCGACTACGCGTATTGGAGGGCGCGCGCCACCGTGGCGTTGCTCACCGACAACATGGGGTTCATTCGATGCTTCACTTCGGGTACCGTACCGCCGCAATCTTCGCCTGCTTTGCGCTGTGCAGCGCGCCCGCTGGGGCGCTGGACTTGCAATTTATCCCGGTCGCACCCGGCGTGTACGCCTTCATCGGCGACACGGGCATGCGCACCGCCGCCAACGAAGACATGAATGCCAACACTGGGTTCATCGTCACCGGTGCCGGGGTCGTGGTGGTGGACAGCGGCTCGACCTACCAAGTCGCGAAACGCATTCACGC